>Ga0181535_10004402_pt1 | contig 15700 bp, 11 predicted proteins | sample PEATcosm2014_Bin_44_FD_119774 | JGI IMG/M metagenome (GOLD analysis project Ga0181535, IMG submission 119774) | Peatland microbial communities from MTU Mesocosm Facility, Houghton, MI, USA - PEATcosm2014_Bin17_30_metaG | ecosystem: Environmental > Terrestrial > Soil > Wetlands > Peat | place... | reverse complement strand
TCGGAGATTCCTACGCCCACCATCTTGCCGTCCCACGACGGGCTGTAGTAGCTGATCACATTGTGCGAGCCCGCGGCAACGGGATACTTCGCCGGATCCACCAGCAAGCGCTCCGTTCCGTCGAGACCGTCCCGCACGTAAAGTTTCGACACAATCTCGCTCGCCAGCTCCTTCTCGTAAAAGATCCTTCCCCCCGGAATGCGATTCACGCTGCTCACCCTCGCCGGAGTCGACTGGTCCAGTTCCTGAATCCGCTTGAGCAGCGCGTCCCGCCCTGGAATCTTCCCGAGCACTCCGCGCGTGTAGTCATTCTGTCCCTTGAACCACGTCGCCACATCGGGGTTCGTCAGATCCTCCATGTACCGGTAGGGATCGCTGATCGTCACGCCAAAGTACTGTTCTGTCACCGGCCGCACCGGAGCAACGGGCTGACCCGAAGGGGCCGGCGCGCTCTGTCCGCCGCCGGCAGCAGCAAACGAGCCGGCCAAAAGACCCAGCAGAAATACCCGCAGGCTCACTCTTCGTAACCCAATCGGAATTCCCATCCCGCTTTGAAGCTCTCTCAGGGCCCCGCGCCGCACTTTCCAACCCGTCTTCATCTTCATTGGAATAACCTCCAAAGGATCCTCGAATCCATTTAGCCTAGCATCCCCATCGTAAAATGTTCGTTTCCGTGCAGCCCCGCGTTGCCCGCCGGCATTCGCCCCGACAGATTTCACGTCGTGCGCCAAAGTTCGGCGCCTCCGCACAATAATCGTGGGTCTCGTCTGGCCGCCCTCTGGGTAAAGTTCCTTTGCTTTTGTAGCCCGGCCGGCGTTGAGCCTGTAAGCGCATGGCGGACGGCTGAATGTCGATCGACCGCTGTGCGAAAATCAGTCTTTGCACAAGCAACCCAATTTCCGCCTGCTCATCGTCCGCCTGGGCGCAATGGGCGATATTCTTCACGCGCTGCCGGCGGTGACGGCTTTGCGCCTTGCTCATCCCGATTGGCACATCGGCTGGGTTGTCGAGCCGCGCTGGCAGCCGCTGTTGAATGCAGGGAACACGGATAAGCGAGAAGAGATCAGCGGAGACCGCGGGGCCGAGGCGGCTATTCGCACTCCGGAAACGCCCGTTCGCGACGCAGCAATGCCTGTCGTTGACCTTGTTCACTTCGCTGCCAGCCGTGACTGGAAACGTCATCCGCTGAGCGCCGGCACGCGCCGCGCGATTGCCGGCTTGCGCCGCGAGCTTCGCGCCGCGGACTACAGCGCCGTCCTCGACCTACAGGGCGCCATCCGTTCCGCTGTCATCGCCCGCATGAGCGGCTGCCCGCGCCGCATCGGCGAGGCAGCTCCGCGCGAGTGGCCTGCGCAGTGGCTCTTTACCGAGCGCGTCGTTACGCACGGAGCGCATGTGATCGAGCAGGACGTGGAACTCGCCTCCGCCGTCGCCGGTGACGCACTCGCTTCCACCTTAAACAACATCGCCCCGCTACTGCCCATCGATCCCGAAGCCGAAGCCTGGTGTGCATCCTGGCTTGCCGACACGTTTCCTGGAGCCGCGCGGCCCATCGCGCTCATCACTCCCGGAGCAGGATGGGGCGCCAAGCGCTGGCCGCCCGAGCGCTATGCTGCCGTTGCCGCCGGACTCGCGCAGCGCGGTTTGTACGTCGCGGTCAACGCTGGTCCCGGCGAGGAGCCGCTCGCCGCCGCCATCGCCGCCGGCAACGCCGTTCCACTCATCGCTTCGCTGCCGCAATTGATCGCGGTCACGCGCCGCATTTCCCTGTGCATCGGCGGTGACACCGGCCCGCTGCATCTGGCCTGCGCTCTCAGCCGTCCCGTCGTTGGCATCTACGGCCCCACCGATCCCAGCCGCAATGGCCCATACGGAACGCGTGCCCGTGTGCTCCGTAGCCCCGAGAGCCGTCGCGACCACTCTCGCCGCGCCGCGCCCGAGCCGGGTCTTCTTACCATCACGCCGGACGATGTGCTCCGCGCTGCCGACGAGCTGCTCGCCGAGGAGAATGCGCGATGAGCGGGCCGCTCCAGCACTCCACTCCTCCAAAGGTCCGCTCCATGCAATGGTCGTGGCAGAGAATCGCGCGCCGCATTCGCGTCCCCCTGGGATTCCTGACCGCGGCCGTCTATATCGTTGAGGTCATGCGCCGGCCTCCGCATCCGATCGCGATTGCGTGGAGTCTTGCGCTTGTCCTCCCGGGCTTAGCTCTGCGCGCGGCGGCCTCCGGCACGGTAAAGAAGAACCAGGAGCTCACCGTTACCGGACCTTATGCTTACACTCGGAACCCGCTCTATCTTGGATCCACGCTCATCGCCGCCGGCTTTGCGCTGGCGCTGCTCAGTTGGCCGGTGGCGCTGCTCCTTGCGGCCGGATTCGCCGCAATCTACATTCCGGTCATCGCATCGGAGGAGCAGTTCCTTCGCGCTGCATTTCCCGAGTTCGACGCCTACTGCCGCAGCGTACCCCGATTCATCCCGCGCCTGACTCCTGCCAAGGTGCACCGTGGATCGGACATACCTGTTGTTTCCCAGGCAGTTACCCAAACGGCTACGGGTGGCTTCTCGTTCGCACTTTATCTCAAACACCGCGAGTACAATTCTGCTTTAGGGGCCGCACTGCTGTACCTGAGCCTGATCTATCTGCGACCGGTGGTGGAAACTCTCTTGCACCGGCCGTGGTAAGCGTTTGCGCAACCATGAAGTCCACCTAAGGGCCCAGGCCAATCGAGAAGGAGCCGTGCCGACCATTGAAGACACGCGCGATCGCAATACCAGATTTGCGGTGCCCCGAAGCCACGGCGCGAAGTAGCCGCGCCCCCAGGGAGCGGCGCCCCCCCTTGAATCTCAACAGGCTACGCCCTCTCTGGTTTTGTCCTGTTGCAGTCACCCTCTTATTCGCTCTTGCTGGTGCGGCCACTGCGTGCGGCCAGGATCCCTCCATCCTCGCGCCGCCTCGCTCCGGCTTCAGCTTTCCCCAGAGGCAGACCCTCACCTATTCGGTCGATTGGCGGGTATTTCCCGCCGGCACGGCCGTCGTTCACTTTGAGGCGGTGGGCGACCGCGAGCGCATCATCGCCTCCGCTGACACTGGCGGCGCCATCAATCTCATCTTTCATGTCGCCGACAACTTCCAGTCCGACTTTGACCGCGCCAAGGGCTGCACCTACGACTTCGACAAGCAAACAGTCGAAGGCCGGCGTCAGTTCAACTCGACGCAACACATCGACTACGCTCAATCCAAGTCCATCCTCGACGAGAAGAATATGGTCAGCGGCCAGGCCAGGCATGCGGAGTCGCCCGTGCGGGGCTGCCTGACCGATCTCCTCACAGGCGTGTTTTATCCCGCCTCGCAGCAGCTGGTCGTGGGGAACAGCTTCGTGATCCCCGTGGCTGACGCCCAACGCACCGTGCTGGTCACCATGAAAGTGGAGGGACGCGAGGAGATCAAGACTACGCTGGGCACTTTCAAGACCATCCGGGTGCAGCCGACCGCCGACGCGGGTGTGGTGAAGAACCGCGGAAATATCTGGATCTGGTATACCGACGATGACCGGCACCTGCCGGTGCAAATGCGCGCCCGTCTGTTTTGGGGGACCATCACCTTCCGGCTGACCGGCGACGAATCCAAGTGACAGACAACACTGACCACTGACCACTGCTTTCGGGTGTACACTTTCTCTTCGCGCGACGAGGCGGTTCGCGCCGCGCGATGAGGCATTCCATGCGTAAATTTCCGTCCTTCCAATCTTGGGTGCCCCCGGTCCGGACCTTCGGACCCGGGATAGCACGGATCCAAACCTACCCCTGTCATCCTGAGCGGAGTCTCGCGTCAGCGAGACGGAGTCGAAGGATCTGCGGTTGCCTTTTGCCTTGGACTTCGTGCTTGAGCCTTGGGACAGCACGATCGCTTCTTCTCTTCGCCTCTTTCCTCGCGATTCTTCCGTTCTGTCCCGCCCAGCCAGCGCAGCCCAAGCGGCCCATGACCTTTGAGGACCTGATGCAGATGAAGCGGCTGGGTGATACGGCCGTTTCGCCGGACGGCAAATGGCTGGCCTACGCCGTAACCGCCGTGGATCTCGCCCAAAACACCAAAACATCGGAGTTGTGGCTGCAGGCGATTGCGGGACCCGGCTCTGATGGACCTGCCCCATTGAAGCTGGCCGTTGGCCAGCCGGGAGACACCGGCCTGCAGTTCGCTCCGGACGGGCACGCCGTGCTCTTCCTTTCCGGTCGCGACAACGGCCAACAGATATGGATTGCGGACTTCGATCCGGCGACCGGTGCGGCGAGCAACGCGAAGAAGCTGACCGCGCTCGCGACCGAGGCCGGCAACGCAAAGTGGTCGCCCGACGGCAAATCGATCGTGTTCACTTCGGCTGTGTATCCGGATTGCCCGGCGATCACAACGGCCGACTTCGACACCGGGAACAAATGCAACGCGGGCCGCGACGCGGTTCTGGCTGCGAGCAAGGTGAAGGCGCAGATTTGGACGCACCTTTTGTATCGGCATTGGGACCACTTCACTGGCGAAAAGAAGTCCCATCTCTTTCAGGTTTTGGTTGAGGGCGGTGGGATACGCGATCTGAATCCCGGCGACACGCACGGTGTACCGACCGATTATGCATCGATCGAGCAAGGTTGCGGATGCGATGTTTCGCCGGACGGGAAGGAGCTGGCGTTTACGGAGAATTTCGATCCGGTGCCGGCGATCTCGACGCATGCAGACATCTTTACGCTCGATCTGACCGATCCGAACGCGAAGCCGGTGAAGGTATCGACGAGCGCCGGAGGCAACTTCAATCCTGCCTATTCGCCGGATGGAAAGTATCTGGCGTGGCGCAGCCAGGCGCGGAATGGATATGAGAGCGACCAGTTCCGGCTGGTCGTGTACGACCGCGCGGCAAAGACGGTCAAGGACTTGCTGCCGAAGTTCGACAACTGGGTCGACGAGTTTGCGTGGGGACCGAGCTCGAAGGAAATTGCATTCGCGAGCGGTATTCGTGGTGAAGAGAACGTCTATTTGATCGGCCTGGAAAGCGGAACCGCAACGCAGATCACACGCACGGGATCGTTCGGTAATCTGCACCCGTTGGCACGAATCGATCATCCTGGAGCGGTTGAGACGGGCGGTATCGACGCTGCCGTTGCGACACTGATGAAAGTCGACCAGCCTTCAGAAGTTGCCCTGGTCAACATCGGCGATACGCGGGAAGCCGTTACTGATCAGCCCGGGGTCTCCGCTTACAGTGACTCTCCAATTGGGGATGTAACCCACCTCAACGACGCCCTCCTCGCCCAGCTCGATCTCCCGAAGATGGAGTCTTTCTGGTTCACAGCGAAGGATGGGACGAAGCTGCAAGGGTTCATCATCCGGCCGCCGGGGTTCGACGCAACAAAGAAATATCCGCTGAAGTTCCTAATCCACGGCGGGCCGCAGGGCGCTTGGGGCGATGACTGGAGCTACCGCTGGAACGCGGAGCTGTTTGCCGCCAACGGCTACGTCGTCGTCATGATCAATCCGAGGGGATCGACGGGATACGGGCAGACGATCGTTGAAGGCGTCAGCGGCGATTGGGGCGGCAAGCCTTTTACCGACCTGATGACCGGACTGGACTACGCGGAGCAGCATTACAGCTTCATCGACAAGACGCGGGAGTGCGCGCTCGGCGCAAGCTATGGCGGATACATGGCGAACTGGGTGCTGGGCCACACCGACCGCTTCAAGTGCATCGTGAGCCACGACGGAATGTTCAACGCCGAGTCGGCCTTTGGCACCACGGAAGAGGACTGGTTCAACATCTTTGAGTTCAAAGGCCATCCGTGGGACTTCTACGGCAAGCCCGACGATCAAAATCCGTTCCGCAAGTTTTCGCCGTCACTCTATGCGAAGAACTTCAAGACGCCGACGCTCGTGATTCACGGCCAGCTCGACTACCGGCTCGATTTGAGCGAGGGACTGCAACTGTTTGACACGCTTCAACTGCTCGGCGTGCCAAGCAAGATGCTTTACTTTCCTGACGAGGGGCACTGGGTGCTCAAGCCGCAGAACTCCCAGCTCTGGTACAAGACCGTGAACGACTGGGTGGATCAATGGACGGGGAAGACAGGGATCGGGCACTAGGGACGCCGGAAGCGGAAACCGAGGCTGGATCGTCTTTGTACTACACAATTCGAAAAGTGTAGTACACTTTGGACATGAACACGAAAGTACAAGTTCGTCTGGATAGGGAAACAAACTCCCTGCTGCGTAGTTTCGTGAAGAAGAGCGGAAAGACGACCTCGGAAGTGCTCCGCAGAGGAATTCAACTCGCTGTCAACGAGGAGAGGCTTCCTGCGTCGATGCGTATGATGGGAATCGGGTGTGTGGATTTCGGCCCCGGCGATTTGGCCACCAACAAGAAGCATCTCGAAGGCTTTGGGAAAAAGTGGCGCATGGATAAGAACGGCAGAGGCAGATGGGATTGGTAGGTCTTTCTTTGCCGTCCAGGCCGGTCCTTGCGGACTCGAGCTACTTTGTCGCTTTGTTCAACAAGCGGGAGGCTGGCTACGCGCGTTGCCTTGAAGCAAGCAGCCGGGTCTTCGCTCCTATCGTCACGTGTGAAGCATGTATTACTGAAGTATTCCACCTGCTCGATCACGCGGAACCTGCCGTGGAAGCCATCCTGACAAATCTTGAGAGGGGCGAGATCGAGGTTCCATTCCGCATAGACGAGTCGGCACGGGCCGTCCTCGATCTTATGAAGAAATACTCCGGCGCTGGATGTGATTTTGCCGATGCCTGCCTGATAGCCATGGCTGATCAGCTAAACACCGGCGATATTCTTACGCTCGACAGCGATTTTAAGCATTACCGCTGGCGGCGGAATCGATCTTTTCGCCTCCTGATTCCGTTGGGGTAAGTTCAATGGGATTTCCACGCAAATCCAGCAAGCCGCGCGACCCGCTCGCCGAAGCCGCCCTCTACAACTACGCCGTCAAAGCCCTCGGCCGCCAGATGCGCACCGAGGTCGAGCTGCGGCGACTCATGAGCGCGAGAGCCGAGCAAGGCGAGCGTGGCGAGGCGGCGGTTAGGAGCACGATTGCGCGGCTCAAGGAGCATGGCTATCTCGACGACCGCGCGTTTGCTGAGACATACGCGCGGCTGCGCCAGGAAAACGAGAAGCTGGGCGCGCGGCGCGTGCGGCAGGATCTTCAGCAAAAGGGAATCCGCTCGGAGCTGATTAACGAGACCGTTGAGGCGCGATACGGACCGACGAATGAAGAGAAGCTGGCGCGAGAACATCTCGAGCGGAAGAGAATCCGAAAGCCTACCAACGAAAAGGAGACTGCGCGGGTGATGCGACGGCTGGTTGCGGCGGGTTTCTCGACGGGAACCATTTACAAGATCCTGCGGCAGTGGGATGTGCCTGAGGAAGAGCTGTCCGCACTCGAGAGCGTGGACATCGAGAGACACGAGGAGTGAGGTTCGTGTCCCTCGCTTCCATCGCTCGCCCGCGCTAGCGGGCGCAAGAATCCCTCGAATGCTTCCTTCCCTGTCCTTGATGTCAGCGTTTTTATGTCAAGCCCGTCCAACCGCGAATCTTCAGTCATCTCCCTCAATCAAAATGAAATATTTCTTTTTCCAGGTTTGCCGAATAATTCCCGCATTTGGCGCATTCTCAAAATATGAGCACCACCCAACGACACGTCCAACCTGCTCGTTCGCCGAAGCTCGATGCAGGCCTTCCTTCGACGAGGAACACCGCAAATCTCGCAGGCTCGGCTCATTTCGTTGGTTCAATTGAGGCCCCAAAAAGTGAAAGGAGTGATTTTATACACTTCCAAATGCGATTTTTTACGATAACTATCTTTAGAATCAACACAAACTGCTCAAAATTCGTCTCGTTTTTTTGCGATTTTTATCGATTTTTGTGCTCAAGACGGCACTCTTTGCGGCCAAACAGGCCCCTTTTCGGGCCCTTTGAGCCTTTCCTCTGCCTGCTCACTCTTGTGTGTTTTCGCGGCTCTCAGTTCAGTGCGAGGGCGGTACAACAGCAGCCACGATCGGCGCTCCTCTGGGTTCGGTGATGGCCTCACGGACATCGGCCAAAGGTGCGCTGCTTGAGAACTCGATGCCGTCTGGAGTAGACAGAATCCCGAGCCGGCTCCAGAGTGCGGGCAAATCGTATTGAACCGGCGCGTCTTTCCATTGGGCATAGAGCTCGGTGAGGACGTGGGTGTTGGTCGCACGATCGCCGATGGCAAGCGCCTGGGGAAGCGTCCAATCATGGTCGATGGTGCCGCCTTGGGCGACGATGGCACGCAATGCATCCTGCAGGCCGAAGTGGTTATGTGTCTGCTGGCGGATCTCGACGTCGGCAACGAGGCAGAACATGGCTCCGCCCCAGTAGGTGCGGCCCCAGGTGTGGGTATGGTCGAGGCCCTGATCGCCGGGCGCTGGTTCGCCCTGCGGCATATCGCGCACCATGTCGCGCCAAATCTTCGGCGCCGTCAGGTCGCCGATCATGACACGGGAGACTGGCTCGATGTAGGTGGCGAGGCCTTCCTCGATCCAGTGTTGGGCGGAGTCGTCCCCGTTTTGATCTTGCGGCATCGAGGGAAAGGCCATGTGCGTGAGTTCGTGGGTGATGGTCCAGTCAGCAGCAAGTTCGGGTGCGGTGGTGTGCTCGCCGAGGCGGATGCGGGTGAAGCCGGGAAACCCGTGCATGTCACCCCAGGTGGTGCCCTGCACGACTCCGTGGCGGCCGGGGACGGGAATGACGAGCACGCGGGCGCTGGAGACAGGGAAGCGGCCGTAGTAGGTGGCGACAGCGGTAGCTGCTGTGGCGATGCGGGCAACAACAGCCTGACGGGGCAGATCGAGCGGGCCATCGGCGAAGTCGACCTGAATGGTGGAACCGCCGACCTGAATGCGGTCGGTTTCAACGACGGGCAGGTGGGAACCCGGTTGGGCCTGGGCGAGTGGGTCCGACACGAGTGCGGATGCGCAGAGCAGGAGAGCGAGGGAAGTCACGTGAAATCGAGAGGCCATCTTGTTGGTTGGACGAGCGACGGGGACAAGGGGACCCGAGGGAGCGGGGGCGAGGACGCGGACGGTGCACGGGCCTGAAGACCGCGCGCCAGCGCGGGGCTGCCCCACCGCAGGTGGTTACACTGAAGGAGCTATGAAAATGCGCTCGGGAAATGAGATACGCGAGCTGTTTCTTCACTTCTTTGAGACAAAGGAGCACCGGAGGGTGCATTCGTCGTCGCTCGTGCCGGCGAACGATCCGACGCTATTGTTTACCAACGCGGGAATGAACCAGTTCAAGGACCTTTTTCTGGGTGCGGAGAAGCGCGATTACAAACGCGCTACCACGTCGCAGAAGTGCGTAAGGGCGGGCGGAAAACACAACGACCTTGAAAATGTGGGTTTTACGCGGCGGCATCATACGTTTTTCGAGATGCTGGGCAACTTCAGCTTCGGGGACTACTTCAAGCGCGACGCGATCCGTTTTGCGTGGGAGCTAGTGACCAGCGAAGCGTGGTTTGGAATCCCCAAAGACCGCTTATACGTGACGATCTTCGAGGGTACGGCCGATGTTCCGCGCGACAACGAGGCGGAAAAGTACTGGCTGGAAGTCGGCGTGCCGAAGGAGCGGATCGGCGAGTACGGGGTGAAGGACAACTTCTGGCAGATGGGCGAGACGGGGCCTTGCGGGCCGTGCTCGGAGATTTTTTACGACATGGGCCTCGAGGCGGCGGAGACGCCTGGCGTGGATTTGCCCTTTGGCAAAGACGAAGCGCGGTACGTGGAGATCTGGAACCTGGTCTTTATGCAATTCGACCGCTCCGCAGTGGTAGATGCGGCGGGAAAGACGACGGGGTACAAGCTGGCTCCGCTGCCGAAGCCTTCGATTGATACGGGGATGGGGCTGGAGCGCGTTGCGGCGGTGCTGCAAGGGAAGGTGAGCAATTTTGAGACGGACCTCTTCACGCCACTCATCGCTCGCGCGGAAGAGCTGACAGGCAAGCGAGTGAGCGAGTCGGCTATCGAGCGGGAGAGCAGAACGGCCGATGACACAGCGGCTAGCTTGCGGATTATTGCGGACCACGCGCGTGCGGCGACGTTCCTGATCAATGATGGCGTCGTGCCGTCAAATGAGGGACGCGGGTATGTGCTGAGGAAGATTTTGCGGCGCGCGATTCGGCACGGGCGGCTGCTGGGGCAGGAAAAGCCTTTTCTATTTGAAATGGTTTACGCCGTGCGGGATTTGATGAAGGGCGCTTATCCGGAATTGGTGGATTCGGCTGAGCGCGTGGCGAAGGTGGTGGAGGCGGAAGAGAAGCAGTTCGATCGTGTGCTGAAGATCGGGCTGACGCGGCTGGATGAGGAGCTGAAGGGCAGTTTCACGGGCGACAAGGCATTCCATCTGTACGAAACGTTCGGTTTGCCGCTCGACTTCATGGTCGATGCGGCGCGCGATGCGGGCATCGTGTTCGACCAGGAGGGATTCGAGAAGGCTCGCGCGGAGGAGCAGGCTCGGGCGCGGGCGAGTTGGAAGGGCGGAAGCCAGAAGACAGCCAGCCCGGCGTTCCGCGATTTGCCGAAGACGGTGTTTGAAGGCTACCGGCAACTGACGTCAACCAACTGCGAGGTTCTGGCGATTGTGAAGGGCGGCGTGGGCGTTCCGGCGGCGAAGGCCGGCGATGAGGTTGAGGTGGTGCTGGACCACACGAGTTTCTACGGCGATTCGGGCGGGCAAGTTGGCGACACGGGAATTTTTCTAACCGTGGATGGAAATTCCACCGTGGCCGAGATCGTCGGCTGCGTGTTGCCGGTGCAGGGAGTGAGGGCGCACAAGGCGATTTTGAGGCAAAGCCTGGCAGTGGGCGACCGCGTGAATACGGTGGTGGATGGAGTGAGGCGCGATGCGATCCGGCGCAATCATACGGGAACGCATTTGCTGCACGCGGCGCTGCGGCAGGTTCTGGGCACGCATGTGAAGCAGGCGGGGTCGCTGGTGGCTCCCGACCGGCTGCGCTTCGATTTTTCGCACTTTGCGCAGGTGGCCGACGAGGAGTTGCAGGAGATTGAGGACATCGTAAATCGCGAGGTTCTGGGCAACGCGAAGGTGGAGACTCTGGAAGACGTGCCGATCGACGTCGCGGTGAACGAGTACCACGCGATGGCGCTATTTGGCGAGAAGTATGGCGATAAGGTTCGGGTGGTGAAGCTGTCAGACGGCTTTTCGACGGAGCTGTGCGGTGGCACGCATACGGCGGCGACGGGCGAGATCGGATTAATGAAGCTGACGGGCGAGGAGTCGGTTTCGTCGGGAGTGAGACGCATTGAGGCGATCAGCGGGATGGGGTCGCTCGATACGTTCAGGCGCGACTTTGAGCTAGCTCAGTTCGCGTCGTCCATTGTTTCGGCGGACGGGAATCTTTCAGAGGGATTGAAGGCCAAGCTGGCGGCGCAAGAGGACGAGCTGAAGAAGCTGCGGCGCGAGATTGAAGAGATGCGGATGAAGTCAGCTGCCGGCGGGCTGGATGAGGCGGTTTCACGCGCCGTCGAGGTGAAGGGTCTGAGGGTGCTGACGCATCGCGCGGATGAGCTCGAGCGCGGACAGTTGCGGACGCTTGTGGACAATCTGAAACAGAAGCTGGGCGAGGGCGTGGTGGTGCTGGGGTCGGCACAGCCGGAGGGAAAAGTGGCGATTATCGCCGGAGTGACGCAGGGCCTGACGAAGCGCATCCAGGCGGGCAAGTTGGTGGGCGCGGTGGCCAAAATTGTGGGCGGCTCGGGCGGAGGGAAGCCGGAGATCGCCGAGGCCGGCGGCAAGGATCAGTCGCAGATTGATGCGGCGTTGAAGGCGGCGGCGGGGATTGTAGGAGAGATGCTGGGATAGAGATTAGTGAACAGAATCCGGGCCTGACGGCCCGGATTTTGTGTTTGATGCCGCCAAATTAGCGGATCTTGAAGTTATATCCAATGCCGATGGAGAAGATCGGGTAGACCTTTAGCGGGTTGAGGTCGTTTTGATATTTGGCGACCTGGGCGGCGACGTTGGATTGCGCTGTGGTATTGGTCGCCATATTCACGCACGAGGCGCCCGCGCCGCTGGTGCCATCATCGGCTTGGTTGGTGCAGCCATAGCCGCTGAGATTGAAGCCGAGCGTCGGCGTGCCCGTGAAGATGGCTCCGATCTCAAAGGGGACGGAGAAATGGCCGCCCTTCCGTGAAATCAGGTTTCCCCAGCCTGTGGTCATGGTGAACGCCTGCTTGTGAGTGTTCAAACCCAGGCTGGCGTTGAGGGCCATGGCATTGGCGCCCCCTTCGGAATAGTACTTTGTCGAGTCGAGCGAAATGCTTGTTCCGAGAGACGCAACGCCGCTTGCCGAGATTGCGTTCTGGTTGAGGAGCATGACGCCGGGACTCAATCGGAAGCCATGGTTCGGGAAGGGAAAATAGTCGAGGGTGATGCCGGCGGAAGCGAAATTCAGTTTGCCGCTGACGTCGATGCCACTCGATCCGCCACTGCCACTGACACTGACGTTGTTGACCGTGTAGTTGAAGTAGTTTCCTACGCCGCGAATGTTGAGGTAACGGTTGGCGTTGACTGCGGCCTGCATGTTGATGCCGTTGGCGCCGATGCCGCCGGATAGAGCGAGGCGGGAGAAAGGAGCCGGTGGAACCCCTTTTTCGGCTCTGGTTTGGGGCGGAGTGGGCTGGTCGGAGTTTTGGGCGAGCAGGCCGGAGGATGCGGCCAGCAGCGTAAGCGTCAGGCATAAAGTCGTACGTTTCACAATGTCTCCTATCGATTCACCGGCGAATCCGGCAATTGCGTGGGCGATTCTTCAGCGTAGATGAGCCGGAGTAAACTGGCCCACAAAATCACCAGCGGACTGGCACGCCTCTGCCAGAAAGGGAATTTGAGTTCAAATTTAGCAATGCAGCATTGAGCGGGCAATACACCGTTAGAGTTACTGAACCCGATTTGTCACTCCGGGATCAGAAGTTTACGCGGCGGGAGCAGTCGTATGCGTCGCGTGCGATAGGCTCTCAGGATATCGTAAGCTGGGCGCATGGCAAGGCAGGACGAGGACCAGGGGAAGACACGGGCGTTGCGCGCTGGATTGCTGGAGTGGTACGGGCGCAACCGGCGCGACCTGCCATGGCGGCGCAGCAGGGATCCCTACGCAATCTGGGTTGCGGAGATCATGCTGCAACAAACGCGCGTTGCGGTGGTTGTGGAGCGGTACCAGCAGTTTTTGGAGCGGTTTCCCACGCTGGTATCGCTGGCGCTGGCGCCGGAGCAGGATGTGCTGGCGATGTGGAGCGGGCTGGGCTACTACCGACGGGCGCGGATGTTGCATAAGGCGGCACAGTTTGTGAGCGAGAATCTTCAAGGAAATCTGCCGGTGAAGGCGGAGGAGTTGCGGGTTCTGCCGGGGATTGGCGTGTATACGGCCGCGGCGGTGGCGAGCATCGCTCACGGAGAGCCGGTGGCGTTGGTGGATGGCAATGTGGAACGGGTTTTGTGCCGGTTCGCAGGGTGGGGAGCGGGAAGCCGCAAGGGCGGCGGCGCGACGCTGCGGCGGAAGGTGGAAGAACTGGCGCAGCGATTCCTGGATCGGGCGCGGCCCGGTGATTTTAACCAGGCCATGATGGAGCTGGGCGCGACAGTTTGCACGCCAAGGAATCCGCAATGCGCGGCGTGCCCGCTGTTGGCGGAGTGCAAGACGCGGGGCGAGCACAAGACCGCGCGGCGCGCTCCAATGACCAGTCGGAATGCGGCGTATGCTCTGGCGCTGCGCGCGGACCCAGCGAAGAGCAAAGGGCGCAGTGGGAGCACACGGCAAGTGCTGCTTGAACAGCGGCCGGCGCACACAACGGTGATGCCGGGTATGTGGGAACTTCCGACGCTGCTTCATGGGGAAGTTCCCGCGAGCGAGTTGCGCATGACCCTGCGGCACGCGATCATGCAGGTGAACTATTACGTGCGCATCCGCATGGTACTTGAGGAGGATGTGGAGGCGATGACAGCAACGAGCGGGGAGCGGCGTTGGGTTACGCTGCGCGAGGCGGCAGGTATGGCTTTGACGGGGCTCACGAGAAAAGTGCTGATGCGCGCTCGCTTGCTGCCGTCGCCGGCGATGGACGCGATTGCACGGCGGCGCAGTGAAGCCGTAGTCTGAAGGATCAATTTCACGCATTTTGAGCGGGTTTTTGACATAGTTCAAAGATCGAAATGGATTTGGAAGGAGATCGAATGCGTTCGAGATTCATTCTGGCTTTTTTGGCAGGGACGTGTTTGGTAGGAGCGGCGCTGGCTGCAAGAGCACAGGATGCGGGAGCCAATGCGGTTCCGGCAATTGCGGGGCTTCCTGCTGGGGCGCGCACTGCCGCGACCGGCATCGATGGCGAGAAGATTCGCGCGCATGTGCGGTTTTTGTCGCTCGACTTGCTGGAAGGGCGCGGTCCCGGGACGCGCGGCGGCGAGCTGGCGGCGGAGTATATTGCGACGCAGTTCGCGCTGGCGGGCGTGGAGCCGGCGGGGGATGACGGCACGTACTTCCAGCGCGTTCCGCTTTACGCGGTGCACACGGTGGAGGATAAGACGAAGTTCAGCTTTGTGCCGGCGGATGGGGCGACTCTGGATTTGGCATACGGCGACGAGATTGTGGCCAAGGACCAGACGGGGCAGGCAACAGCGGAGATCGACGCGCCGATTGTGTTTGTGGGATACGGAATCGATGCGCCGGAGTACAACTGGAACGATTACGCGGGCTTTGACGGAAAAGACATCGACGTGAAGGGGAAGGTGGTGCTGGTGATCGTGAACGAGCCGCCTTCGAACGACGAAAAGTTCTTCAAAGGCAAAGCACTCACTTACTACGGGCGCTGGACGTACAAATATGAGGAAGCTTCACGGCGCGGAGCCGTGGGTGTGCTGATTATCCACCGCGAGGACCTGGCCAGCTACGGCTGGGATGTGGTGCGCAACTCGCAGGCAGTGGAGAAAAGCTACCTGGAGGGCGACCCGAACGCGACGTTGCGCGCGGCGGCGTGGATCCAGCACGAAGTGGCGCAGAAGCTGCTCACGATGGCCGGGCTGGGTGATTTGGACAAGGCGATCGCCCGCGCCGGTGTTCCCGGGGCGTTTCACGCCGTTGAGCTGCCGGTGCGGATTAAGGCGCACATCGAGAGCCGCGTGCGTCGCTACGTGAGCGCAAACGTGGTGGGGCGGGTGGCAGGCGCTACGCCGGGCGGCAACGCCGTCTTGTATACAGCACATTACGATCATCTCGGCATCGATCCCGACATGAAGGGCGACAACATCTTTAACGGCGCGGCAGACAACGGGACCGGGTGCGGAATCGTGATGGAACTGGCGCGAGCGTTCGCGCAATCGCCGGTGAAGCCGCCGCACGATATGTACTTCGCTTCGGTCACGGCGGAGGAGCAGGGTCTGCTCGGTTCGCAATTCCTCGGGATGCATCCGCCGGTTCCTGCAAGCCGGATGGGCCTGGACCTGAACTACGATATGCTGCTGCCGATCGGGATTCCGCGGTCAGTGAATCTCGGCGGCGCGGAGCGGATTGATTTTTGGCCGACGGTGGAGCGAGTGGCACGGGCGTTCGATCTCGAGTTACTGCCCGATCCATCGCCGATGGCGGGCCACTACTACAGGTCGGATCATTTTTCGCTGGCG
>Ga0181535_10004398_pt1 | contig 15707 bp, 16 predicted proteins | sample PEATcosm2014_Bin_44_FD_119774 | JGI IMG/M metagenome (GOLD analysis project Ga0181535, IMG submission 119774) | Peatland microbial communities from MTU Mesocosm Facility, Houghton, MI, USA - PEATcosm2014_Bin17_30_metaG | ecosystem: Environmental > Terrestrial > Soil > Wetlands > Peat | place... | reverse complement strand
CTCAGTCGATGGCCGCCCGGTGCAAACCGAGGAGAGCGCGCGGCGCGCCCTGTCGCTCGGCATGCAGGCGCAGGGCGACCGGATCCGCAAGCGCATGCTGGAGCAATTCGCCAGGCATGGCCTGGTGGACGTCGCTACCGACTACGGTCTGATCCTTCTGGAGTTTACACGGCGCGGATGGGAGAACCTGCAGTTTGCTTCCGCCGGCGAAGGGCGGATCGGCACGGATGCAGCGATCGTGGTTGCCTGGAGACAGCTTTCCACGGCCGGCGGCGAGTTGGAGTTCCACGGGCGGCGGGCCGTTCGGCAATCCCTCGAAGGCCGCCTCTGGTTGCGCAAGTCCGATGGATTGCCGCTGCGCGTGGAGGCGTGGGCTGAGCTGCAGGACGGGGGCCACAAAGTTCGCGACCAGGCCAGCGTGGATTACGTAATGTCCTCGCACGGTTTTCTCACGCCGGTCTCGGTAGTGCACCGCCATCTGGTGGACGGCCAGGTGATGACGGAGAACCTCTACCGCTACGAGCCGTTCAAAATGTTCAGCGCGGACGCGGACATCAAATTCACGGAAGTGCCGGACCCTCCCTCTCCGGGGAAGCGATGACTCCCATCCTCTACCTGCACGGGTTCGCCTCCGGCCCGGCATCGAACAAGGCCCGCTTCTTCCGGCAATGTCTGGAAGCCGCCGGCGCTTCCGTCACGGCGCTCGATCTGGCGCGCGGCGATTTCGAGCATCTCACCATTACCGGCCAGCTGCAGGCGGTACAGGAAGCGGCGGCGGGCGACCCGGTGGCGCTGATGGGCTCCAGCATGGGAGGCTACGTAGCCGCGCTCTACGCCGCGCGGCACGCCGAGGTGACGCGCCTGGTGCTGCTGGCGCCGGCTTTTGGTTTTGCGCGCCGCTGGCCGGAGCGCTTGGGACCGGAAGCCGTCGAGAACTGGCGCCGCACCGGCTCGATGGAAGTATTTCATTACGCCGAAGGACGCAACCGGGCGATTTCCTACGCGCTCCTGGAAGACGGCGCGCAGTATGAAGAATACCCGAACGTCACGCAGCCAGCCTTGATTTTTCACGGTGCCCACGATGACGTGGTTCCGGCGGAACTGTCGCGCCGCTTCGCCGCGGCCCACCCCAACGCCACCCTGGAGATCGTCGATGCTGGCCACGAAATGCTCGACGTACTCGACTCAATCGCCCCGAAAGTGACGGCATTTCTGGTGTTATGAAACCGGAGTGCGGGCGTTCCAGTGCCCGCCTGTAGCGCTGGATCACGACCTCGTCGGTCGCGCGTCGAGATACGAAACCAGCGTCACGCGAGTGAATCCTTCGGCCGTCGAAGGCGCCACCAGCCGCTGCTGCATCTTCGCCAGAGCCTCATCCGGAACCACGCGCGCCCGGCGCGCATTGCGCTCCCGGCAAAGAGACAGCGGCGCATCGAAGAACAAGGCCTCGACATCGCAGCCAAATGCGGCACCGATCCTGATGTACGGACGCCGTTCCTTCGGCGTCAGATTGGTGGCGTCAATGTAAGTGACGGGCCGAGCCAGCGCGAGGCGCTGCCGCAGCAGGAAACGCAGCGTGGCAAACACGCGGGCGTGAATCGTCTGGTCGCTCACGTCGTCAGCCAGGAGTTGGCGGATGGCATCGGAAGACAGCCCAACCACGCCCAGTTGTTCGAGGTAAGTCGACTTGCCGGAACCGGGCAGGCCCACCAGCACGACGATGCGCATCAGTGTCCAGCATAGCTCCGAAGCTTGCCTGCAACTGAAGATGCACCGAGCGGCAAGTCCCGCCTCCGGCTCGCCCGCAGGCGGCGCGACTGGCCCGAATTCGACGTCAATTGCGGTCGTGGTATAAGGGACTAGGCGCTCGGGGCGCACCCAGTCCGCGGAAAGGGCCATGCCCACCCACCCAAGTCCATCGAAGGTTACGGACCTTCTTTCAGCCTGATTCGTGCGGACTCCAGGCGAGTGATGAAAGGAGATTCGTATGTTTCCCAACCCGCAAACCGCGCTTCCGCTTCCGCTGCGCCCGAGCCTCGAGCGCTACAGGAAGCTCGCAAAGGAACTGTCCAAAGCCTGCAAGTCAGGCGACGAAAGGGCGATTGGCGACTGGGCCGAGCAGTGGGTTCACGCCATCGGAAAGCTGAACCGGTCAGAGGGTAATCGCCGGGAAGAACTGGACCGCCGGACGAGCCAGGTCGAGGACTTCGCCCACCGCAGGATGCGCGGCGGCCAACCGGCAGGGAGACCATGCACGCTGGCGGCTGCGCAGTTCGTGATCGCCCGGCTGCACGGCTTCGAAAGTTGGCCCAAGTTCGCCAGACACCTCGAAGCACTCCACCAGTCTGATGCGCCGGTCTCCCGCTTCGAAGCAGCGGCCGATGCGATTGTCAACGGCGACGTGGCGGCACTGAAACGGCTGTTGCGCGAAGACCCGGACCTGTTGCGCGCCCGGTCCACGCGTGAACACGGCGCCACCTTGCTGCATTACGTTTCGGCGAACGGCGTAGAAGGTTACCGGCAGAAGACGCCGAAGAACATCGTCGAAATCGCCGGGATACTGTTGCACGCCGGCGCCGATGTCGATGCCGCGGCGAACGTGTACGGCGGCGGTTGCACGGCTCTGGGCCTGGCCGCGACCAGTATCCATCCCGAGCAGGCCGGCGTCCAGGAGGAACTGCTTGAGGCGCTGCTGAACCACGGCGCCCAAATGGAACCGCCGCCTGTGGCCGGCAACCAGCAGTCTATTGTGATCGCGTGCCTGGAGAATGGCCGCTCGAAGGCCGCGGAGTTCCTGGCCAGCCGCGGAGCGCCGCTCGATCTGGCCGGCGCCGCGGCGGTTGGCAATCTCGGCATCGTCAGAAGCTTCATCGGCGAAACCGGCGGCTTGCCTGCGAACACGACCAGGGAGCAACTCAATGCAGCCTTGACGTTCGCTTGTGGAACGGGCCGCAACACCGCGATTGAGCTTCTGCTGGGAAAGGGCGCGGATCTTGCAGCGCAGCGAGGCGGTCAAACCGGATTGCACTGGGCCGTGATCGGCGGCCATCTGGAAACGGTCCAGCTGCTGCTGCGCAACCACGCGCCGCTTGAAGTGGAGAACGTATACGGCGGCACGCCATTGGGCCAGGCGTTATGGTCGGCGGCGCACGGCGGCGATGCGGATGTTTACCTGGCGATTCTCGACGCTCTGGCAGCGGCCGGCGCGGCGATCCCGCAGCGCCACGTCCCTGTGAACCCCCGCGTGGACTCATGGCTGGCACGGCACGGCAGCCGCGCGGAGCCAGCCTGGTATTGGTACGGAGAGGAGCCCCGCCGCAAGAGGTAGCCGGCCCTAGGGACTCGGGCTCAAACCCATCGATCGCGGGCGGGCGCGCAGAGTCATTCTGCGGGGTTTGCAATCAGCTCTGCCAGGATCCTTCTTGCCACTTCCTTGCCGCGTTCGCCGGTTTCGCCGCTGGGACCGACGCAAGACGGGCAACCCGCCTCGCACGGGCAGGCAGCGATCAGTTCCGCGGTCTGCGCCAGAAGGCGCGGGCCGAGGCGGTACAGCGGTGCGCTCTGGCCGATGCCGCCCGGGTAGGCATCATACAGGTAGAGATTGGGTTCGAACACGGCAAGGCCGGCAGCGTCCTGCTCGCTTAGGGCGACTCCCAGGTCGCGCGGATCGCACATCAGCAGCAGCGCGGCCACGGTGCGGAGGGCGTTGCCCAAACCGGAAATCCCGCTCTGCTTTTCGGTGGGCGTGAACTCCGCCAGGCGCGACAGAAAGGCGGCCGGGAAATGCAGCCAGAAGGCGGTGGTGTGCATTTCCTGTTCCGGCATGTTGAGCTTGCCCGCGCCGACATTTTCGTTGGTGTAGAACTTGATCTTTTTGAAGCCGACGATCTGCCGGTTGACGCGCACGTCGCCATGCACGCGGCGGGCGCCGGCAAGAGGTTCGTTCTCGTATTCTTCGAGGACTTTAACCTGGGTATAGTCGATGGCGTCCGTGTAATAGTCGGACTCCACGCGCTTCACGTACGCTTTGCGCTCGTCGTAGTCGAAGCGCTCGACATGATACTGGCGGGCCTCGTGCAAGTAAATCGCCTTTTCGTGCAGCGTGGTCAGCGCGGCGGTGAACGAAACCTCGGCGATGATTTCGGCCGCGCCGGTGATATCGACCACCACGAAGTTGTCGCTTGAAATGGAGCGCAGGCTGGTGGCGTCGGCCGGGTAGGTGTCCGAGGTCCAATGCCACGCGCCGGCGGAGTGGTGGAAGAAGCCTGCCTCCTTGAGGAAGGCGCAGACCTCTGCCGTGCCGTGTTTGCCGAACGTCTCTCCCTCGCGAATCGGCAGCTCGAAAGCCGCGCATTTCAGGTGGGCGATGAAGATTTCCAGGTTGTCCGGGTTGATGTAGGCGTGCTCCGGCGAGCGGCCGAAGAAGTAATCGGGGTGTTCGACGATGTATTGATCGAGCGGCGCGCTGGAAGCCACCAGCACCGCCGCCGACGTGCCCTGGCGGCGGCCTGCGCGGCCGGCGCGCTGCCAGCTGGATGCTATGGTTCCCGGGTAGCCGGCCATCACCACCGCGTCCAGCGAGCCGATATCGACGCCCAGCTCGAGCGCGTTGGTCGCCACCACGGCGCGGATCTCGCCGTCGCGCAACCGGCGCTCAATTTCGCGGCGCTCGCGCGGCAGGTAGCCGCCGCGGTAGCCCCGCACCGTCTCCGAGGGCACAGGCCCGCGCTCGCAAGCGTCCTTCAAATACGTCACCAGCACTTCCGTGGCCAGGCGGTTGTTCGCGAAGACCAGGGTCAGCAGCTTTCTCTCAATGAACTCCATCGCCACCCGCCGCGCTTCGTGGATGTAGCTGCGCCGGATGCCGAGCTGCCGGTTGACGACCGGCGGGTTATAGAAGACAAAATACTTTTCGCCGCGCGGCGCGCCGTTGCGTTCGACGAGTTCGAACCGTTCTCCGGTCAGCGCCTCGGCCAGCTCGCGCGGGTTGGCGATAGTGGCCGAGCAGCAGACGAATTGCGGCTGCGAGCCGTAGAACTCCGTGATCCGCTTCAGCCGCCGCAGCACGTTGGCCAGATGGCTGCCGTAAACGCCGCGGTAATAGTGCAGCTCATCGATCACGATATACCTTAGGTTCTCGAAGTAGCGGGCCCACTTGGTGTGGTGCGGCAGGATGCCGGAATGCAGCATATCCGGATTGGTGAGGACCACATTGGCTCGCTGGCGGATGGCCTTGCGCGCGTCCTGCGGCGTGTCGCCGTCGTAGGTGAAGGCGCGAAGCTGGGAGCCCATCGCATCCACCGCACCCTGGAACTCGCGCAACTGGTCTTCCGCCAGAGCCTTGGTTGGGAACAGATACATGGCGCGGGCGCTGTCATCGGCCAGCAGCCGGTTGGTGACCGGCAGGTTGTAGCACAGAGTCTTGCCGCTGGCGGTGGGCGTTACTACTACGACATTGCGGCCAGCCTCGAGCGCCGCGAAGGCTTCCGCCTGATGGGAATAGAGACGCGCAATGCCGCGCGCCTCGAGCGCCTGGCGCAGCGCGGGATGGATCGCCGCCGGCAGCTCCGCATACACGCCTTCGGCAGCCGGCTGGTGGTGAATGGCGCGGACCGGCGACTCGGGGTCGGCATGTGCCGCCCGGAAATGGGAGACCACCGCGTCCAGCGACTGCTTCGATTCCAGCGCTAACTGGAGGGAAAACTCGGGAAATCCTAGCGACAGGCTCATAGGTTGACCGGGCGGAGCGGCTCTTCCAGAGAGTGGCGGCAAGAGAGAGCGCCATCTTGCCGCCAGGTTATGGCTTCGCCTTTTGTTCCCTACCTTACACCCAAAACGCGGGCGAAACAACACCGGAATGAAATGTTTTCATCGGGTCTGGTACGATGGCCGGAGCGTGAGGGACGCATCCGGTCCGCGGAAAGGGCAGAAGCCCACCCGTTAGCAGTAAACTTGGCGAACCTTCTTTCGGCCCGACGTTGCGGACAACGGGCGCTTTGATGAAAGGAGGTCGCAATGTCGACCAATCCAAACGCACCACGCCCGCTTTCCGACCGCCCCAACCTCCGGCATTTGAAGAATCAAGCCAGGGATCTGCTCAAGGCCGGAGACGCGAAGTCGCTCGCCGCGGCGCAGTTCCAGATTGCCCGTCTCTATGGGTTTGCGAGCTGGCCAAAGCTGAAGTCTCATGTAGAGTCACTCGAAGAGATCGGGCAGCTGAAGCAGGCCATTGACCGTAACGATCTGGAGCGCGTCAAGGCGCTCATGACCCGCAACCCGGCATTACACAGGGCGCCGCTGGGTTATGGGAAAAACGGGCCGCTCACCTGGGTTGCCGAATGCCGCGTGCCGTGGGAGCCGCCCGGTCCGGAGCGCCTGGCGATGGCGGCGTGGATGATCGATCACGGCTCCGACGTTCATCAGGGCGGCGACGGGCCGCTGATGCGAGCCGCGCTTGTCGATCACCGCATTCCAATGATGGAACTTCTCGCCTCCCGCGGCGCGGACGTCAACGCGCTGTGGAACGGCTATTTCCCCATCATCTTCGCGCCCTGCGAGACGGTGGAACCGGCGGCGCTTCAATGGCTCCTGGAGCATGGCGCCAATCCCAACTGTGCCGACCCGGACCGGCGGTATCCAGGAACGGCGCTCGATTACGTCATCGGCTCCTACTCGCGCTCGCCACATCTCGGCGCCTGCATGGATCTGCTGCTCGCCGCCGGCGCAGTAACCAAGTACGAGGTTCCGGCCATGCTGGATATGCTCCGCGGCCGGCTTGACCGGTTTGCCGAGCAGCTGGGGCACGATCGGGAGCTGGTCGACCGGCGATTTCCTGAGCTCGACTTTGGCAGTACCGCCGAACGCCGGCTCACGCTCCGAGGTTCGACGCTGCTGCACGTGGCCGCGGAGTACGGCCATCTGGAAGCGGCCAGAATGCTGCTGGATCGCGGGGCCGACGTGAATGTCCGCGCTGCGATTGATGAAGCCGCTGTCGGCGGACAAACGCCCCTCTTTCATGCGGTGACGCAGTTCAACGATTGGGGATTGCCGGTGACGCAACTGCTGCTGGATCGCGGCGCGGACCTCTCGGTTCGCGCGAAACTCCCGGGTCATTACGAGCGGCCCGGCGAAGTCGTGGAATGCACGCCATTGGGATACGCACTGATGTTTCCCATCAAACTCCGAGGGGGGAAAACTCTAGGGCTCTTGCGGGAGCGAGGGGCGGTCGAATGACGGCAGCCTCCAGCGCGTCCGAGTGCTGTCTCCGGAATGCCTTGGAGACCAGCCTATCGATGGCGCCCGCCTACTGGGTGCGAACGAACTCGTAGCGTTCCAGGGTGGCCGCCACCTGGAACCCGGGCGTCCCTTCGTGGTGACCGTTGGCTGGGCGCTCCAGCCGAACGATCTTGCCAACACAGCGCAAGTGGACCGGCTGCTTATCGTCCTGGCTCAGGGCGATGACGTACTCGATCGCGCCCGTCACAGACGGCTCGTTCTCAGTGGTAAATAGCACACCCGTCGAACTGATGTTCTGGGTACGGCCGGCCATCGTGATTCTTTCGACGCCAGAGCGTACGACGGAGAGCGGGAGCTGGAGCTTGAATCGGCGGGTTCTTCGTTGTTCCATGACTAGGTCGTCTTAAATGCTAAGCGCGGCAAGACATACAAATCAATAGATCTAAGTGCGAACCTGCCACCGCTGGTACTAGCATTCAGGGTTCAGTAGTAGGGGGGAACGGGGGCGGGCTGAATGCCCGCCCCTGGGGGTAAAGAAATTACTTCACGAATAGAAATACGATCAAGAACGTGAACAGGGCCAGCGACTCGACAAACGCCAGGCCGATGAGCATGGCGATCTGGATCGCCCCGGCGGCTCCGGGATTGCGCCCCATGCCTTCCATCGCACTGGCAATGGCTTTGCCTTGACCCAGCCCGCAAAGACCGGAAGCAATCGCCATCGACAGCCCGGCCGCCAGCGGCACCCAGTGCCCGCCCGCCGTCGGATAGCCAGGGGTCTGCGCACATAGTACGGAACTGGCGAGCAAAAGCAGGACCAGTACAAAAAACAGTTTCTTCACCATTCGTCTTCTCTCCTATATAAACTCGCCCGAGGAGGTGGTTCCCGCAGTGCCTTGGGAGGCCAGCGGGCTCACACTCAAAGGCGGCATAAAGCCGGAACTAATGCTCGTGCGAAACCGCCGAGCTCACGTAAAACATCGTGAGCAGCATGAAAATGTAAGATTGCACCAGGCTCACGAATACGTGCAGGACCATGACCAGCACAGGAAATCCCAGGTAAGTGAGGCCGACAAACACAGCTGTGATCTTGTCGCCGGCGAACATGTTGGCGTAAAGACGAACCGTCAGGGAAAGCGGACGCGCCAGGTGGCTGACGATCTCAATCGGGAACATCAGGAAGGCCAGCCACCACTTGGGTCCCATGAACTGCAGAATGTATTTGAACCCGTGCGTGCTCAGGCCCATCAAGTGGTAGTACAAGAAGGTCGCCATGGCACAGCCGAGGGTCACGGGCGCGTTCATAGTGGGCGACTCGAACGCCGGGATGACCCCGATGAGGTTGGAAACCAGAATGAAAATGAAGATGGTTCCGAAGTAAGAAAGATAGCGCGTGGCCGCGTGCCCCATCTGGCTTTCCGCCTGTCCGCGCACAAACTCGTAATACAGTTCGAAGATCTGCTGGAACTTTCCCGGCCTGGTCGCTGAAAGGCGGGCGCGGAGCGCCGCGAAAACCACTACCAGGAAGGCAAACACCAGGAACTGCATCACGATATAGTTGGCCCACGGCCGCGGCTCGGGGTGGATGCCCACCAATTGCAGCGCGGCGTTTCCCAAATCGCTGAAGCGGTCGTTAAAGATCCTGGTGATCCAGAGTTCGTTTTCTTGCATAGATCAACTCGAAGAGGAGTTCGATGAAGATTGCCGCGATCAGAACGAGCATCCCGGCAATAACCGATGCCATGGGTATCGGAGAAAACCGTACTATAACATAGCCCGCGCCACCCAATAAAAAGTACCGTAGCGCCAACCGGAAGGACGAGTACCTGCGGTCCCCGCCGAGCGCGCGTACCAGGCGCTGCAGCCAGCGGAAGTTGAACCAGGCGGCGAGCGATCCGGCCAGAAAACCGGCGGCCCATTGCCAGCCGCCCTCGACGGCGGAAAAGGCGGTGCCGGCTACGGCGACGCAGACAAGGAAGCGCGCAATCCGGCGCGTGGTTCGCTCGAAGCCAAGCTCTTCAACCTTCGCTGTCATGGATGTCGTGCATCGCCTGTCGAATCAACTTGACGAAGCCGGCGACGATTCCCAGAATCACGCCGGCCACGGTAAGATAACCGGTGCCGAACGCTTTGTCGAGCAGGTGGCCCAACAGCCAACCGACAAAGGCCCCGGCCGGCAGAACAAAAGCGAGGGTGGAATATTCGGCCGCCAGCTCAGGGAAGGATTTCTTGCGCGCCACCATGTTCAGTTTAGCTGCATGCAGTCAAGCGTGGCCAAGAAGAGCCGGGATGAATCCCGGCTCCGCGGGCTGGACAGCCCGCGCCACGATGATCCTTAGGCCGACGTGACGATTGCCGCCAGGTTCCAGGCCACGCACAGCGCAAACAAGACGTTGATCCGGCGCAGCATCTTCGAGCGGCCGCTGCGGTAGGCGTAGCACGCCACCAGAACCGCGACGAGCTTGACCAGAACCAGCGGCACCGCCGGGCCTGCCTGGGTAGCGTGCAAGGCCGCTCGCACCAGTGGATTGCCCTCGGCTACACCCCTGCCGAGAAACAGCATTGTGGTCACGGCGTCCAGGGCTTGCAGGCAAATGAATTCGAAAGGCAGCATGGCTCCACTGTGCGCAGCGGCAAGGCTGGAAGCAATAGTACGAGTTCCAGTACAAATCCATTCCGGTATGAAACCGGATTCGCGGCCGATATGTGGTGTGGGACCAATGGCGGGCAGGATCAACACCTGGCGAACACTGCTGAAGCCGTCGGCAGCGGACATATTCCTGGCGGCGGTAACGGGATCGCTGTTCTGCCGCCCCTTGGCGCTCCACACCCTGCTCTCGGATGGAGATACAGGCTGGCATATCCGCACCGGCGAAGCCATTCTGGCCACCGGGAGGATCCCCACGCGGGACATGTTCTCCTTTTCGCGTCCGGCGGCTCCCTGGTTGGCCTGGGAGTGGCTGTCGGATGTGATGTTCGCCTGGGTGTACCGCCTCCGTGGGCTGGAGGCGGTGGCGGCGCTGGCCGCGGCGGTGATTGTCGCCGCGGCCGTTTTACTCTTTCTTCTGATGCTGGGGCGAGGTTGCGGGCTGTGGGTTTCGGCGGCAGCGGCGTTGGCCGCCGTGAGCGCCGGCAGCGTGCATTTTCTGGCGCGGCCGCATGTATTCTCCCTGCTGTTGCTGGCGGCCGGTCTGTGGCTGCTCGACCGTGACCGGCGGCGTCCCACACCTGCCCTGTGGCTGGCGGTGCCGCTGGCGGCGCTGTGGGCCAACCTGCACGGCGGTTTCGTGGTCTGGATTGCGGTGCTGGGGCTGGCAGCGGCCGCGGCGGCGTGGGAACGAGACTGGCCCCGCTCGCGACGCTATCTGCTGCTGACGGTGGCGAGCGCGCTCGCCACGCTGGCGAATCCATACGGCTGGCGGCTGCACGGCCACATCCTGGGCTATCTCGGATCGAGCTGGATTCTGGACCACGTGCAGGAGTTTCAGTCGCCGCGCATCCGCTCGGAGAACATGGTGGTGTTTGCGGTCCTGCTGCTGGCAGGAGCGGCGGCCGCAGCGCTGGAGATGGCCCGCGGACGGCGCTTCGAACCGATGCTGGCCTGGTGCTTCGGATTCGCGGCGCTACGCTCGGCGCGGCACGTTCCTCTCTACGCGCTGGCGGCCGCCCCGCTGGTGGCCGGCGAGTGCGCTGGGCTGTGGCAGCGCGCGGCGGCGGCGCACCGGCCGGGAAGCGCGATCCGCGTTTTCTGGGAACTGGGCCAGGACTTCGGCTGCCGGCGCCCGGTTGGACTTTGGGGGCCCCTGGCTGCCACGGCGCTGCTCGCTGCCGGGTTGAGCCAGGCGCGGATCGTGGATTTTCCGCGGGCCACTTTCCCAGTGGCCGCCGTCGAGAGGAACTGCGCCATTCTGGCGCCGGGCGGCGCCATGCCGCGCATCCTCACTTCTGACCAATGGGCCGATTACCTGATATTTCACTTTTACCCGCGGCAGCGGGTCTTTTTTGACGGCCGCAGCGATTTCTACGGACCCCGGATCGGCGACGACTACCAGGCGCTGGAGTACGGCGGCGCCGGCTGGCGGGAGATCCTGGCGCGGCATAAGTTCGATCTGGCGCTGCTGCCGCGCGACTGGCCGCTCACGCGTCTGCTGGCAACCGATCCGGCCTGGCGGCAGGTGTATGAAGACGGCCAGGCCACGCTCTACCAGCGCCAGCGCGCGCCGCTGGTGGGCGGGCGCGGGCAGGAATCGGGAGAGAAATACGTATGCACTGGGATCGTCGCTTCGCAATCGTAGTCGGAGTCAGCCTGATCTGGGCGGTACTGGTCTCGGGGGTCTTCTACCGCGTGGCGGCAAGGTCGAGCTCGGGCGGCAGGGGTTCGAAGCCGCTGGTGGTGGCGGTGGAGAGGCTGCCTTTGGGAGCCGTGCTGCGCCCGGACCAGGTACGGCTCAGCCGCGTGCCCGGAGACCTGTTCCCGAAGGGCGGCTTTTGGCGCATCGAGGACGTGGTGGGACGACCGGTGGTGGCCACCATCGAGGCCGACGAGCCGGTTCTGGCGGCGCGCGTGGCCGAGCGCGGCAGCGGCATGGGGCTGGCGCCGATGATTCCGAGCGGCATGCGCGCCGCTTCGGTGCGCGTCAACGACGTGGCGGATGTGGCCGGATTCATCCTGTCGGGAATGCACGTGGATGTGCTGGCCACGGGCCGGGCCGAGGGGCATAGCGATACGGTCACACGCACGGTGCTGCAGGACATCTCGGTGCTGTCGGTCGGGCAGACCATTCAGGCCGACGCGCACAATCCGTCGATCAACGCGGTTGTAGTGACCCTGCTGGTCAAGCCGGACCAGGCGGAGGCTCTGACCTGGCCTCGACCGAGGGCCACGTGCAACTGGTTCTGCGCAATTCCGCCGACCGCAGCACCGCTCAAACCGTGGGCAAACAGATGCACGAGATCTATGCGGCGGAGCCGGCGCCGCCTGCTGCTTCGGCTCCTGCACTCGCGCCTTCCCCTGCGCCGGCGCGTCGCTCCGCGGTTATGCCCGTTCATCTGGCGGCTGGACCGGCGCCGCACCACGAAATGACGATTCTCAGCGGCAAGGCGCGAACCGTGGTCGATTTCAACGACGATGGATACCCGGTCGTCGCGGGCGCGTCGAAATGAGCGCCGGCCTCAGCGCCAATCAGCCCGCGCGCTGGGAACAGCGTCTGCTGGCGCCGCACAACGCGGGGGCGCGCAAGCCGGAGTACCAGGAGCTGAAGTTCACCCTGCACCGCAAGCTGCTGGAGCGCATTGACCTGGATGCGCTGGCCTCGATCGGCGAAAACCAGGTGCGGGCCGAAGTGCGGCAGGCGGTCCTGACCATCGCAGACGGCGAGCGCACTTTGCTCACCGCCTCCGAAAAGCAGCAGTTGAGCGAGGAGGTGCTCGACGAGGTATTCGGCCTGGGGCCGATCGAGCCGCTGCTCGACGACCCCTCGATCAGCGACATTCTGGTCAACGGGCACGCTCATGTCTATGTGGAGCGCGACGACGGCCACTTGCTGCGCATCATCGACCGCATTGTGAGCGGCGTGGGCAGGCGGGTGGATGAATCCAATCCCATGGTGGATGCGCGCCTGGCCGACGGGTCGCGGGTCAATGCCATCATTCCGCCACTGGCGGTGGACGGTCCCCTGCTCTCGATCCGGCGCTTTGGCACGCACGCCCTGGGGCCGGAGGACCTGGTAGCGAAGGGATCGCTCACGCCTGGCATGATGCAATTGCTCGGGGCGGTGGTGAAGGCGCGGCTCAACGTGATTGTGTCCGGCGGCACGGGCGCCGGCAAGACCACTCTCCTCAATGCGCTGTCGGCGTTCATTTCACCGCGCGAGCGGATTGTCACCATCGAGGACGCGGCGGAGCTGAAGCTCCAGCAGCCCCACCTGGCGCGGCTGGAAACGCGGCCCGCCAACCTGGAAGGGCAGGGCGCCGTGCGGCAGCGGCAGCTGCTGGTCAACAGCCTGCGTATGCGGCCGGACCGCATCATCGTAGGCGAAGTGCGCGGCGAGGAAGCGCTCGACATGCTGCAAGCGATGAACACCGGCCACGACGGGTCGCTGACCACGGTGCATGCCAACAGCCCGCGCGACGCCATCTCGCGCCTGGAGGTGATGGTGACCCTGGCCAACGCCAACATGCACCTGGCGGCGGTCCGGCAGCAGATCGCCTCGGCGGTGCAGATCATCGTGCAGGCCACGCGCATGAGCGACGGCACGCGCCGCGTCACCAGCATTACCGAAATCACCGGAATGGAGATGGATGTGGTGACGCTGCAGGACATTTTCGTCTTCGAAAAGCGCGGTCTGTCGCCGGCCGGCAAAGTGATCGGCCGGTTCGCCGCCACCGGCATCCTGCCGCGGTTCCACGAGAAGCTGCTGGCAGCCGGCATCGACCTGACCGGGGATTTGTTCGATGAAGTGATGGAGGTAGAGCCGGCATGAGGCCGCTGGATCTGATGCTGATCTCGCTCAGCACCGTCGCCACTTACGCCCTGCTGGCAGCGGGCCTGGAAAAGCGGACGCGCACCGCGACGGTGCGGCGGCTGGCGAAGGAGGAACCGGCGGCGGCCCAGGCGCGGGTCCGGCCGCTGTTGGTGCAGGCGGCCAGCCGGCTTCGCGGGCGCCTGGCGCAGCGCGCGCTGGAGCGGTTGCGGCTGCGCCAGTCGGCCGATGAGCTGCTGGAGACGGCCGGCCTGAAGTGGGACGCGGCCGGGCTGCTGCACCGCACGGTGGCGGCGTTTCTGGCTGGCTTTGCGCTGGTCACCCTGCCCACCGCCAACCGCTACCCACTGGCGTCGCTCGCCGGCGGAGCGGTGGCGAGCCTGGCGTTCCTGCTATGGGTGCGCCGGAGGGCCCGGCGGCGCCAGGAGCAGTTCGAGGGGCAGTTTCCCGATTGCCTCGAATTCCTCTCGCGTTCGATGCGCGCCGGGCACGCCTTCGCGGCCGCGCTGGAGATGGTGTCGAAGGAGTTTGCCGATCCGCTGGCGGCCGAATTCCGGCGTGTATACGAGGAGCAGAACCTGGGCCAGCCGCTGGAAATCGTGCTCAAGAAGCTGGGACGGCGCCTCCCCCGCATGGACGTGCAGTTCTTCGTGTCCGCCGTGCTGCTGCAGCGGCGCACCGGAGGCAACCTGGCGGAGTTGCTGGATAAGTTGGCCGAAATCATCCGCGAACGGTTCAAGCTGCGCGGCCGCATCCGCGCGGTGAGCGCGCAAGGGCTCATGTCGGGACGCATCCTGGCGGCGATTCCGCTGGCGGTGGGGGTCATCATGTTCGTAGTCAACCCGCAGTACACGCGGTTCTTCTTTGACGATCCCGTCGGCAACCAGTTGCTGGCGAGGGCAGTAACGCTGCAGCTGGCGGGCTACGCCGCCATTCGCCGCATCGTCACCATTGAGGTCTAGTCATGCTGCTGGCGGAAGCGATGGTCGTATTTGCGTTGATGGCGGTGCTGACGACCAGCCTGGGCTGGCGGCTCTACACGTTTCGCGGATGCGCCGCGGCCCGGCTGCGGGACCAGGCGCACCCCGCGGCGCGGTTTCTGCCTTCGCCCGGCCTGATCTGGCGGGAACTGGTGGACCGGGTGGGCTCGCTCGTGCCGGCATCGCCGCGCGACCTCAAGTCGGTCGAACGCCGGCTGATGCGGGCCGGCCTGCGCGGTCCGCGCGCGGCGCAGGTCTTCCAGGGAACGAGCACCGTGCTGGCGATGGCAGGGGTGGCGCTGGCGCTGGCGTTCGCCCGTGACAGGGTCTTGCTGATGACGGTGATCGGCGGGGCGATCGGGTACCGGCTGCCCGCACAGTATGTCGCCTGGCGAACGTCGCGGCGCCAGCACCAGATCGAGAAAGGGCTGCCCAACGCGCTGGACCTGATGGTGGTGTGCGTCGAGGCAGGCCTCGGGCTGGATCAGACCACGGTACAGGTGGCCAAGGAGCTGGAACACGCGCACCCCGAGATTTCCGCTGAATTCGCCCTGTTGAATCTGGAATTGCGCGCCGGCAAGCGGCGCCCCGAAGCGCTGCGCAACCTGGCCGACCGCACCGGAGTGGACGATTTGAAGAAGCTGGTGGCGGTGCTGATTCAGGCCGACCGTTTCGGCACCAGCATCGCGCAGAGCCTGCGGGGCCACTCCGATTACATGCGCGTGATGGCGCGCCAGCGCGCCGAGGAGCGGGCGGCGAAGATCGCGGTCAAGCTGGTATTTCCGATTTTCTTTTGCATTCTGCCGTCACTGTTCGTGGTGACGGTGGGGCCGGTGGTGACGCGGCTCATCCGGGACCTGATTCCGATGGTGGAAAACCTCTGAGCCCGGCCGCTCCGTCGGCCAGGGGGTTCGAGAGAAAGGAGACGAAGAATCCATGGACGCGACTCGTATCGTGGCCGTCGCGGTGGCGGTATTGCTGGGAGCCTGCTCTTCATCCGCCGTCGTCG
>Ga0181535_10004397_pt1 | contig 15708 bp, 11 predicted proteins | sample PEATcosm2014_Bin_44_FD_119774 | JGI IMG/M metagenome (GOLD analysis project Ga0181535, IMG submission 119774) | Peatland microbial communities from MTU Mesocosm Facility, Houghton, MI, USA - PEATcosm2014_Bin17_30_metaG | ecosystem: Environmental > Terrestrial > Soil > Wetlands > Peat | place... | reverse complement strand
TCCAGCATCAGTTTCGCTGCCTGCATTCCAACTTCCGCGAGTGCATTCAAGGCCGCTCGGCCGGTTTGCGCATATTCGATAACAAGTCGCGAGTGATGCCAGCGCGCCAGCGCGATCTTACGCAGCGACAGCGAAGCTTCGTTACAGCCCAGGACAATCTCTTGCAAGTTTGCGAGCCTGCTCTGCCTGTAAGCACGGAACAAGAGGTCCCAGTCTTCTATGCGCACCGCGTCCTCGCGGTAAGGATGACGGCTAAACCAATCTGTGCGCCCTAGCCACCCCGCATGAGCCAAGGGGAATCGAGATTCCGGGCCAGCACAGATCTGATTGTGCTCCCGGGGACCACGCCGCAGGCCAATTGCTTTTCCTTCATGGCCGAAGACGATTGTTGCGCCCGACACGAGATCGACTTCGGGGTGTTCTTGGAGAAACTCCACCTGCCGCTGCAACCGATCGGGATAGGCTATATCGTCGCCATCCATGCGGGCGAAGAAGTTGCTGCTGGTTTGTCGCACAATCTCGTTCAGTCGCACTGGCAAGCCACGATTGGTTTTACCCTCAACGAGGCGAATGCGCGGATCCGCGAATCTCCGCACCACTTCCGGCGTTCCGTCGCGCGAACCATCATCGAACACAACCAGTTCCCATTCCGCGAAGCTCTGGTTGAGAATGGACGCGATGGATTCGGCGACCGTGGTGCGACAGTTGTACACCGGCATGCCGATGGTTACGAGCGGATTTCTTTTCACGGATTCGCCTGGACCTGCCCCTTGCGCCTTCTAGTCGGCGCGAAAAATCGGCCCGTTGCTAGGCCTGAACCCGGCCGCGGTCATTGTTTGAGGTTCGGAGGGAGAGGCGAACCACACCTTAACAAATTGCGGGTGTGGGACGGTCGAACGACAGGCAGCAATCATGGCCATCACAAGCCACCAGTGCCGTTGGTAGAAGACCTCAATTCCCGCCGAGACGCCGAGCATGCCGGCATGGGCGACAGCAAGGGCAACCATGAGGGCTCTTCGAGCTCCTCTTGAAGAGCGGATGACGGGGATCGCCACTTTGAAGTACCACATTGTTAAGCCGAGGATCACGATTGCGCCAACGATGCCGCACTCGGAAAGAAACCAGAGATAGGTGTTATGAATAATGGACCCGTGTTCAAACAGGAATGTGCCCAGGCCGGTGCCCAAGACAGGATGAGAGAGAAAGCCGTCGAGGGCGGCTCCTCCAGAGTCGATCCGCGTTTGGATGGTCTCGGGCCGGATCGACAAAGCATAGAAACGGTCGAGATTATTGTTGGCCGCATACGCGAGCAAGGCCAGGCCAGACCCGGCGATGGCCACAGCAATCTTCAGGCTCTGCAGGGGCCGGGCGGCTCCGAGGAAAATGAGCGCGGCCGCGAGTCCGATCCATGCGCTCCGGGAAAACGTCAATGCCAACCCAACCAACAAGGAGACAGAAATCAAACGTCCCAAGAGACCGCGAAACAAGGGTGCTTTATACAGTCCCATTACGGCCTGCAGCGCCAAAGCCGTCAGCACGAGCCCCCCGAAGGCATTCGGGTCAATCAAGAACCCGGCCACTCGCTCGCCCGCGCTGTAGTTCAACTGCGGCATCATCCTTTCCAGCGGCGGCCAGATGAACCCGGCGATGGAGATGATATTGACCACGCTCACTGCGGCAACAAAGGAGCGCGCGAGTGAGCGAATCGCCGCAACGGATGACATTTCGCCGGATAGCGCGCCGTAACCGATCAGCAGCCAGAGAACTCCCAGGAGCTTGTTGACGACAACGTATGACGTTAGTTCTCCAATCCGTTCAAGGCCCACCCACGCTGAAAGGATCATCATGGGCAGGAGCGCGACATGCCAGACACTCCAGGCGCCTTTTCGAAATCGAAGCCGATCCGACTGGAAGAGAAGGTATGCAAGAAGGAAAACATCGGACGGCGCAAAATTGAAACCTTCAACGACCTGGAACTGGACCGGCAACAAAACGACGTACAGCGTCAGCAGAACAGGCACCGAAGATCGGCGCAGAAATTCCGATCGATCTGCAGCGTAATTGATACGGATACTTGTTTGCATGTCGCTACGATTCGGCAATGGCGTGAACGCTGTCCACGGAAAGTTGCGGCGTCCGCAAAACGGGAAGCAGGAGAACGAGAGAACCTACCAACTGGGTTGCGGCCGCAAGAATGATTGCGAAGGCCGCACCCTGGATGCCATGGGTGGGGACCCAGAGGAAGCACGCCACGGCCGACACCAGCATCACCGCCGCAAACAACGCCGGTTGCGGCTTGAAGATGCGCGCCGCGGTCATGGCGTTGGCCAGGATCGCCGTTACGCAGTAGATGGCGGCCGCGATCATCACAAGCGTGAACACGCCCGAGTAGCTCTCGTAATCAGCACGGTAGAGCAGGCGAAGGACCGGCTTGCCGGCCAGAATTGCGACCAGAAGGCCAGCGACGCCCGGAACCGCCGCGGCGCCGCAAAGCCTGAACAGGAGGACACGAAAGGCCCGGAGGTCGCCCGAAGCGTAGCGCGAAGCGAGCTTGGGCGTTGCGGACTGGGCGATGGCGTTGGTGACGAGGTTACAGGCAACCATGAGGTAAGCGATGGCCGCGAAGAAACCCAATGCGCGGGGGCCGGCGTAATGCTCAATGAAGTAACGCGGCACGTTCAGGATGAGAGAACCGAGCGTCGCCGTGATTCCCAGGGGAATTGAAAGCCGCGTGAGGCGGACCAGCGTGTCTCGGGAGAAACGGGGAAGGGATGGGTGGCGGCCTGCGGGCGCAGGGCTCGCCCCGGCAAATCTGCGCGCAAGCGAGAAGTCGTAGGTAACCATCACCAGGCACCAGGCGATGGCCAAAGCGGCAGCGCCCGTCGCAAGTGACCGCGTCAGGGCCATCGTGAGAGCGAAGGCAGCGAGCGAGATTACGCCCTTGAGCACCATGGAGCGCGCGATGAGGTCCATCCGTTCGTGCCGCTGAACGAGGCCATAGACCGCGTCGCTGATGGATTCAGCACCCTTGGCACAGCCCACGATGACGATGACAGCGGCGATCCAGAATGGGAAGCGAGACCAGGCTGCGAGCCCGACGATCACCAAGAGAGCCAATCCCGTAGATAGGATTCTGAGGCCCATGTAGTCGGCGAAGGCGAACTGGTGGGTCATATCTGTCGCCTCGACCGCTCGAAGTTGAAGATTGGTGAACATGTAGACCGGAGCGGTGACAGCGAGGGCGAGGGCGAAGCGGCCGAGCATTTCAGGTGAGCCCAGCTTTGCCAAAACGACGAGCATGCCCCACTGGCATGCCGCATAAATTACGTTTCCGGCAAATGTCCAGGAGACGTTGAGCCGCAGTGAGCGCTCGGCGGCGGGTGGCACGCCGCCTCGGTCCGGTGGTTCTAAACGATGTTGCGCAAGCGGCAAGATTGCAGGCAATGCCATGAGCCGTTCCGTTCGATGCTGCGCAGTTTGGTTGGCGCGGCGGCTGACTCGTTGGGCCGCTCACATGCTCGCGCTTAAGTCTGTTGAAGCTCAGACAGCAGGCGTCGCGGACTTGTAGTACTTTGCATAATGCTTCTGGTAATAACTGGAGTACTGGTATCCGCTGGCGGAGGTGTCGTGGCTGACGCGATTGAGGACGACGCCGACAATGTTTGCGCGGAGACGGCGCAGGGCTGCGATCACTTCGGCGACGGCGCGGCGCTTGGTTTCTCCGGCCCGGCTGACAAGCAGCACGCCGTCAGCAGCGGCAGCCATCTGGAGGCACTCCGCGAAGCCCAGTAGCGGAGGCGAGTCGAGGATCACCAGGTCGTAATCCTTGGCAAATTCGTCGAGCAGAGTAGAAAGCCGGGGCCCGATCAAGTCGGCTGCTCGGTGAGAGCCCAGGCCCGCAGGAATAAGGCTCAAGTTGGAAGTGCCCTCGATGGGGATGATCACTTCCTCCCATGAAAGCTCGCCGGTGAGAACGTTGGAGAGCCCGATGTGCGGGTTGAGGCCGAATTTGGTGTGAAGGCTGGGGTGCCGCAAATCGCCGTCGATGAGCAGAGTTTTTTTGCCGCGGTCAGCATTGGCGACGGCAAGGTGAGCCGCGAGCGTCGTTTTGCCCTCGCCCGGAGTTGCGCTGGTAAGAACGATGGAATGGAGGCGGCTGTCAAAGTCTGACAGCAGAATCGTGTTGCGAAGACTTCGGATGGCTTCGTCGAAGCTGGAGACACCACCGTAGTAATCCTTGTGGTGACCGTTATGGCCGTTCCGGGACACGAGTGCCGCAGAAGCGACTTCCGATGTGGGTCTTGGCAACTGAGCACCGGCGCGGTCAACGGGCAATGTGGCAATGACGTCGGCGCCGAGGAACCGGCTGGCCTCCTCAGGATCGCGAAGGGTGGTATCGAGCGAGTCCAGAACGATGGCGCCGCCAACTGCCAGCAACGTTGAGAGCAGGAACGCCAATACGAGATTGAGCGCCATGTTTGGAAAAACGGGTTTCAAGGCAGGCCGCGCGACATCGGCAATGCGAATATTGTTGTTTTGATAGCCGGCGTTGATGTCGGCCTCGCGAATCTTCTTGATCAGCTCGTCGTAGAGCGCCTTATCCGCATCGGCTTCCTGCTTCAGTTGCTGATACTGAAAAGATTTGGCGTTGACGCGGTCCCACTCAGCCTTGGTCTCGTTGACAGATGCCTGAAGCATCTGCTCGCGGTTCAGGCTTTCCTGATATTGAGTCTGCACTCTTTCGGCAATGCTGCGACGGGTATCGTCGAACTGCTTTTCGACCTCGGCGAGTTCGGAAGCGGCTTTGCGATATTCGGGGTGACTGGTGTCATAGGTCGCTTTTACTAAAGCAAAGCGCTGGCGCGCCTGATTCAAAGTGTCGGTGAGTTTGGCCAGCGAATCTCCCTGAGTGGACGCCTCGGCAGCGCTTAGAGAGCCGGACTTGATCGCGTTCCATGCTGCTTCCGCGCGAACGCGATCCGACTGGGCAGTCGTGTAGTCGGTGTTCAATTGGAGGAGCCGCGAAGACAGCATGTCCGTCTTCTCTTCGGGGTTGATGACGTCGAGATCCTTTTCGAACTGAGCCAGCGCCAGGCTCGATTGCTCCATTTTTGCCTTCAGTTCATCGAGTTGCTTTTCCATGAACGATGACAGACCGGCCGCGGAACGAATGCGAAGATCGTACGTCTGGAGCAAATAGGAGTTGGCAATGGCATTGGCCACGTCCGCAGCAAGATGCGCGTCGGGTGAGCGATAGCTGATAAGGAGAAAATACGTATTCGGCGAACGGGTGACCTTTAACTGCTTGAGCGTGATCGGCGCCGACGCCAGAAGTTGCTCGCGTTCGGTTGAAGTACTGCTCGTTTGTCCTTCCAGGTTCAGGAGGTGATACTGCTCAGCGACTTGGCGCACGACTGCGTCTGATTGAATGAACTTTATCTGCGTAGCGAGGAATTGATCGGCGTCGTTCGGGGCGACGAAGCGGTTCGAGTCCTCTCCCACGACCTCCGATGGCGCCTGACGATCCACATTCACCGTCGCGGTCGATTGATAGATCGGTTGCAATCTGGCGGACACGACAAGGGTCGCAAGCACGCATGTCGCGACCACGGCAACGATCTTCCAGACGTGGCGGCGGAAGATCCATAGGTAGTGCGACAAAGGAACCGCGGGACCGGCAGCTTCAACTTCCTCGTGAAGGGTAATAGGAGCGTAGTAAGCCGGCGTAACGCCGCGACTCGGTAAGTCCGGGGGAAGAACTTCTGTCAATTTCAGTTGTTTAGGCATAAGTCCTCTTCAAGTGGCCTAGCGTGCTCCGTAATAAATAAAGGCGGCGCCGAGTGCAGTGCCGATCCCCAGAGATGTTTCGAGGGTTTTCAAGCCGGCCTTGGCACCGGTCGCGCTTGGGACATATAAGATGTCGCCCGCCTCGAGCGCGACGTCCGGCATCTTGCGATCCATAATCTTCTTGAGTTCGATGGGTATCTCTTTTCGGCCTTCGCCGGCATCATCCGTACGATAGATGTAGGCTTCGTGGGAAGAGAAGCTATCCAGGCCCTCCGATAGTGCGAGAGCCTTCAAAACACTGCTCTCAGAGCCGTCCGTTATATAGAAAGCGCCGGACTTTTTTACGTCCCCTACGACGAAGATCCGCCCGGCTTCAGGAACGCGAATCACTTCGCCGCCCTGCAAGCTCAGGTTCAATGAGAGATTCATTCCGTCGAAGAGGCCGCGGACCGGGACGCGCTGCACCAGCGTTGCCGGTTTGCCATCCGCATCCGGCGCCTGACGGCTGACGAGGATCTCCGAGCCGGCATTTTCGGTGAGCCCCTGGGCCCGGGAGATCGCATCGAGGAGAGTCACGTTTCCCGTTGCCTGAAACGTGACCGGCATTTTGACCGCGCCAACCACAGTGATGGGATGGCTCCGGTATTCAACGATCGAAACGGTCACAATGGGGTCGATGAGAACATGATCCTGGGTCAGCGCGCCGGCAATCACTTTTTCCAAATCCGCAGGATAAAGACCGGCCGCATGGAGGGGCTGATCGACCATCGGCAGCGAGATAGTACCCGCCGGGCTCACACGCACCGTTCGGGTGAGCTCAGGAGCGTCATAAACGGTGACGCCAATCAAATCGTCGTTACCGATCCTGGCCATCGGAAGATTCGCAACGTCGCTGAGAGTTGTTGCCCCAGCTCCCTCATGGAACTGGGCAGGCTCCTGCTGTGCAGAAGCTGCGGCTGCCGCCGCAATTGCCAGACATGTAATTGCGATCTTTTTCATAGAGACTCCGTGGTGATTGAGGTATTTGAATGAGCAGCTATCGTAGGCCGGGATTGAAGGCTCTCTCGCACTCATTTCATGACCATCATTGGGTCGTTGGCCTGTCCGTGGACAGGAGCTGATTCCTTAATTCGTCGACTCGCCGATTGAGAATTTCCATCTGTGCCTGCACCGCGCCCGTAGGGTCGGTCAAAAGCCGCTCATGGGCGGTAAGGCAGAGGAACAGGCGCATCGCATTTCGCGCAAGGTCGGAAAGGCTATGAGCACCGGTTGCCGAGGAGAGACGGCAGAGCCCGTCATATTCTTCTTGCGACAGCCTGATGCTGATCATCCGCGAGCGCGGCTTGAGGACTTTCATGTTGTTGATTGCCGAGAAGCACACCTTGAGCGGCGGCGATGGATTTTGGGCAAGCTTCGCACTCTTCAGTCCCAGTGACCTGGAATCCTGAGAACTGCCTGAAATCCCTCTGGAGCCATGATTCCGAACCTCGAGTTCGGATCGGGGGATGGCGGCCGAGTCTTGCCTAACATAAGGCGGTGCAAAGGACTCTAGCACATATTCGCGACCGGAGAAAATGAAAAATGTCAGGCAAGTGAATGACGAAAGCATGCCTGAAGTTCGCTCAATGGTAACCACCTTCCTCCAACGCAAATGCAGTACCAGGGCGCGCGGCGTGTGAGGCAAGATGATTGCACCGTCGCACCTTTGCGCCTTTTGGCCATTGGGGAAGTTCTTGGAATTCAAACAGAATGATGGAAGCGCGGGTTGTGGAAAACCTGAGGTAGCACGGATTCGAGCATTGACCCGAGAACTCGATCAGGCAATGCGGTGCGGTGCTTTTTCGCCGAATGTGGACTGTGAGATGAGAATGTCAGGTTTGGTCGCGAACGAAAGCTCAGCGACTTGCCGAGGACTTGCCCGCTTCGGCTCCGACGATTGCAGCGGCCGCAGCACCGCCACCGATCCCGGCCCCAATCAGGACCTTTGTCTGTGTGGTCATGCCCGTGCTGCTTTTTGCGCCTCCACTTAGATCAATCGATGTCACGATGACCTGGGTGGGGCCGGAGGGCGTGGGAGCAGCCTGGAGGAAGCCGGATACATCGACTGTCTTGCCTGTGAATTTCTTAAGTTCTTCTCCAGTGACCAGCTGGTACTTCACACCCTTGTCCGTTGTCAGGAAGAAGCTGCCATCTTCAAAAGACACCTTTCCGCTGACTCCGATATAGGACGACCCTTGTGGTGCTGTGGCGCTTTGTACGGCAGGAAACGAGATGGAAGCGCCACGGGAGACGTGGGCGACCGCGAGGCTCGCATCATCGACCACTCGAAAATCGCCGGTCATGGCTGCGACGTCAACGGTGTTCGATGGGCCCAACGAGACAGTGCCAGAGGCATTCGGATTACTGGGAACCACGCGCAGGCCATGAGCTTCGAGGGCGAAGGGTACATCGAGGGTCTTCAACTGGCTTTTGCCCTGGAGCAAAACAAGATGATCGCCGTACACCACGCCGTGCGAGTGGGTCGCCAGCATGATCTCAGTGCCGTTATCGAGCCGCAGCGTCGCGGTGGCTTGCCCGGTTTCAACGGTTGTGCCGTCGAAAAGGGTTCCGTTGCCCCATACGGTATTGCCGTCGACGCGAATGTCTCCGCGAGCACTGACCGTGCCGATGGAACTTGTCGCACCCGATGCGGATACGCAGGAGAAGGTGACGAAAATCATCGCCAGCAGATAGCTCTTCGTGGCCATTTTGCGCCCTCCCCTAAAGGATTCAGTCTCTGCCCAATTATCCGTCACTTATACGCCAGGATGGATCTGTTTTTCAAGCATCTCGCCGCTTGAGCTGTGTATGACACGTGACATACAAGAGCGCGCGATGAGTTTCTAATCTAGTTTTCGGGCTTCAGAACATCCACCGAGAATGCGATAGGACATCTTCCTGAAAGTTCAGTTCGATTTGGCGCATGTCTTCTAGAATTTGAAATCAAGTGATACGCTGGAGGGCCGTGACCCGCCATCAGACCAAGCTGTTCAAGATCGCGTTCCGAACGATCATTGCGGGAGTCTTTGTCTACGGAATCTGGTGCTCCTGGAGGCTTGTCAGGGCGGACTCCTTGTTCCGGATGAATACAGCGGAGTCGGTTGGCGCGGCCATCCGACTGGAACCCGACTCGTGGAAATACAACATGCGCCTCGCACTTCTCGATGATGCGCATGCGCGGCAGCTCCTTGAAAAGGCAATCAGCCTTGACCCTTACAACGCTGAGGCGGACATCGAACTGGGTTTGCAAGATGAAGGCGCCGGCGATTACCCCGACGCCGAAAAGCTGTTGCTGAACGCTTTTTTGGTTGACCGCACCTACCTGCCACGCTGGAGTTTGGCCAACTTTTATTTTCGCCGCAACAACCTTCCTGCGTTCTGGGCATGGGCTCGGGTGGCCGCAGAGATGCCATCGGAAAATATGCGGCCTCTGTTCGAATTGTGCTGGCGCGTATCGCCCAACCCCAGCGAGATTGAATCGAAGATCGTGAATAACAATCCCGACCTCATTCGGCAGTATCTGGATTTTCTTCTCGCCAAAAACCAACTGCCTGCTGCCGCCAAGGTTGCCCATCGGCTAGGCGATGTCGGAGATCCAGCGACAGATAACCCTGAAATGTACTCGGTGATCGATAGGCTGATCGCTGCGAGAGAGGGAGACGAGGCGAAAGGCGTTTGGAGCGTCATGGTCGACAAGCATTGGGTCGTCGCCGATCAGGGTGCTCCAAACAACCCGAACTTCGCCCGTGACCCACTGCCCGTTGGCTTCGATTGGACGATCCCCTCCTACACAGGTCTGCATTCCTGGCCGGGCCCATTGGGTCTGGAGACGGAGTTCTCCGGAAGCCAGCCGGAAGACTGCACGATTGCCGAACAAGCTATTGTTCTCTCGCCCGGAAACTACGAACTGGAGTACTCCTATCGAACGGACGGGATCGCTTCGAGAACGGGGCTCCGTTGGCAGATTATCGGAGCAGGATCTGAAACGGCGCTGGCGGAGTCTCCCGATCTTTCAAGCGAGACAATGAGCCGCGGGACTGTGGGGTTTTCAATCCCGTCGGATGGATCGCTTGTTCATCTCCGCCTTCAATATGAACGGACGCCCGGCACCCCCTGGATTTCGGGCACTCTTGTTGTCCCGTCTGTCCTGATTCATGCTCGGTGAGATTGAACTGTTCCGCGTTTAAATTCCAATACGCGGCGAGAATGATCGGTTTGAGGAGCACCCGCTGCTTCCTGTTGGCGCCGATCCGAGTTCCGCGCCATGTAAAGCAGGCCCAGCATCGCAAACATCCACCCAGAAACCGCCGGACGCGGAAAAGGATAATCCACACAGGCATGGAGCATGACTGCTGCCAAGCCAAGGCCCCACGGATGCCTTATCGCCACCGGGACGGCAGCGGCAAAAGGAATAAACACGAGAAGGAGGAAGGGAATTCCGCCATCAGCGGCAAATTCGGCCCAGTCGTTATGGGCGTGGTTGACGTAAAAAGGAAATTCCTTCATCGCATGTTGCTGGTAGACCTCCGGAAACGTGTCCAGGCCATATCCCATAATCGGTCGATGCTTCGCCATATCAATCGCGGAAAGCGTGAACTCGAGCCTTCCTTCATAGGCATCGTTTTGTTGAAAGCGCTCCCAGATTCGTTGCCAGCCCACCACAGATGTGAAGATCGCGGCAAGAAGCGGCACCATTACCAGTGCCACCGCAGACGAGCGGAGGAGCCGCCGGAAGTCTTGACGCCTGTGTTGGATGATCCCAATCGCCAGCATTGCTGCTAGTTCAGCCGTGCAAAGGATTGCGCCGGCACGCGAGGCAGCGCCGATCACCGAGGCATACATCACGCCGGCGACGAGGGCATATCCCCATGAGCGCCAGCCATCGCGCATCGCCCGCCAAAGGGCAATCGGAAGAGAGACTTCAATGAACTGAGCGTAGTTGTTGTGGTTGGGAAACGTAGCGTAGACATCCGGATAACCCGATGGAAAGATCCACAGAACGCGCCCTGCTGAGGTGAAAAGTTGAGTGAGACAAAGTAGAGCCATCGCCGCAGCAAAGCAGAGAAAGGCCTGGAGCATCGCCTCACGGGCCATGCTGGTGCCTGCGACCGTCTGCGTAAGGAAAAATACCGCGGCCAGGGCTCCCCAACGCAAAACCGCTTCGCGGGTTTCCATGGTCGAAGCTGTGGTGTGCGCCAGGATCTGGACCACACCCCAGGCGGGAATGAAATATATGAGCCACGGTGCTACGCCGCCGGCGAGGTTCTCACTGTCTCGCCGGATACCGCAAAGCAGATACGTTGCAGCGAGAGCATAAACACCCATTTGAAAGGATTCAACAGGCCAGGACTCCTGCACGAAGACTGTGGAAGTACTGAAGATAAGCAGGAGAATGAGCGCCACGCCGGCAGCAATCAAAGCCGAATGGCCTTTTGTCCGTCCAGGGCGCCCGTGCCCTGCGATTGCGAGATCGCGCGTGGCGAACATTCGGTCCATTCTACTTCAGTATTTCGATTGCCCTGGAAGGGCGGCGCTTTTCAAGGCCGGCGGAGATTCATCAGAAGAGATTGATTCCCTCTAATTTGGGAGAGTCTGCTGCCCGGCGGTCCGGCGCATCTCTTGTAAGCTCGCAGCCGATGGATGCAAGCGACAAGAAATTGAACGTGCGTGAGGATTCGTCGGGGGCCGAGCCTCTCGGCGTATCAATTCGAGTACTGTAAGCAATGAGCGTTGAGATCAGGGAGGGGATGCGGGGATGGAGATTAAAAGGAACGGGAGCCAAGCGTCGGGCAAAGGGCCGGCTGATTGGTTTACCGGAGCGGTGCGGATCGATCCGTTGTTTCACGCGCCGGAGCCGGCGCGAGTGCAGGGCGCGAGCGTGACGTTTGAGCCGGGCGCGCGGACGGCGTGGCATACGCATCCGCTGGGACAGACTCTGATTGTGACGGCGGGTTGCGGGTGGGCGCAGCGGTGGGGCGGCGCGATCGAGGAGATCAGGCCTGGCGACGTGGTGTGGTTCGCTCCGGGCGAGAAGCATTGGCACGGGGCTGGTGAGACCACGGCCATGACGCACATCGCGATCCAGGAGAAGCTCAACGGGAAGGTGGTCGACTGGATGGAGCCAGTGAGCGACGAGCAATACAGGGGGTGAGCACTCCTCGTTGATCGCGAGCCGTCAGCAGGCGCCGCTATCGGACTTCCACCTATTGACGACCCGTGCGGCGTTCTATACTAAACGGCACAAGATGAATCCAGATCCGCTCATTGGCCAGTCAATCCTTCACTACACCATCCTTCGCCAGCTTGGCTCGGGCGGGATGGGCGTGGTGTACGAAGCCCAGGACGGGCAGCTCGACCGTCACGTGGCGCTCAAGTTTCTTCCGCCGGATTTGGCGAGGGACAGCCAGTTGCTGGAGCGCTTTCAGCGCGAAGCGCGTGCGGCCTCGTCTTTGAATCACCCAAACATCTGCACCATCCACGCCATTGAGCGGCACGAGCTGCAGCACTTTATCGTGATGGAGCTTCTGGTGGGGCAGACGCTGGCGGAACGGTTGAAGGGGCAGCCGATGGACGTGGAGACGATTCTGCCGCTGGCAATCCAGATGGCTGATGCTCTGGAGTCGGCCCACGCCAAGGGCATTGTGCATCGTGACATCAAGCCGGCAAATCTGTTTCTGACGGAACGCGGACAACTGAAGATTCTGGACTTTGGGCTGGCGAAGATCGGACTGAGCCAGACGACGCAGGCGGCAGACGGAGGCAGAACGATCGCCGCGGGCGACGAGCTGACTTCGCCCGGCTCGGCGGTGGGTACCATCTCTTATATGTCGCCGGAGCAGGCTCGCGGGCAGCTTGTGGATGCGCGGACGGATCTTTTTTCGACGGGCACGGTGCTCTACCAGATGGCCACCGGCAGTTTGCCCTTTCAGGGAGACACGTCGGCGGTGATCTTTGACGCCATTCTGAACCGCGAACCGCAATCGGCAGCAGAGATCAATCCGGCATTGTCACCGGAGTTTGTGCGCATCCTGGAGAAATGCATCGAGAAGGACCGGGCACTGCGCTGCCAGACGGCGACGGAGTTGAAGACCGACCTGAACCGGATGAAACGCAACCTGGAGTCGAACAAGAGCCGCGCGAAGGCCAAGACGGATTCAGATTCAGGCACCCACAAGCAGGGAAAATCGGTGGCCGTGCTCTATTTTGAAAATCTGAGCGGCGCCAAGGAAGACGAATACCTGCGCGACGGCATCACGGAAGACGTGATTACGGAGCTGGCCAAGATTCGCGGATTGAATATTTTTTCGAGACCCACGGTGCTGGCCTTCCGGGACCAATCCGTGACTCCGCAGGTGGTGGGGCAGAAGCTGGGCGCCGCGTATGTGCTGACCGGGACGCTGCGCCGTGCCGGCGCACGGCTGCGCATTAATGCGCAACTGGTGGATACGCGCACGGATTTTCCGTTATGGTCAGAGCGCTTTGACCGTGAGATGAAGGACGTTTTCGAAGTACAGGACGAGATGGCGCGCAAGATCGCCGAAGCGCTACGGGTGACGCTTTCGCCGGAAGAGCTGGAAGCCCTGGCGGTGAAACCGACGGAGAATCTGCAGGCCTACGACCTCTATCTTCGCGGCAAGCGTTACGCGAGGCGGCAGACGCGGCAGGACCTGGAATTCGCGCTGCAAATGTTTGAAAACGGAGTGGCGATCGATCCCAACTTCGCCCTGGCATACGCCGCCTGCGCCAATGCCTGCGCGATGTTTTACTGCAACTACAGCCGGGACCAGGTGTGGGTGGAGCGCGCGCGCGAAGCTTCAGGCAAGGCCGTAGCCCTGCGCTGGGATCTGCCCGAAGTGCAGGTGAGCCAGGCTTGGGTGCTCTATGCGGCGGAGCTGCACGATGAAGCCGTACGCATGGTGAAAAAGGCCATCGAGCGCAAGCGTGACTGCGAGGGAGCTTATTATCTGCTATGCCGCGCTTTGTTTGCGGCGGGGCGCTACCAGGAAGTGCTGGACGTTGCGGAAACAGCCATCGAGGCCAGCGGCGAGGACTACAACGTCTACGTGCCGATCGCGAACTCTATGGGCGCACTGGGCAAGACAGAAGGAACGCGCAACTTGATCCAACGCCGGATTGGAGCGCTTGAAAACCACCTGAAGCAGGTGCCGGAAGACGCGCGAGCGCGCATTCTGCTGGGCGGCGACTACGCGCGCCTGGCACGGACCGACGACGCCTTGCGCGAACTGAACCTGGCGGTCACCCTGCGCGCCAACGAGGCATCCATCCTGTACAACGCGGCCTGCCTGTACTGCGTTCTGGATAGAAAAGCGGAGGCTCTGGACGCGCTGGGCAAGGCATGGGAAGCGGGATTTCGCGACTCAGTGTGGGCGCGGCGCGACCCTGACCTGCTTAAACTCCATGACGACCCGGAATTTGATCGTTTGTATCCGGGACCCGCGGCATAGCTTTTATGAAGAGATTGCTTAGCAAACTGGCAGGGCTCGCAGCGAGCCTTGGCGTCTTCGCGCTGATTCTCGTTTCGAGCCTCGCTTCGCAAACGCCCACCGACCCGCAAGTGACGATTTGGCGGTTCGACAACATTCATTCTGTCGGAGGCCATGACACGCATGTGCTCGGGCATCCGTACCTGATCGATTCGCCGTATGGCAAGGCCGTGGAGTTCAACGGCAACGACGATGCGCTTTTTATCGACGAGCATCCGCTGGCCGGGGCGAGCGCTTACACATGGGAAGTGATCTTCCACCCCGACGTGGACGGCGCGCAGGCGCAGCGATTTTTCCATCTTTCGGAAATCGATCCGGCGACCGGCAAGGACACCGACAACCGCATGCTGTTTGAGATTCGCATTGTGAAAGGCGAGTGGTGCCTGGACAGCTTTGCGGAATCGAATGGGTCGGCAAGAACGCTGCTGAACTGCGCTGATCTGCACCCATTGGGGCAGTGGTACCGCGTGACCGCGGTGTATGACGGGAAGACGCTGCGCAATTATGTAGGCGACGAGATGCAGGGCGAAGGCGAATTGCACATGACGCCACAGGGCGCGGGCCACTCGTCGATTGGAACGCGGATCAACCGGCGCGACTTCTTCAAGGGCGCAGTGTTCGAGGCGCGGTTTACGCCGCGAGCTCTTGAGCCGGCGGAGTTCTTGAAGATGCCGGCGGCGAGTGGCGCGACGCAATAGGCTTCATGAAAAAAGCAGACGAATTTGCTCCCTCGCCCGCCTACGAACGGCGTAGGATCGTGAGCAGCCCTTTCCCCTTTGAAATGCAGAAAGGACGTGCCATGCGTAAATGGGGCATCGTCATCAGCGTGTTCTATGCGGTTATCGTGGTCGGTCTGCTCGTGCCGGCCGGAATAAGCCTTGCTGGAGTAAAAGACCCTCTTGGGACACTGCTTTCGAAAGACATGATCGAGTTCTTCCGGGAGTGGCTGGCGTGTGTGCCGGTGATCGCACTCATTGCAGGCCAGGCGATTCTGCTTTTCTTGTCTGTCGACACCTCCTTCAAGAAGCTAAAGCCGAGGGCACATGTCGCAGTCTCTGTGATCGTTACGTCGATGCTCTTCGCGCTTCTTGTGTTCGCGGGCCTATGCGCAGCGGGAGCCGCGGTGCTTGGAGACAAGTTCCTCGACCAGTATTGGGGGAGCGCGGCGCAGATGTTCGGCGTTTGGGCTGCGATCTGGCTGCTTTGGGGAATCGTCTTTTATCTCTATTTTCGGAATTCGACGCGGTTGGCCACTCGGGCGGTTTCGTGGCTGCTGAAAGGGAGCGTGCTGGAGCTCCTGATCGCGGTTCCATGTCACGTGTGGGTACGGCGGCGCGGCGACTGCTCAGCGCCCCTGGCAACGAGCTTCGGCATCGTG
>Ga0181535_10004396_pt1 | contig 15708 bp, 14 predicted proteins | sample PEATcosm2014_Bin_44_FD_119774 | JGI IMG/M metagenome (GOLD analysis project Ga0181535, IMG submission 119774) | Peatland microbial communities from MTU Mesocosm Facility, Houghton, MI, USA - PEATcosm2014_Bin17_30_metaG | ecosystem: Environmental > Terrestrial > Soil > Wetlands > Peat | place... | reverse complement strand
TCCATGATGTCGACCGCTTCTGCAACTTCCAGTTTGTCCCGTGTCTTTAGTATTTGATGGAGGTTCTCACCCTCTAGGTACTCCATGGTGATGAACTTCACGCCCTGGGCTTCGCCGAGGTCATAAATGCGGATCACGTTGCGATGGGTTACCTTCGACGAGAGCAGGAGTTCTTGTTTGAAACGAGCCAGAATCTCGGGATTCGAAGCCATCTCGGGTCGTATGACTTTCAGCGCAACAATTCGATCCACCTCGCGGTCGGCGGCCTTGTACACGGCACCCATACCACCTTCACCGAGGAGTTCGAGAATTTCATAGCGGCTGCCCAGAAGAGTGCCTATTTGCAGCAGAATCGCATGCGCGCCCTCCGGAAGTGGACTCCGGCGAGGAGTTCCCGAAATGATGGTGGCGCCGCCGGAGATGATTGTGGCCGCCTCGTCCTTGCGCGGCCGAACGCCTTCGACCGTCGCCTCCGGATTTCGTCCCGTTGCCTCGGAATCTCGCGGCGTTAGGGGCTGATCGCCTGGCGGAGGAGGCGTCGTGTTTTCAGGCGGATTCGAAGAAAGAGCCGCTCCCACACCGCGAGGCGCTACTGCTCCGGGAACACGTGTTTTTTCGCTGCCCGAGGGAACATCATCCATAGCGCGCTTCGCAAACCGCCAGAAATTGCATGGAACAGCCGAGCCCCTGCATGCTCTGGGGGAGAGCTTTGAGACAGGCGTAGTGGCAGAAGTATAAATGATTCTCCGATGACTAATTACGCAATCGGAACCGAAGTGATTCAGAAGGACATGCCGGGAGGAGGATATGCAGCGGGTTATATTGGCGTCCCCGACGGAGAGATTTTGAACCATTTGGCCCGAGCGAGAGCCTTCTTGATTGGGATCGCTGGCCATTCAAATTGCCCGCAACGAACCCTTTAGAAGGCAAGAACAACGCTATCAGGGCGGTACTGATAGTCATTTCGGAGAAGGGGTCAATTGGACCAATCGTGGAACCGACGCCCCGAGAAGGGCCTTGGACTCCTGAAATGCGGTAGTAATCCCTGTCAGCATTTGATCCATGGTTCTAAGTGTGTTGTGTACACTTTCACTTCGGAATGTTGAAATGGTGGCGTACAGGGTTATTCACCTACGAATTCATCCCAGTCAAGACCAGACCATTCAAGGGTTGGAAGCGGCGGAATAGCCGGAATATCTGGAACCGGGAGCAACGGTGGACTCTGAAGCAGAGGCTGGACGGGTGATAGTTGGATCAACGGCTGAAGTGGTCCAAAAGAGGCGTTGCGAATGAAAGCGACTGCATTTCCGTCACCATCCCGAAAAAGCCTTGGCTGAAGAATCCGAGTTGAACACCGTCATAGTCATAGACAGCCGACTCTCGAATGAAGGCCACTGCGAAGCCATCTAAATCCCTTATAGCGCCTTCGTGCAGCCAAGCGACTGTCCACCCCGCTGAATCAAAGATTCCTTCCATAGTGCCTCCTCTTCAGCGCACAGGGACTTTTTGAAAATGATCTACTCGTTCATTCAGTAGACTTCCGTTTTTGAAGCCAACCACGATGTGTTGCGTTCGTCCTTGGCATTGAGGCGGACGTAATCGAGCGAAAGAAGTTGCTGCGACAAAGGGGGCTGGCAGTGGACAAGATAGCCGATCTGCTCAATAGCGAAGGCATCAAGCCCCGCGCCGGTTTATTCGCTAGTACCTACGATAGATGAGTCGCTAGAAACTGTTCAACTTCGTCGATCATCGATTTCACATCATACGTTTTGAATTCAGCCTCGTTACCATGAGCTGCGCTATTGCGGACTGCGGCAAGGTGGATTATGCGCTTCTGAACGATTCCGTTGTATACGCCAGCTTTGGCTAAATCTGCGTTCATCCTGTCGAGCTTTGCATGGGCGATTTGGTTCCGAGAACATAATTCACGCACTGCTGTTTCCAAGACCACGCCAGCAATGACTGCGGCTGCGACGGGATACTTGCTCTTGAGAAGCTCTGATGCTTGCTCCAGCTCCGATCCGAATACATCGGCGCGTACTAAGTCATGCACGGAGGCCAAATACCCGCCTTCAAAATCCTCTCGGGCAGCCTCAAAAACAGCTATCATTCGCCTGAGAGTATTCAGGTTCGATGAGTACGTTGAACTCTCAGATTTCTCAAAGAGCTTGAAATGTTGCGATTCTTCACCGCAAGCGCTCACGAGCAGGGCCTTCGCCTTAACCTTCCAATTCAGAAGGGCATTCGAGTCAATCCGCTCCTCATTCTGATTTAAGAATTGGTCATACTCGATACGCTTACTTGCTTCTAGCTTGCGAGCTTGGTCCGTCAATTCTTGAAAGCGTCGCTTGTGACGGCTGTTCATCGATAGCCAACTTTACACGGGAGTCAGGGTTGAAATCGGAATCCCTGTCAGTATTTGATCCCTAGCGACTGTACACAATACACTCATATCCAGTTGTTAAATAATACACTTACGCTGGCATGAATATACTTGGCGCACCATGAGGCAAATTCAGGTGGCTTAACTTCTAGTAATTGATGCCAGTCGATGTGACCGTCGTCACTCTATTCGTGATAGCATCTCACTCAGGAAATTTGCCGAGGGCACTTGACAGAGAGAGACGGCTCTAATCTTCCTAGAGATGAAAGACCCACACTCCTGAGCGCCTGATTTCTTCAAAAGGCGAATAAAGAACGCATATGGAATGTGGAAAACCGGGTTAAATTTTGCATCGATTGCGAGGCTGATGGGGTCTCGAAAGCGCAATTACTTGTGCTTGATTTTGCGCGTAGGCGCAACCGGTAGGGTTTACTGCTGCGACAACTAGTTTGCGTTGCTCTGTTGTATCTGATGCATATTGGACAGGTGTATCATTGGAGTCAATTTCCTTCGAGCGACTTTATGCCCGCAGGGAAACGCCTGCCATTGCGGCAGGCCATTAAAGGGATGGCGGTTGAGATTGGCTTTGGATAGAACGGCGGGATGACCAGACACCATCCAGCGTAGGTTCAATCCCTCAAAAAGTCAAGATTCAAGTGCAGAGGAAATCTCTGTCTATGAGACGGGGAATCAGGAGGAAATATGCCGGAACGGACTTTTGGCGGCCCTTACGTGCAGGTCGCAGCCATTTGCCAAACATCGCTTATCGATAAGCAGACTGACGCCTTAAGCGTGATTCGCATTCAAGATCGCATCGCAGTCATGGGGCTCACGGATGAGATGCAGCCGCAGCCCCTCGCTAATTACCAACTTGTGCTGTGCCTAAAGTCTGGAGAGATGCGCGGAAAAGGAACGTTACGACTCACCCCACTCTCCCCTTCAGGGAAGGTGTTGCCACACGCCGAAACGACCGTCCTATTCGAGGGCGATGAGCGCGGCAATGCTCTCATCGCGCCTCTGGCGGTCGTCGCTGAAGAGGAGGGCCTGTATTGGCTGGAAATCACACTTGATGGGCAGTTACTGACCAGGGTCCCATTTCGCGTGATGTACCAAAAGGTACAACTGCCGCCGGGAATGCCGTTTCCTCCACCGAGTATTGGTTAACCGGCGATGAGAAGGAAAGGTCGATGAAGACGTTGGTTGCATCAAGCGACGTTAGGTCGCGAAGCATCGCGCGGAATCGCTGTTCGTTGATGCAGTTCGCGCGGAGATTTACCAGCAAGCCTTCGGCGGCGTTGGCAAGACGGATGGCTTCATGCTGACCATCCTTGAGGATGTTGTAGGAAAGAGGCGCGAACCGCTCTGCAAAGCCCTCTAGCTTGATTCTGTCAGACAGGTAATCAGCAATTACTTGGCGGATTTGGTGAGCAAAGACCATGAGCGACACTCCAACTTTCAAGTTCGACGTTGCGAAATCCGAGATGCAACGCCTCTACGACGAAAATCATTTTGATGCGATCCTTGATCGCTGCACCGCTTCGGAGGTCCCGGCTCCCGATGCGGGCACGTATGAACTGCTCTTGCACGAGACTTTCTGCTGCAAGAAGCGCACGATTCGATACTCCGATCAAGACACCGGCGATGAGCTTGCCCTCATCTCGCACGTAACGCCTGTACCCGGAGTTCCGTGGGGGCCCTACCGGATAATCAGCCGACTTCGTATCGGAAACGTTGTGTACGAAGCCAGTTTGAAAAACCCGTAAGGTAAGCGCCTCCCGATATGTCAGAGCAAAACACTTCATTGCCGCTAGCCGCTTGCGGGGAAAAACACAGCAATTTACTAGTTGAAACGCAATTTTGCCGAATCTTCCTGTATAAAAGCAACTTAATTCTCTTTTGTAAATGCTATCATCCGGACGTGAAGACACCACCCGATACGCCCGAATTCATCAAGTTTACGCAGGCTATGTCTAAGATTCTTAAGGTATCTAAAGGGGAGTTACTTCGGCGTATTGAACAAGAAAAACGGGAGCCTAAGACCCCCGCTTCCCACGTTTCTGCCGCTTCACCCAAACGGGCAAACTAGAACGGCTCTGCCGTTTCTCCCACCTTGCCGGTCAGTTCTGCGTAAGTCAGTCTCTTCCCTGAAATCTGCGATACTGCCAACACAAAACGGTCCGCGTCCGTGAGCGGTTTGTCTTTGGTCGCGCGGTTGTTAAACCGGAACATCTGTTCATCCAGATAGCGATCCAAATGGAACGGCTCGACGGCAACATAGGTGCCACGCAGCCCTCTCTTGAACAAGCTCCGAAAGTTTTCGATTCCCTGCGTGTGAACTTGGCCGCGCACGTACTCTTCGACATGGTTGACGGTTTCGTGGACGTAATCCTTCAGTGCCAGGTTAGATTCTTTTTGGCAACGGTTATCGATTAGATTCAATAACTTAACTAATTCTGTAGAATTTGTGTTGACAAGTGTATCTTGTACACGCATACTCTTACTCATGATTAAGGCTCTTGCTTATCTACGAGTGAGCGGTCGTGGTCAGGTTGAAGGTGATGGGTTCACCCGCCAACTGACGGCTATCAAGAAGTACGCGGCTGCGAATGGCATCAAGATAATCCGCGTGTTCCAAGAGGAAGGCGTGAGCGGCTCCACTGACTGGGAAAGCCGTCCTGCGTTTTCGGAAATGATGGCAATCCTACTAAGCAACGGAGTCCGAACAGTTCTTGTAGAGCGCCTTGATCGTGTTGCCCGTGACCTGCTGGTGCAGGAGAGTGTAATCGGAGATTTCCAGCGCAAGAACCTGACGCTGATTAGCGTAAGTGAGCCGGATTTGCTGTCTGATGATCCGTCTCGCGTTCTGATGCGGCAAATGCTCGGAGCCTTTTTCCAATACGAGAAAACGCTGCTGGTGGCGAAGCTGAGGGGGGCGCGTCAACGCATTCGCGCCAATCAGGGACACTGCGAAGGGCGTAAGCGATACGGGTCCAAGCCAGGTGAGGCGGACGTAATCGAGCGAATGAAGTTGCTGCGACAAAGGGGGCTGGCAGTGGACAAGATAGCCGATGTGATCAATAGCGAAGGCATTAAGCCCCGCGCTGGCATTCGCTGGTACGCAACCTCGGTTTATCGCATCCTGAAGGCGTCTGGCGGGGCCAAGAAGGGGCATGCTGACTCTATTCCCGCGCGGCAGTTACCCGGCCCCAAGGAGGGCTTTCGCAAGTTCCGTGGTGTTCGACCGAAGCAGGAGGGCATTCAGTAGGCCCCTTAAGGGAACAAGTCATTTAGATAGAATACTTGCGCAGCTTAAAAGCGCATAGCTATAGGGGTAGTTGTAGGGGTAGTTATGGGGGTGGTTGTGAGGCACGTCGAGAGAACAGTTCAGAGCCGGACCGGTCATCTTGGAAGAGAAGAGGGTGGTCTAACCAACCCTAGTTTTTGCAGTAGCCGTGGGGATTCCTCCACCCTTGCGAATCAGAAACACAGGCAGCCCCGGCAAGTGAGCAGTTTGGAAGGTGCGCGATGAAGGGAGCGGTGGGCTACGCGAGAGTGAGCACGGATGAGCAGGCGCAGGAGAACAACAGCCTTCCAATGCAACAGAGGAGAATCGCAACTTTCTGCAAGCAAAATGAAGTCCCGGTTTTGCAGATTTTTGAAGAAAGTTACAGCGCCAGAACGATGGAAAGGCCCGGCCTCACTGAACTCCTGAATTTCTGCCGGTTGAACAAAAAGAAAATCTCGCGCTTTGTCGTCTGCGATCTCTCGCGCCTTGCAAGGAACGTTCGCGATCAAGCACAGATAATCGTGTCTCTCAAACAATTGGGGATCACGGTTGACTCAATCGACGAACCTCTAACAGACGATTCGGCGATGGGCCAACTCGTTCGCAATATGCTCGGCTCCATCCATCAATTCTTCAGCGACTCTCTTTCTGAAAAGACACGGACTCGGATGCAGGAAGGCGTTAAGCAGGGACGCTTTCTGTGGCCAGCACCAGTGGGCTATATGAATTTGAGCAAAGAAAAACGGATCATTCCCGACCCCAAACGTGCTCCATTAGTAAGACAAGCTTTTGAATTGGTCGCATCTGGGCGTTACGCTACGACGGACGCGGTGCTGAAAGTCGTTTCGGCGATGGGTCTGACAACTAAGAAGGACAGGGCTCTATCGAAGCAAACTTTTGCTCGTATGCTTACAAATCCAATTTATGCCGGGTGGGTGGTGAGCGGTGAAGTGACGGCGCAAGGGAACCATGAGCCATTGATATCCCAGAAGCTTTTCCAAGAAGTCCAAATGCGCTTGAACGGCAAGAGTGTCCCGCATAAGAAGGCCAGTGATGACTTCCCGCTGCGGGGAATCGTTCGTTGCGCAACCTGCAAGAAAGCATTGACGGCGGGATGGACGAGAGGCCGATCTCAAAAATATCCCCGCTACTGGTGCTGGACCAAGACCTGCAAACAGGTTTCTATCCGCCGGGGAGACCTTGAAGGGCTGTTTGTAAATCTACTCTCAATGATGCGGCCAACTGCTCAACTGCTTACCGAACTTCCAAAGCGAATTGCGGAACAATGGAGACAACGCAAAGACCAAATCGCAGCGAACAGAGCTCAACTGACCAAGCGACTGGCCGAACTGGACACTTTGAACCACAAGGCAATCACTTCCCTAATCAAAAACGAAATCTCGGCGCTGGATTTTGAGGCATTCAAAATGACCGGATCGGAAGAGAGGGTTAAAATCGAAGCCGCTCTAAGCGATCTAGACTCAGAGAGAAACACGATGGAAGGGATGCTCAAGCAAGCGGAGGTACAAGCCGTCGATCTTGTCGGTGCATGGGAAAACGGAAATACGAATCAGCGTCAGGAACTCACCAAGTCGTTCTTCCCTAAAGGGCTTGTCTTCAGTCACCAACTGAAGTTCTTTGAACCGGCTAACACCGTACTTACAGAGATGTTTACGCGGTGGTTGGACGAATTTACTAACGATGGCGTCCCCGACGGGATTTGAACCCGTGTTATCGCCGTGAAAGGGCGGTGTCCTAGGCCGGGCTAGACGACGGGGACGCTCAGGAGAGCAGGAACAGCCGGGGATGGCCGTATGCGCCCTTATGAAGGCTATCAACTCACTCCGGGCATGTCAAAAGACAGATCTCCCGACGATCTCCCTCCGATCTCGCAATCGGAAGCGCGCCCGCAGTGCGGATCTAGTTTCAAACTCGCCGCAAGCCGGCTTCGCATAGTCCTCACTCTTCGCAAGCCAGTCAGGCCTGCGATATCCTCAAAACTAATGCGCCGCTTCCGCTATCTCGACTTGTTGACCATCGGCTTCGTGGTGGTGCTGCTTATCTCAAATCTGATCGGCCCCAAAATCTGCCAACTCGGCCCCCTGCGTCCGAGCGCAGCCGAGTTCCTCTTCCCGCTCACGTACATCTGCGGCGACGTCTTTACCGAGGTCTACGGCTACGGCTCATCCCGGCGCGCGATCTGGTTAGGCTTCTTCGCCATGGCTCTCCTTGCCGCGATGGGCCAGCTTGCCGTCGCGTTGCCGCCGGCTCCCGAGTGGCATGGGCAGGCAGCTTTTGCCACCGTCTTCGGTGTTGTGCCGCGGTTTGCTTTCGCCAGCCTCGTGGCCTACTGGGCAGGGGAGTTCACCAACAGCTACACCCTCGCCAAACTCAAGCTTTTTACCCGTGGCCGATGGCTTTGGACGCGCACGGTAGGTTCCACGGTTACCGGCCAGGCTGTCGATACAACGGTAATTATCGTGGTCGCTTTCGCCGGATCGCAGTCTCTGCCGATGCTGCTGCGGATGGTTCTTTCGTCCTATCTCATCAAGGTTGCAGTAGAGGTCGTGGCGACGCCGGTGACCTACCTTGTGGTGGGATGGCTGAAGCGCGCCGAGGGGGTTGACGCCTTCGACCGGCGTACCAATTTCAACCCATTCGCATGGCAGGGAGAAAATGCCTGACGCTCGTTGGACCGGCCTGCAACAACGGAGCGGGCGACCGGCGAATATTTTGCGACAATAACCTATCGCCGGGCGTCAGTTGAAGCAGCCTCAAACGATTTTCTAATGGTGAGAATGCACTTGGCCGTAGTGCACAGTCAAAGCCACCGCCTCGGTTGTAGGATGGGTGCTGCATTCCAACGAAGATCGCAATCGCATTCTGCCGGTCTCGGCATGGACAAGTCATACGAGGATTCCAGCATTGAAACGGAATTTTAGTGCAATTTACGCAGTTGCTTTGGGCCTGACGATCACCGGATGCCAACAGAAACCGCCAGCCCCGGCCGCCGGCGCGGGGATGCAGGCCATGCCGGTAAAAACGGTGTCCGTTACCCTGGCTCCCGTGGCGCAGAGCAGCGAATATGTGGCGACCATCATGTCCCGCCGCTCCGCCACCATGCAGCCACAGGTCAGCGGGCGACTGACTCAGATACATGTCAAGTCAGGAGACAACGTGCGGGCGGGCCAGTTGATGATGGAGATCGACGCACAGCCGCAGCTGGCCACCGTCGAAGCCCAGCGCGCGACGGAGCGGCAGAAAAAAGCCCTCTATGATTACAACACCCTCCAGATCGAACGCCAGCGCAAGCTCTTTGCGGACGGCATTATCAGTCGCGATGTCATGGATCAGGCGGAGCAGTCCTACGCCAATACCAAGGCGGATTATGAGTCCGCCGTTTCCTTGCGCAAGACCCAGGAAGAGCAGCTGGCTTACTATTCGGTCCGCGCGCCGTTTGACGGCGTCATTGGCGATGTTCCTGTGCACGTGGGCGATTACGTCTCGACCACCACGGTTCTCACTACCCTCGATCAAAACAGGGATCTGGAAGCCTACATTTACATTCCGACGGAGCGCTCCAGCGAGGCTCGTCGAGGTCTCGGAGTGGAACTCTACGACACCGGCGGCAAGCTGCTGGAAAAAACGAATGTAGATTTCGTTTCGCCGCAGGTCGACAGCGCGCTGCAGGGAATCCTTGTGAAGGCTCCGGTGCATAGTTCGACCGAAACGGTTCGCAACGCGCAAATGATCAAAGCTCGGGTTATTTGGAGCACGAAACCGATGGCGGTTATTCCGGTCCTGGCCGTCACGCGCCAGGGCGGCCAGAGCTTTGTATTCGTGGTCCGGCAGCAGAATGGCCACTGGTCGGCACAGCAAACGGCGGTCACACTGGGCGATGCGGTGGGCAACAACTACTCCATCTCTTCGGGCTTGAGCCCTGGCGACAAAGTGGTGGTTTCTAGCACCCAGTTCCTGGTGAATGGCATGCCGGTGATGCCGCTGCCGGGCGCCTGAGCTGGATTGCGAGCAAAATGTGGCCGTGAGCCGCAAGCCGATGCCCGGCGCGAAGTTTTCCGCCCGCTGAAAAACGAAAAGGAAGGCTTATCTTGTTTGTCGATTTCTTCATTCACCGGCCTGTCTTCGCCACGGTATGCGCGCTGCTCATTATTCTGTCCGGAGCGGTTTGCGTTCCCACGCTTCCGGTCGCGTTGTATCCCACGCTCACGCCACCCACCGTGCTGGTGGCCACCAACTACGTAGGCGCCAACGCCGACACCGTGGAAAAGGCCGTAACCATTCCTCTGGAAGAGGCCATCAACGGAGTGGAGGGAATGCGCTACATAAGTTCCTCCAGCACCAACAGCGGAACCAGTTCCGTAACGACGACCTTCCAGACCGGCTACGATTTGGACATTGCGGCTGTGGATGTCCAGAATCGCGTAGCCAGCGTCACCGGCCGCTTGCCCGCGGCGGTGAATGCCACGGGCGTCAGCATCACCAAGGCCAACTTCAACTTCGTCTTCGCTGCCGGCTTCTTTACGCGCGATGGCCGATACTCGTCCGAATTCCTTTCAAACTATCTCGACGTTTACGTGAAAGACGCGGTTAAGCGCGTGCCTGGCGTGGGCGATGTGATGATCTTCGGCGAGCGCAAGTACGCGATGCGCGTGTGGCTTGATCCACTGAAGCTGGCCGCGCGCAATCTGACGGCCACCGACGTTGTGAATGCGCTGCTGGAGCAGAATGTAGAGATTCCTGCGGGCCAGTTAGGCCAACCTCCTTCCGACGCGACGCAGGCCTTTCAAATTCCAGTGCGCGTGGTGGGACGCCTCAGCAGTCCGGCCGAATTCGACAACATTATCGTCAAGAACTCCGCCAACGGCCTGGTGCTGCTCAAGGATGTGGGGCACTCAGTGGTCGGCGCGGAAGACTATAGCACTTCGCTCAAGTATTCCGGCCACGATGCGATGGGCATTGGCGTTCAACTGCTCTCCAACGCCAACGCCTTGGATGTCGACAGTAAAGCCAAGGCGGTGTTGCAAGAGCTATCAAAGAGCTTTCCCCCGGGCCTGGAGTACGCCATCGCATTTGACTCGACCACGGTGGTCGGCGACTCCATCCGCGAAGTGATGTTCACGCTGGCTGAAGCCATCGCCATCGTGATCGTCGTCATCTTTCTCTTCCTGCTGGATTGGCGCGCCACCATCATTCCCGCCGTCACCATTCCGGTGTCGCTCATCGGCACCTTCGCCTTCATCAAGATCTTCGGCTTCTCCATCAACTCGCTCACGCTGTTCGGCATCACGCTGGCGACGGGGCTGGTGGTTGACGACGCCATTGTGGTGATCGAGAACGTGCAGCGCCATATTGCTATGGAGCATTCCGATCCGCACGTGGCTACCTCAAACGCCATGGGCGAGGTCACCAGCGCGGTGATCGCAACATCGCTGGTGCTCATCGCCGTGTTCGTGCCGGTTTCATTCTTCCCCGGAACCACAGGCATCCTTTACCGGCAATTCTCGCTGACCATTGCGTTCTCCATCGCCATCTCGGCCTTCAATGCGCTTACGCTTTCGCCGGCCTTGTCGGCGATATTGCTGCGCGGCGAAGAAGCGCGGCCGCGTCAGCTCGACTTCCTCCACATTCGCCCGGTTTCGCGCGCCTTCGCCGCATTCATCCACGGCGCCGACGCGACAGTGAGCTGGATGGGACGTACTTACGGCAAGGTAATCCATGTCGCCTTGCAACTGCGCTACCTGTTGCTGCTGGTTTTCTTATGTGGACTCGGCGCTACGGCCTGGGTTTACCGATCCGTTCCCACCGGCTTCATTCCACAGGAGGATCAGGGCTATCTGTTTGTGATTGTGCAGGCCCCTCCCGGATCGTCGCTGGCATACACCACCGCCCTGGCCGATCGCGCACAGGTTATCCTGGCTTCGAATGCGGATGTGAACGGATCCTTTTCCGTCATGGGATTCGGCTTTTCCGGCGGCTCTTCGAACGCAGGCCTGATCTTTGTAAGCACCAAGCCATCTGACCAGCGGCGTGGCAAAGGCCACTCTGCGGCAGATATCGTTGCCGATCTCTCTCCCAAGTTGGGAAGCCTGCTGTTTGCGCCCAACGGCGGCCTGGTGGCCTGCTTCCAGCCGCCAGCGGTGCAGGGCGTGGGCACCTTCGGCGGTTTTCAGTTCATGCTGCAGGACCAGGGGGGCAACACGCTCAGCGACCTGGACCGCGTCGCGCACCAGATTGTGAACGCCAGCCATGCACGCAAGGACCTGACCGGCGTGATCACCACATTCTCTGCCAATGACCCGCAGGAACTGGTCACCATCGACCGCGAAAAGGCCAAGGCTCTGAATATTCCGCTCTCTCAGATCACCACGACGCTGGGTGTCTTCATGGGTTCGGAGTACATCAACGACTTCGATTACAACAACCGTACTTATCGGGTGTATGTGCAGGCCGACAAGCCCTTCCGCATGACCGCCAAGGATCTGCACAATTACTACGTGCGGTCAGACGGTGGTCAGATGGTGCCGCTGGATAACCTGACCAGCGTTGCGCAAAGCTCGGGGCCGCCGGTCATCAGTCACTACAACCTGTTTCGCTCGGTCGAGATTGACGGCTCCGCGGCGCCGGGTTTCAGCTCCGGCGAGGGCATCACGGCCATGCAGGAACTGGCCGCGCAGAACATGATGCCCGGCATGACCTACAGTTGGACGGGTCTGACACTCGACGAACTCGAATCGGGGGGCAAAGCCCTTATCATTTTCGGCCTGGGGCTTCTAGTCGTTTATCTCACGCTCTCAGCGCAATATGAGAGCTTCGCGTTGCCATTTATTATTTTGCTTGCCGTGCCTATGGCTGTCCTGGGCGCTTTGGGGCTAGTGTCGCTGCGCGGGCTCTCGAACGATGTCTATTGTCAGATCGGCCTCGTGATGCTCATTGGATTGTCGGCAAAAAATTCAATTCTGATCGTCGAATTCGCCGAGCAGTTGCGGCGCAAGGGCAGATCCATTGCAGAAGCCGCCATTGAAGCGGCTGAGCTTCGTCTGCGCCCGATTCTGATGACGTCCTTCGCCTTCATCCTTGGCGTCATGCCGCTCGTCTTCGCTACCGGCGCAGGCGCGCTCGGTCGCCGTTCCGTCGGCACCACCATTGTGGGCGGCATGCTGCTCTCGACTGTGCTCAACCTGATCTTTATTCCCGTGCTCTATGTCATCCTGAGCCGATTGCTCAAGCGCGGGGATCTTGAGTCTTCAGCGCCGGTCCACGTGTAGGTTCGCGATCGCTCACTGCGCATCGCGGTGGGCGATCACGTAATCTTTGATGCGGTCGTATACCGCGCTGGTGACGACTCCACGATCTTCAAGGTCGATCTTGGTCCGATACGGCCGGAAGCGCACAATGCGTTCCGCCCAGGTTCGCGTCATTCCCGGCACTTTCAGTAATTCCTCGACTGTGGCGTGATTGATGTCTGCGCGAGCCTCAGGCGGCGGTCGCGTGTGCGTCGGGGTTGGTCTCTGCGGAAACACATCTTGAGACCAGCACAGGGCTGTCACGAAAACGAGCAGGAATCCCAGTTTGTTGCGCACCGCCTCATTGTCTGCCTGTCTCCGCATCCGGGCAAATTTGAGATAAAGGCGCAACCCGTGCTTTTCCGTCTCATTTCTCAAGACACGCTGATTTTGTAAGAATGAAGGTATGGCAATTCCCCCAATTGCTCCGACACCGGATCCGACACCCGGTGAAATCGGCAGCGTGCATACTGTTGGCAAGACCCGGACAACCCTCCTTTTCGCCCTGACGGCTCTCCTGGTTGTTTGTCTTGTCTTTCTCTGGACCACGCGTGGCGCGATGGAGAATCTCTCCTTCCTGCGGCAGCAAAGCGGTTCGGCAACTTCTCCCTCCGGCAAAAAGACACTAGTCGATGTGAGCACCTGGCAGACCGCGTAGGCGCTTGCAGCCCTGGCCGTCACTTCGGAAGAAACCGAATTCGCCCGCGATGCGGAGCGGTTGGCCGACCATGAAGTGGACCAGGCTTTTGCATCGGCGCTACGCCAAGCCCGATTGAGCGCAGAGCATCTCACGCTCTCTGGAGATGCAGCGGCGCTCGCGCAACGTGTCGCCCAGCTGGAACAACTCCTGGCTCAAGATCAAGCTCTCGTGCAAAGTCTCGCGACTCCCTCGAACCCGCCGGCTGCTCACTCCCCTAAACTTGGAACCCCGGCCGCAGGCAACTCCAGCGACGACCTCGAAGTGGCCAAAGCTCAGCTCGGACTCGACTCCGACGAGCTCGCCGACGCTCAGCAGGACCTTCAGCGGGCTTCCGGCGACCTCAGCACTCAAATTCAGCAGGAGCTGGCTGCGCATGAAGCTTCGATGCACGAGAGCGAAACCGCATCGCACGCCGCTGCCCAGATCGCGTCGATCTCGGTCAAGCAGCATGCCACGCTCGCGGGGCGAGTGCGAGCTTGGTTCAACCAGCTCGATCGGTACAAGTCGATCCAGCAGGCGCAGCAGCAGGCGAAGCAAGACGCGGCCGCGTTGACGGCGGAACACAACACGCTCGAAAGTAAAACCAACGCAGTTGGAACTGCTGCGGCCAACAATGCCGCTGACCGCGCTACGCGGCTTGCCGCCATTAAGGACCGAAGCGCCGAACGCCAGATTCTGAGCATCTACGACGATCGGATTCAGACTGATAAGCAACTCGCAACCGTCTATGGCAAGTGGGCCGCCCAGGTGCTGGTGCAGCACTCCATCGTTCTCCACCTCATTCTTCAATCGCTGGCGTTGATCGTTTTCATCCTCCTTTGCTCACTCATCTGCGATGCGATTGTGCGCAAGTTGATGACCCGTCCATCGCTCGATCGCCGGCAGACGCAAACGCTGCGCAGCATCCTCGAACTCGCAATCCAGGTTGTCGGTGGAATCCTCATCCTGCTCGTGATCTTCGGATCGCCGAAGGAAACGCCAACCATTCTCGGTCTCACCACCGCCGCCCTTACGATTGCGCTGCAGGACTTTATTCTCGCGTTCCTCGGCTGGTTTGTCCTGATGAGCAAAAACGGCATTCGTGTGGGCGATTGGGTAGAAATCAACGGAGTCGGCGGTGAGGTGACCGATGTGGGGCTCTTCACCACATCGCTGCTCGAAACCGGAACTCTCGAAGACAAAGGTCATCCTACGGGACGTCGCATCACTTTCATGAATGGCTTTGCCATTCGAGGGCAGTATTTCAACTTCTCAACCAGTGGGCAGTGGATGTGGGATGAAATTTCCTTGACCATCCCGGCGTCTGAAGACATGACCAAAATTGTTGAGCGCATTCACCAGGTCGTAGTGGAAGAGACAGAAAAAAATGCGCGTCTCGCTGAGCAGGAGTGGAAGCGCAGTGCGCATGGCAACGGCCTGAGCCGCTTCAGCGCGGCTCCCGTGGTCAATCTGCGTCCGTCCTCCTCCGGCATCGGGATCCAGGTGCGCTATGTGACGCGTGCCTCTGAGCGGTTTGAATTGCGCAATCGCTTGTACCAGCGCGTTGTTGAGTTGCTTCAGCAGCCGGCCAAACCGGACTCTGCGGAAGACAAGCAAGTCGTGGCAGCCGTCTAACGAGCCGTCGCGGTTTTCGTCCCCGCATAGGGGCCAGCAAAGGACATTGTTGACAGAGCAGGGGGTTTGCCCGTAATTTCTATCCAGATGCAGAGCCACCGCCATCACGGTCAACCCCATCATCATGGGACCTCCATGCCGGCGGACTGCCATGGCTTGAACTAGACAGCCAGAGAGATCAGGAAACACGAAAGCCCGCCGGCGACCATGCTGGCGGGCTTTTTGCGTTTCTCTAGAATTCAGACAGGATGAAAGAATGGGCGACTCAACAGCAGAAATTGATTTTAATAAAATGGATGGTCTTGTGCCGGGGATCGTGCAGGACGCGCAGACGGGCGAAGTGCTGATGCTCGGCTTTTTGAACCAGGTCAGCTACGCGAAGACGCTGGAGACCGGCTTTGTCACCTTCTGGAGCCGCACG
>Ga0181535_10004395_pt1 | contig 15709 bp, 7 predicted proteins | sample PEATcosm2014_Bin_44_FD_119774 | JGI IMG/M metagenome (GOLD analysis project Ga0181535, IMG submission 119774) | Peatland microbial communities from MTU Mesocosm Facility, Houghton, MI, USA - PEATcosm2014_Bin17_30_metaG | ecosystem: Environmental > Terrestrial > Soil > Wetlands > Peat | place... | reverse complement strand
CCGAGGGCCATGCGGATGGCCATCTCCTGCACGCGCGAGGCGACGGAGAAGGCGATGATGCTGTAGATGCCGAGGACGGCGAGCAGCACGGCGGCAAAAGCGAAGCTTGAGATGAGAACGGTATTGAAGCGGCGCGGGGCTTCGCTGTCGGAGACGGCCTGCTCCATGGTTTGTACTTGTGTGAGCGGGAGGAGCGGATCGATGGAACGCACGGTGGCTCGGAGGGTGTTCTCCATTTGCTCGGGCGGGAGTGAAGAGCGCAGGGTGATGTAGCCGCCATTGCCATTGAGGTCGGTAGGCGAGGCGAGCGCACCAATTTCTTGCTCGACCTGTGCGATGGGCCCATAAAACTGGTCCTTGGTGACTTCGTCCGGAGAGCTCAGCTTGAGGTCGGCGACCTCGCCGACGACGGTGAGCCAGGGGGTCTGCATCTCCGGCGTTCCGATCCGAATGCGCTTCCCGATGGGGTCCTGGTTGGGCCAGTAGTGCTGCGCGAAATTGTGACTGACGATGGTGACGAGCAGGGAGCCGGGGCGGTCGTCTTTGGTGAAGAATCGGCCACGCAGAAGCGGGATGCCCATGGTGCGGAAGTAGTCGCCGACGACCTGCGCCGGTGTGGCGAGATTCATGGAGGCGCCCTTCGGCGGGACGTAGCCATCGACGACGAAAGTCGAACTGCTGTTGTTATTAGAGGCGGGAAGAAAACTGGTAAGGCCGGTGGCGGTGACGCTGGGAAGCTGGCCGAGGCGGCGCAGCAGCTCATTGTTGAAGTTGTCGACCGAGGACTGCGTGGTGTATTTGAGCTGAGGCAAAGAGTAGGACGCGGTGGTGACGTGCTCGGGGCGGAAGCCGAGATCGACGGAGCGCATTTTCTCAAAGCTGCGCAAGAGCAGTCCGGAGGCGGCGAGTAGAACGAGCGCAATAGCGATTTCGGCAACGACAAGAGTGGAGCGGAGACGCGCGTGGCCGCCGCCTGCGGTTCCGCTGCGGCCGCCTTCTTTCAGATGGCTGTTGACGTTGGTGCGCAGCGCGGCGAATGCAGGGGCGAGGCCGCAGAGCAATCCTGTGATGACGGCAAGGAGAAGAGCGAAGCCGATGACGTACCAGTTGAGTGCGATTTCGCTGATGCGCGGGAGGCTTTCCGGCAGCAGAGTTTTGCCGACGCGCAGAGCAATGGCTGCGAGGATGAGACCGAGCACGCCGCCGGAAACGCTGAGAACGAGGCTCTCAAGAATGGTTTGACGCAGGAGCGCCGCGGCTTGTGCGCCGAGGGCCATGCGCACGGCAATTTCGCGCTGATTGCGAATGGCGCGCACGAGCATGAGGCCGGCTAGATTGACGCAGGCGATGAGGAGCACAACGGCGACAGCGAGGAAGAGGGTGCGCAGCAAGGGGCGCGCCTGCTCGATGGTCTCCTCTTGCTGCGGGCGGACGATGGAGCTGATGCGCAGATTGGCCATCATCGCCGGATAGTTTTTCATGATTTCGCGTGCCACCCGCTCGGCATCGGTTTGCGCCTGTTGCGGAGTGAGCCCTGGCCTGAGGCGGCCGATCATCTGGTAGCTCCAGTTTGCGGCAGCGCCGGGGGTGAGCTCCTGAGGGAGGAAGCTCATGGGGACCCACAACTCGACTCGATTGAGTTGGCCGGACTGGAGGGGAAACTCGAAGTTGCGCGGCATGACGCCGATGACGACGTAGGGCTTGCGATCGAGGAGGATTTTGGTTCCGAGAATGGCGGGATCGCCATGGAAGCGGCTTTGCCAGGCGCCGTAACTGAGGACGACGACCTGCTGGTGGTGCTCGTCTTCGTCCGCGGTGAAGACTCGGCCGAGATGCGGAGCGACGCCGAGCGCGGTGAAGACGCCGGAGGTGAAGCGCGCGGCGGTCACCTGGGACGGTTCGCTGTTGCCCGAGAGCTCATAGCCAGCGAACTGATAGCCGCCGAGGCCGTTGAAGGAGTGGGTCTCGCGGGTGTAGGCAAGGATGTCGGGGACGGTGACGCCGGCTTCGCAACTGCCGCTGCCGATGTCGGCTCCCTGGAGGCAGTCTGCGAGGACCATGAGGCGATCGGACTCGGGGAATGGCAAAGGCCGGAGCAGGACACCTTCGACGATGGAGAAGATGGCGGTGGTGGCGCCGATGCCGAAGGCCAGCATGAGGACCGCGGTGATGGTAAAGCCGGGTGACTTGCGGAGCTGACGGAAAACGAAGCGGAGATCGAAAAGAAGTTTCTGCAGGGGACCCTCGCAGACACGTGTAGGTGAGAGATATGGAGCATTTTTCCGGCCAAACAAGAATTGGAGGCCGCGCCGCAATTTCAGCGAGATAAGGCCAGCGGGTAATGACGATCGGTGGTGACGTCGTGCGAAGGCGAGACGGTGTGTTCGATTCTGGACAGTCCCGCTGTGCCAGGGGATGATGGCGGTCTTGCGTTCCCACCCTTGCGCGACGAGGCTGCGCAAGGATGGTGCACCCATGGTCGTGCGGATTGAAGCATGGTAGGAGCGGTCGATTTGAGGCTTGTGCTTTCCCATGTCTGAAATCCGGACCCTTCGGCTGCGCTCAGGGCAGGCTATGGGGCACCCACGGTCGTGCCGATTGACGCTTTGTAAAAGCGGGCCCTTCGACGGCGGTAGTCCACTGCGGCGGACGGCCTTTGCTCAGGATGACAACGCAAAAGTCGCGACGAGTGAATTCGAACGCAGAGGGATTAATGCACGTCGACGGAGCGGTCGCCTTCGTATTCCATGATGTGGAAGTAGGCTTCCCAGCCGGTCCATGCGACGGGCGCGGGTAGTGGCGCCATGGGGTCTTTGAGGTGATTGGCGTAGGCCTGCACCAGCTCGTGGGTGCGCGCCACACCGGTGAGCCAGTCGCCGCGATACCAGTTCTTCCACTTGCCGTATTCAGCGGCGGCCATCGATTGGTGGATGGTGTCGAGGGAGTGGAGTGCGTCATCGGTTTCGGCTCGAGCCTTGTCGGGCTGGCCGGAAGTGGCGTCCTGCATGGCGCGGGCGATGAGGAGCAGGGCGCGATTGCTTTCGCGATTGATGGTGATCATGGTAAGGACTGCGGCCTGATAATAGTCGCGGCGGTCGGGATCGATGAGGTCCTTTGCGGCGACGGCGTGTTCCCAGACGGCGTCCCAACGCGGCTGCGCAGCTTCGCACTCGTCAATGTCGCGCTTGAGCTGATCGGCGCGGACTTGCGCATCGAAGACGGGCAGGACGCGAGGCGGGGTCCACTTGGGCGACTGGCTGGGCACGGCTTCCACCTGATGCTCGCTGAGATCGTCGAGAATGAGGCGGCGGATTTCGGTGTGGTAGTGCTGGTCGCCATTGAAGCGCGTTACGTTGCTGAGCGGAGGGGATGGCGGCGCGTTGCCCGCGGACGTTAGTCCTGGAAGGCCGAACGGAGCGCGCAGCGACGGCGCGGCGAAGTACTCCTTATAGACGGTGGCGAGCGCGTCGGCGGATTTTGCACCGAATTCCTCGGTGGCCCATTGCTTGTAAAAGGCGGTATCGCCGTCAGTGGTCGCAGCGGATGGAACGCCGCCCCACGCGATATCCATGACGGCGCGCGTGGTCATGGCGACGGGGCGAATGTCGCTGGTGTTAACGAGGAAGTAGGACGTCGCGCCGGCTTTGATGTAGCGAGCGAGTTCGGACTGGATAACGGCGACGGGCACCATTTCAGAAAGCTGGTTCGACTGGCTATTCATCATGGCGACGTGGAAATAAGCGCCGTGGCCTGCGGCGACCTTGCCGCCGTCCTGCATGTCGCCGTACCCCGTGTCGGCCCAGACGAGTGAGACTTCGGGCGGAATTTTGAGGTAGCCCTCCTGCATGAGACGCGCGCCCTCCTGCCAGAGGTCAGTGACGAATTGTGCGTTGGGGTATTTGGCGCGAACGATTTTCATCTGCACGGCGATGGCGTCGCTGATGCGCTGGCCCAGGAGCGGATCATTGTCGCGCACGCTGGGATCGAGCGAGGCGTAGCTCGAATCAGAGAGACCGCGGAGGCCGACGCTCCAGAGAATTTCCTGATTGGGTTTGTAGGCGTCGACGGCGTTGGTCCAGGCGCGTTCGAGGATTTCAGGATGCGTGGAGAAGTTGTAAGGGATGTCACGCGGCCAGCGGGCGACGTTGACGCCGAGCGGAATGGCGTGGTGCTGGTTGACAATGAGGCCACGCTCGGTGGCGGCCTGGACTTGCGCGTCGTCGGGAAAGATCCATGTGCCGGGGACGACCATGTTGCCCTTGAGACGGAGGATGGTTTCGTAGACGTTGTCCCAGACCTTGAGCGAGATGCCGGTCTGCTCGCCTTTTTCGGCGGGGATCCAGCCGGTGAGCAGGTCTTCGTCGTTGGGGAAGAACCCGCGGTAACGGAAGACGGGCTTGGGATAGGTGCGGGTGAAGTCGGCGGGCAGTGCGATGGAGGTGCGCTTCTCTGGCTGCTTGTCGGTCCAGAGATACATGGGGTCGATGCCGAGCCAGGTTTGCGAGAACTGATAGATGGCGTAGATCGTGCCGCGCATGTCCGCGCCGGTCAGGCAGACGACGGTATGTTTCGATTTGCCGTGAGCGGGAGTGGCGACGGAGAAGGCGAAGGATTCGGGGTCAGAGGCGGTGGCGCATTTTAAGCCGGCGGGGAGATGGGAGTTGTCGGCGATGAAAAGGACGACTGGGCCTGCGTCGTCGAGTTGGTTAACGAGTTTGGGAGTCTGACCGAAGACCTTGGTGAAGTCGGAGAGCAGATCGCCGGTGGCGCGAAGGACGGGGCCGGACGCCTGGGTGCTCTCGACGATGGTGATGGAGGGGTCGAGCGCGATGGCCGGCGGTTTCGATGAAGCGGCATTTGCGACGGGCGTGCCAAACGCGAGTGATACTGCGGCGAGAATCGAAAATCGGAAGCGGCGAAGAGCGGAAGGGTGCGACATGACCTCTCCTTGAATGGAGGTGAACGGGGTGCAGAAAGCGCCGACGTAAAGGCGGATTTGTTCGCGACCCGAATTATACCCGAGAGATTTGAGGAGTGTCGCGCGTACCGGGGTGCGGCAAGCCACACCGGCGGCAATTGAGGCGGTGCTAGAGTGGACTTTTCCTACTTCACTTTTGGGGTGCGGCTTTTTGGCTTGTCATCGTGCGCTGCTGATGGCTGTTCTGGTGTTTGCGCATGACGCGTGGGCGGCGACTCGTGTACAGCCGGTGCCGGTGCCGCAGGAGATGCGGTCGTCGGCTTTCACTGTGACAGTGAACGGGAAGACGGTGGATGTGGCTCATGTCGCGGCGAGCTACGACTATGTGAACTTCGACATCACGGGGCCGGTGGACGTCGCGATTACTGCGGCCGACGCGGGGTTCTGGGATCGCGGCGTCGATATTCAGCCTTGGCGCTTGGGACTGCGGCCGGTGCGCGATGGGCAGACGATTCGCTTCAGATTAAAGGGACCGGAGAAGCTCTCGATTGCGCGGCCGCGCGATTTTCTGAATCATGCCGCGATGCTGTTTTTGTTTGCGGGATCGCCGGCCGTGCCGCCCCCACAGGGCGCGAATGTGCACGTATACGCTGCAGGCGTGTACCGGCAGAGCCTGAATCCAAAGAGCGGTGAGACGGATTACCTGGAGCCGGGCGCGTATTTCTTCGGCAGTCTGAATCTGTTCAACGTAACGGGCGTGAAGGTGCTGGGGCGCGGGACGATTGTCTACGATGGGCCGCAGGACCCGAGCAATGATGAAGGTTGGATGCAGAAGCCAGACTGGCACTGCATTGGAACGATGAATGCGCACGATATCCAAGTGAGCGGGCTGACATGCGTGATCCGATCGCGGACGTGGTCGGTGCAGATGAAGGATTCGAGTGGATTCATTTACGACGATCTGCGCGTTATGGGCGGCAATCCGGGCAATGCGAACCAGGATGGGATGGATTGGATTGGGAGCGGCGACGGGATTGTGCGCAATTCGTTTTTTCGCGCGTCGGACGATGTGATTGCGCTGATGGGCAACTGGGACGGCTACACGGATGCGGACATGCTGCGGCCGGGCAAGGATGTGCACGACATCCTGATCGAGAAGAGCGAGCTCTCGACGAGTATCTCGAATATTGTGCGCGCGGGGTGGCCACAGAAGATTTTCAATTCGCGGAATTTTACGCTGCGCGATTCGGACGTGTTGCATGCGGGGATTGGCGCGTGCGGACAGCCGTTTGGGCTGCTGGGATTCTGGGGCGCGAATGGAGCGAAGGGCGACCACTCGGGCTACCTGTTTGAGAATATCTTTCTCGACGACTGGTACTCGCTGTTGCAGATGGAGCAGGAGCAGCCGGCGCTGCATGGATTCACATTTCACAATATCTGGGCGCTGGATCAGCCGCCGCTGCTGGGCTCTTCAATCATGGGGCAGGTGAGCGGGGTGACGCTGGCAAATGTGAAGTATGGACAGAAACGCGTAAAGAACAATGCGGATGTACCGCTGGCTGTGACGGATGGCGCGGCGCCGGTGGAGTTCGCAAGACCGACGGGGCCGGTGGCGGCGTTTGATGTGGAGCCTCCGGTGTTTGGGCCCGGGGACAAAGTCACGTTCACTGCGGCGGCTTCACCGCATACGCATTTCACCTGGCTTTTCGGCGACGGGACGGAGGCGCATGGGAGGCGCGTGACGCACACATTCGCCGATGCCGAGGGGACAGAACTCGATGGAGCAAATGGAGCGGGGCGCTTCAGAGTGCTGCTGCATGCCGAGGACAACGCCCAACATCAGGATTGGGCCGCGCAGGGTGTAGTTGCCGTGGCGCGGTGGCATGATGCGACGACGATGGTGGGTCCTAGTGCACAGGGGTTGCTGTGGAGACTGTATGCGGGTGCGTGGACGGAGCTTCCTGATTTGAGCAAGGAGACGGTGGTGTTTGCGGGCGAGTCCGCCAATTTGCAGGTGGATGATCACGGTTTCACGCGCTATGCGACGGCGTGGGATGGGTATATAGATGTGCCGGTGGATGGCGGCTATACGTTTCACCTGATGGCGCGGGACGGGGCGCGGGTGGTAATTGATGGCGTGGAAGTGGCGAAGACCGGTCCGCCGTTTGCGCAGGTATGCGGCGTGGCGGGCAATGCGATGCGCTATGACCGGGGGTCGCTGGGGCTGCGCGCTGGATTGCATGCGCTGCATGTGGAGGGACTCCATTTTGCGAGTCAGGGCACGCCTCGTCTTTTGTGGGAAGGGCCTGGTTTGCCGCTTGCGGATGTGCCGGATGGGGCATTAAAACATGTGCGGGCGACGGTGGAGCAGGGACCGGGGAATAGGGACTAGGGACTAGGGACTAGGGAACAGGGACTGGGCGCCTCGGCTGCGCTCGCCGAGATTCAAATAATCTGGTTCAGGTTCGTGCTTTCCCAGGTCTGAAAATCCAGACCTCCACCCCGCGAACGACGACCTGTTCGTCGGGACCCCAGACCTGGGGCACCCCTTTTCGTGCTGAACACGGTTCCCAGAACCGACCAACTATTCCCTGCTCCCTGTTCCGAATCCCTCACACCGTTGGTCACAGGCTTCTTGACATACCTAGCTTGCTATGCCTAGAATTCTATATACAAAGCAAACTAGGGGTAGGGCATGGCGAAGACTGACCTTCAAGGAACACTGGATCTTCTGGTTTTAAAGACACTGGCGCAGAACGGCACGTTGCACGGGTACGGGATCGTGCAGCACATTCAGAGCGCGTCGGGCGAGTTGCTGCGTGTGGAAGAGGGCTCGCTCTATCCGGCGCTGCATCGCATGGAGCAGGCCGGCTGGATTGCGGCAGAGTGGGCGCTGACCGAAACCAATCGGCGGGCGAAGTACTACAAGATGACGGCGCAAGGGCGGCGGCAGCTCCAGCAGGCCGAAGAGAGCTTCGATCAGCTGGTGAAGGGCGTGCGTGCGGTGCTGCGTTACGCGTGAAGGGAACATGATGGCGATCTTCAAAAGAATCGGAAATCTGATGCACCGGGCGCGCGTCGACCGCGAGATTAATGCGGAGTTGCAGGCGCACATCGAGATGCGCATTGATGAGAATGTGGGGCGCGGGATGTCGCCGGAAGAGGCGCGACGCGATGCGCTGCTGCGCTTTGGCAATCCGACGGCGACGCGGGAGCGGGTGATGGGCGCGGATGCTGCGCTGGGACTGGAATCGTTCTGGGCCGATGTGCGCTATGCGTGGCGAAACCTGATGAAATCGCCGGGCTTCACGATCACTGTCGCGGTCACGGCGGCGCTGGGAATTGGCGTGAATACGGCGGCATTCAGCAGCATGGATGCGGTGGTGCTGCATCCGCTGGCGGTGCCACAAATGGATCGCGTGGTGACAATTGCGGAGCAACAGGATCGCAGCGGGAATTCGGGCGTGGCGCTTGCGAATTACGAGGACTGGCAAAAGCAGAGTGGTTCGTTCGAGGACATGTCGGTGCGGACTAGCGCGGACATGAGCCTGACGGGCGCTGGCGATGCGGCGCACGTGAATGCGAAGCTGACGTCGGCAAGTTTCTTTACGGTGCTGCGTGCGCAGGCGATCCTGGGGCGTGTGTATGCGGAAGACGAGTGCCAGCCGGGACGCGATGCGGTGGCGGTGCTGAACTACGGATTTTGGCAGCGGCGATTTGGAGGCGATCCAACCGTATTGAATCGCAAGATCGAGCTGGATGAGCGCGTGTACACCGTGATCGGCGTCTTGCCGAAGGCAATGCAATACCCTTCCGAGGCCGATGTCTATTTGCCCTTTGCGCCGACCGCACAGCGGCTTGCGAATCGCACAGCACACGACTACCTGGTGGCCGCGCGGCTGCGCGACGGGGTGACGATGAAGCAGGCGCAGGCGGAGCTGCGCGCGATTGCCGGGCGGCTTGCGAGGGCCTACCCAGCGACCAATCTTGGCTGGTCGGTAAAGGTTGAATCGTTGCTGGACGGGATCAACGGCGACATGACGCCGCTTTACTACCGGATGATTATGTACGCGACGCTGTTTGTGCTGCTGGTGGTGTGCGCGAATGTGTCGAACCTGCAGTTTGCACGAGGCATCGCGCGACGGCCGGAGATCGCGATGCGGACTGCGCTGGGCGCGAGCCGGTGGCGGCTGCTACGGCAGTTGCTGACGGAGAATATTTTGCTTGGGCTGGTCGGCGCGGCGGGCGGCGTCGCGATCGCCGGTATTTATCTGCATTTGATCTTGATCAGTATGCCGGCGCGGGTGGCGCGTTACATGTCGGGCTGGTCGAATACTTCGCTGAATGGGCGGGTGCTGGCATTCTCGCTCTTGCTGGCGATTGCGGCGGGCATTGTGTCGGGGATTGCTCCAGCCATCGAGGCGCTGCGCTTGAATCTTGTGGAGCAGTTGAAGGCGGGATCGCGCGCAAGTACTGGTTCCGGACGCGGCAAGCGGCTGCGGAGCATTTTTGCGGTGGCGCAGATTTCGCTGGCAGTGGCGCTGGTGATTGGCGCGGCATTGATGTCGAAGGGTATGTGGGGGCTGCTGCACGTGGCCGATGCATACGAGCCGCAAAAGACACTTACATTTAATGTGACGCTGCCTGCGGCGCGCTATGACACGCCGCAGAAGCAGGCGGCATGGTATCGAGCCAGTCTCGAAAGACTGCGCGCGCTGCCGGGCGTGACGCATGCCGATGTGACCACAGCGCTGCCGTACACCGATGCGGGCTGGAACGACGATTTCGAGATTGAGAATCGACCGGTGTTTCCGGGTAAAGACCAGCGCGCGCTGCACCTGGCGGTGAGCGATGGATATCTCGCGGCGCTGCGGATTCCGATTGTTGCGGGGCGCGGGTTCACGAAGAGCGATTCGTTCGATTCTGTTCCAGTAGCCGTCGTGAGCCGTCGATTCGCGGGGCAGTATTTCCCAGGACAGAATCCGCTCGGCCGCCGTATTCGGATGAGCGCGGGAGAAAAGAAATTTGAGCCGTGGGTGACGATTGTGGGCGTCGCCGAGGAAGCAAAGTACACGTTGTGGGATCCGACGGTGTATTCGGCGGTGTATTTGGATGCTGCGCAGATTCCGCCGCCGAGCGCGACCTATGCGGTAATGACGAATGGCGATGCGCTGGCGCTGGCTGAGCCGGCGCGGAAGGCTCTGGCAGGGCTCGACCCGGCGTTGCCACTGGATACCGTAGAAACCTATGAGCGCCTGATAAAGGATTCTCTGACGGGCCTGATGTATGCCGCTGCGATGCTGGGGATCGATGCATTGATCGCGCTGCTGCTGGCGGCGATTGGGATCTTCGGCGTGATGGCCAATCTGGTGGGCGAGCGGACACGGGAGATTGGCGTGCGGCTGGCGCTGGGCGCGCGGCGCGAAGATGTGCTGCGCATGATCTTGCGCCGGGCCTCGCGGCTGACAGCGATTGGCGTTGGTTCGGGGCTGGTGCTGGCGTTTTGCCTGGCGCGGCTGGTGGCGAATCTGCTGCGCGGTGTGCGTCCCGACGATCCGGCAGTGTTTATCGGCATCACGGTCGCGATTGCGGCCATTGCGGTGGGTTCGAGCTGGGTTCCCGCACGGCGGGCTTCCCGTGTCGATCCTATGCAAGCTTTGCGAAGCGAGTAAGCGGAAAACGGAGGATCGCGATGGCTTTGATTCGGCGGATCGGAAATTTGTTTCGGCGCGCGCAGGTGGATGGCGAGATTGACGCCGAGTTGAAGGCGCACATCGACATGCGGATGGAAGAGAACGTTGCGCAGGGGATGTCGCGGGACGAAGCACGGCGCGATGCGCTGTTGCGCTTTGGCAATCGGACGGCAACGAGAGAGCACGTTGCGGCCGCGGACGCGGCGTTAAGTCTTGAAGGGCTTTGGCGGGACGTGCGCTATGCGCTGCGCCAACTGCGCCGTTCGCCGGGATTCGCGCTGACGGCGATTCTGACGCTGGCGCTGGGCATTGGCGCGAATGTGGTGGTCTTCAGCGTGCTGAACGCGCTGATTCTGCAGCCGCTCAATCTTCCCGGAGCCGACCGGCTTTTTGAGATCATGCAAAAGGAGCCGGGAAACCTCACCCAGTCCTATCCCGACTATTTGGATTACCGAGCGCGGAACGCTGCGTTTACCGATATTGCTACGTTTCGAATCACCGAGGCAGGCTTGAGCACCGGTGGCTCGGCGCAGCGGTGCTGGGAATACGAAACCTCAGGCAATTACTTCGACATGCTGGGCGTGCAACCGGTGCTGGGCCGCTTCTTTCACACGAGCGACGAGCATGGGCCGAACTCCGCTCCGTATATCGTGCTAAGCGATGCGTTTTGGCGTGCGCGCTTCAACGCCGATCCGCGCGTAGTGGGGATGACGGTGGATGTGAACAAGCATCCGTTCACGATCCTTGGCGTTGCACCACGCACCTTCAACGGCACGGAGGTCTTTCTATGGCCCGACTTCTGGATGCCCATTGTGAATGAGGAGCAGGTCGAAGGCTACAGCTTCCTGACCAAGCGGGGAAACCATGGGACCTTTGTGCTCGGCATGTTGAAGCAGGGCGTGACTCTGAACCAGGCGACGGAGAATCTGAATGCAGTGGCGCAGCGGCTGGCGAAAGAATATCCGGCCGAAGACGATGGCCTCGGAGCACGGCTGGTGAAGCCGGGCCTGATGGGCGATGTGCTGGGCGGTCCCGCGCGGTCGTTCTTGGCGGCGATCATGGTGCTCGCGTTGCTGGTGCTGACTGCGGCATGCGTGAACCTGGCAGGGATTTTTGCCGCACGCTCGGCGGATCGGGCGCGGGAGCTCGCGATACGGCTTTCGATTGGCTCGACGCGGGGACGGCTGTTGCGGCAGATTCTTACCGAGGCGATTCTGGTGTCGCTTGCGGGTGGAGTGGCGGGAACATTTGTCGCTGCCGCACTGCTGCACACGCTGACGCGCTGGCAGCCCATTTCGGAGTTGCCGATCCATGTGACGGTCGTGCCGGATTCGCGCGTGTATCTCATCGCCCTGCTGCTTTCATTTGCCAGCGGCATTCTCCCCGGCCTTTTGCCGGCGCGGCAAATCTGGCGGACGAACGCAATGCAGGCGATGAAGAGCGGCAACGTCGATTTGCAACTGCTTCGCCGTTTCACCCTCCGCGACGCGCTGCTCGGCGTGCAGGTGACGCTCTGCGCGCTGCTGGTGACAGCATCTCTTGTTTCGCTCCGCGGCATGGAGCGGTCGCTGCATGCACCGCTGGGATTCGATCCGCGGGGAGCGGTGATTGCCACGGCGGATATGCACATGGCCGGATACAGTGACGATGCCGCGCTGCCGGTGCAACGGCGCATGATTGACGAGGTTTCGCGTATCCCAGGCGTTACCGCTGTGGGCACCTTGGATCTCCCGCCGTTGAGCGGCAGCAGCAATTCCGCTAACGTTTTCCGAGAGGGCACATCCGACACCCGTCCCACCAACAGCGTATTCAACGCGCGCGCTTTCAACATCTCGCCGGGTTACTTGCACGCCGCCGCAACGCGCCTGCTTGCGGGTCGCGACTTCACGTGGCAGGACGATGCGAAGAAGCCCAAGATCGCGCTGGTGAATGAGACTTTTGCCCGGAAAATGTTTGGCAACACGCCTGCGGTGGGCCGTAATTTTCTTGAGCCGGACAGGTCGAGTTACGAGATAGTGGGCGTGGTCGAAGATGGCAAATATGAATCGCTGACCGAAGATGCGACCGCAGTGATGTTCTTTCCTCTTCCGCAAAACAAAGACGGTTACGACCCTGGTAGTGCGCTCGCAGCTGCCGCCGGAACAGGTGGCGCCTGCGCTTAATCGGATTTTGATGGGGATCGATTCCAGCCTGCCTTTCATTATTCAGCCATGGCAGGACAGTCTTGCGCTGGTGCTGTTCCCGGCGCGCGTGGCCACGGCCGCGCTGGGAGTGATGGGAATGCTGGCGGCGATGCTGGCGATTACAGGAATCTTCGGGATGTCGGCGTCGAACGTGTCGAAGCGGATGCGGGAGCTGGGGATTCGCGTGGCGCTGGGGGCGCATCGCGGACAGATCATGGGCACGGCACTCGGTCGGCCGCTGGTGGTGCTGGTGGTGGGCTCGGTGGCGGGCTTGGCGCTGGGTGTGCTGGCGAGCCGGCTGTTAGCTTACCTGGTGTATCAGGCGACCCCGCGCGATCCGCTGGTGCTGTTGGGTGCGTTGGGAGCGATGGTGTTGATTGGGGTTGTGGCGACATGGATTCCGGCGCGGCGGGCGCTGGGGGTGAACCCGGCGCAGCTGTTGCGGGAAGAGTAAAAGCAGGGACCAGGGACTAGGGACTAGGGACTAAGTATGGGAGGCCTACTTTCGTGCGACTGCGGCTTCCTTGAAATGAGGGTCCTGCGGCTGGCCACTTGTTCACGATAACTGCGATTTAGATTATGGCTGCTTTTCGTTGGGCTGTGCGTCCAAGACTGTATTGAAGGAGCTCGACGCGGCACATCTCTGGCGGCCCTGTCGCTTGGCCAAGCCTCGGCCAGATACAATGGACTGACGCACATTCGCTTGGCGGACGCGGAACTTTCCGCTTGGATTTCCCTGGACGACGACGCGGCATATTGCAGTTTTTCTTGAGATTTGGAGCAGGTGGACGTGACAGGATTGATGGGCCGCGGCTTGCGGCTGGAGTTGTTTGCGGGACTGGGATTGGCACTGGCGCTGCCGGCGATGGCTGTGGAGAGCCCACGCGGCGTGGCCACGGAAACGACGGTGACGGCGGAGACCCAAGACCTGAATGGGCATACGCAAGCTACGCTGACGCTGAGGGTGACCAGCCAGGATGGACAGCCTGCGCATGGCGCGGTGGTGATTGCTGACGAGGGCGAGACCCTGGCGGGAGTGGCGCTCGACGCTGAGGGACATGCGACGGCGGTGCTGACGTTGACGCCGGGTGAGCATGGATTGACTGCCCAATACACCGGAGATACGACGCACCAGAGCTCGCGTTCGCAGGTGACGCCGGTGCGTGCGGCGACGGGAACCACGCCGGACTTTTCGATTGCGATAGCACCGGCGACGATTTCTTTGGCGCAGGGACAGTCGGGGACGGTGACGGCCTCAGTGACGCCGGTGAATGCTTCGTCGCTGACGGCGCCGATGTTTGTCACGTTGTCGTGCTCGGGGCTGCCGGACCAGGCGTCGTGCACGTTTACGCCGGAGAGCATTGAGATTCTTCCAGACGCGACGGTTGCGGTGACGAGCTCGATGGACCTGGCGACTGTTGCAGCCTCGACATCTCGCATGACAAGGCCGCGCGAAGGCAATGCGCATCCCGTGGCCTGGGCGATTCTGCTGCCGGGAACGCTGAGTCTGGCGGGACTGGCATTTGGTGCGAGGCGTAGGCGCTGGCTGAGCAGGGTTAGTTTGCTGGCGATGGTGGGCTTGATTGCGGTGCTGGGCACAACGGGCTGCTCACCGCTTTACTACTATCACAACCATGGGCCGTCGCAGAACCTGCCGACGCCCGCCGGGACCTATACGCTGCTCGTTACGGCGCAATCGAGCAATGGGATTACGGCGATTACTCACACGACGACGATGGTGCTGACGGTGCAGTGAGAAAGACAGGGAATAGGGAGTAGGGAACAGGTAGCTTGTCAGTGGCTGTGACTTAGGGACTTAAGAAGAGAAAAGAAGAGCCCCACGGAAAGAAGAGCGCACCTTGATTGGGTGCGCTCTTCTTTTTTTGCTTTGGGGTTTGGCGATTCGCGCTGGGCATGTGTTCACTGCGGGACGGTCGTGGTCGTGTTTCGATGGAGCAGTCATCTCCCCATTCGGATGGCGTCTATGCTACTGATGTGCCAACCCAGCTTACATTTCGCCCGGCTCGTACTCAGGATTTTGAATATTGCAAGCGCCTTTGCTTCGCAGGGATGGAGAGAATCATCGATGAATTGAACTTGGATAGAAATGCTCAAGAGACCAGCTTTGAGGAGCAGTGGGAGCTGACGCAAGTTCGCGTCCTCATGGTGGACGGCTCAGACGTAGGGTGGATACAGAGTATCAAGCGGAAGGATGAGCTTTTTCTCGCCCAGCTTTTTGTCGACGGCCCTTTTCAAGGACGAGGAATCGGCACACGTGCAATGCACCAACTGCTTGCCGAAGCCGGAACGGACGGCAACGCAGTGTGCCTGGGTGTGGCAAAGATCAACCCCGCTTTGCGGCTCTATGAGCGGTTGGGATTCCGGATCACAGGTGAGGATGAGCGCAAGTTTTACATGAGACGCGACCCGTGAAAGAGATTCCGCTTCCATGCTGAACCTCCACCCGCCGGATATGGCTTCGACGACTGAGCGACCGAGGCCAATGGTGGTACAACGGTACGGTGCGCAGCGCGCGGGCGGACCGGAGGATGCAATGCATGCGGAGAAAAATCGCTTTTTCTCTCGTTTTTGGAATTGCGACCGTTTTGGCGGGAGGATTGTGTGCAGGCGCGCAAAGAGCCGATCAGGCGTGGCTAAAGTACCGGCCCCTGAGCAAGCGTCTCAGTGTGCCGATGCGTGTCGAGGTTATGGGGCAACGTCGCATTGAGCGCTCCGCAGCCTCTGAGCTTGTGCGCGGGCTCCGATCTCTTGCCGGCGAGTCAAGCTCTGACGCCGGTCCGGACTCAATTGTTCTCGCCACGGTAGAGGAACTAACCCGAGAGAAGAGGAAGTCGATTGTTCCTACGCTGGAGCCAGACGAATTCCAGATTTCCTGGAGCCGCGACCAGTCCCTT
>Ga0181535_10004394_pt1 | contig 15711 bp, 12 predicted proteins | sample PEATcosm2014_Bin_44_FD_119774 | JGI IMG/M metagenome (GOLD analysis project Ga0181535, IMG submission 119774) | Peatland microbial communities from MTU Mesocosm Facility, Houghton, MI, USA - PEATcosm2014_Bin17_30_metaG | ecosystem: Environmental > Terrestrial > Soil > Wetlands > Peat | place... | reverse complement strand
TCCCCATGCAGATCGTTACCTTGTGTTGTCCCTTTGGGATGAAACTGAAGAAATGATAGAACGTAGCGACGCCAGTCACACGGGCCGATGGAACCTGCATCAACTCAGAAACCTCGTCCATGCTCTCTTTCGAGAGGTAACCGAAACGATTCTGGATCTTCTGCAAGACCGCGATCAAATAGCTATCGGAGTGTGCATTTACGCGGCATTCTTTGACGTAGTCGACAATGTCCTCCGGTAATCCAGTTTTTACCGCTGTCATCTGACACCTCGCGGCAACTTGGGACTGTAGCTTGTGTGAAGCAGTTCGTGCGACTTATGCCCGTTTGGCTCCCCGAGAAATTCCCGGTACAGCTGCTTGATCTGCGGATTCTCATGGGACTTGCGCAGTGCCTTGGCCGCGTCAATCGTGTATAGCGCCTTCGCGCGCATTCGCGCAAGCGCAGGATCGAGCACATACATTCCATCCGGAGGATACGGCTGTCCGCCGCCCGCCACGCAGCCGCCAGGGCACGCCATCACTTCGATGATATGAAAATCTTTCTTCTTCGTGATCACTTTATCCAAAAGGATCTTCGCGTTCTTCAAACCATTCGAAACCCCGATATTCACGGCGATCCCTTTTATGGAAATCGTTGCTTCTTTGACGCCCTTTACACCGCGAACCTGTTCGAAATCAAGATTGGAACACGCTTCGCCGGTAAGCTTTTCGTATGCCGTCCTCAGCGCAGCTTCCATCACTCCACCAGTGGCGCCAAAAATGTCGCCCGCCCCGGAAGACACGCCAAGCGGGGAATCGAATTCGCCATCTGGGAGGTTTTGAAAATCAACACCGAGGCATTTCGCCAGCCATATGAATTCGCGTGTGGTCAGAACGGCATCGGTGTACGGCACGCCCCAGGCCGTCCGATGTTCAGGCCGCTCCGCTTCATGCTTCTTGGCCGTGCACGGCATGATCGCAACAACATAGATTTTCTTCGGATCAATTCCCGCTTTCTCGGCAAAGTACGTCTTGATCAGTGTGGACAGCATGCTCATAGGCGACTTGCAGGTTGAGGCCAATGGAATCAGCTCAGGATAGAACCTTTCCATGAAGTTGATCCATCCCGGCGAACACGATGTGATCAGAGGGAGCTTTTCGCCCGTCTGCAGCCTCGTCAGAAACTCGGCTGATTCCTCCACAATTGTGAGATCCGCACCGATGTTCGTGTCGAACACTTTTTCAAAGCCCATGAGCCGACAAGCCGACACCATCTTCCCTGTCGTCGCCGTTCCCGGTTTGAATCCAAAGCCCTCTCCAACCGCCGCCCGGATTGAGGGCGCCGTCTGAACCACCACGTAGTTCTCGGGGTCCGCCAATGCTGCGAGCACTTTATCCGTGTTACTGTGCTCAATGAACGCCGCCGTTGGGCAGACATTCGCGCACTGCCCGCACTGAATACACACGGAGTCCACCATGTTGGCGTCATGCGCAGGCGCAACCACATTCATAAATCCGCGGTGCTGCTGGCTTAAATTAGCGACGCCCTGCACTTCGTTGCAGACCCGTACGCATCGCCCGCAAAGAATACACTTTTCAGGATCTCTGATCACCGCCGGCGATGACACATCGCGCGGGAAACGCTTACGCTCACCTGCAAACAGACGCTCACGCACGCCTTGGCTGTACGCGAGATTTTGCAGTTCACAGTGTCCGTCGCGCTCGCAGGTCTGGCAATCCTGAGGATGATTATCCAACAGCAGTTCCACGATGTCACGCCTCAGCCGGCGTAACAACGGAGTCGAAGTCTTGACCTTCATCCCATCCGCGGCCGGAAAGGCACAAGACGCCACCGGGTTACGCTGGCCTTCCACTTCCACGATGCAGATCCGGCAAGCGCCCTGCAGACTCAAGTGCGGATGGTAGCAAAGACGCGGAATATGTATCCCCATAGTGTCTGCCACCTGCATGATGTTCATGCCCTCCGTGGCCACGGCTTCGACACCGTCAATTATGAGTTTTATCTTCTTCTTTTCCACCGCGTTTCCCTACTTTCGTTTCACGGCATCGAATTTGCAGGCCTCAAAGCATTGGCCGCATTTGATGCACCGGGTCTGGTCAATCGCATGAATCTTTTTCAGTTCGCCCATAATGCACTGGACCGGACATTTCCGCTTGCAGGCGCCGCAACCCACGCACTTCTCAGGGTCAATCATATATGTGATCAGATTACGACACCGCTTGGCCGGGCATCTCTTCTCCTTGATATGCGCGTCATATTCCAAACGGAAGTGCCGTATAGTGCTCACGACCGGATTCGGCGCCGCCTGTCCCAATCCGCAAAGCGACGTCTTCTTCACCGTATCGGCAAGTCGCAGCAGTTTGTCCAAGTCGCCCGGTTCCCCTTTCCCGTCGGTAATCCGCGTAAGGATTTCCAGCATCCGCTTGGTTCCCTCCCTGCACGGAGTGCATTTCCCGCAAGATTCGTCCTGCATAAACTCGATAAAATATCGAGCCACATTCACCATGCAGGCATCCTCGTTCATCACGATCATTCCGCCGCTGCCCATGATGCTGCCTGCCTGCGAAAGCGAGTCGTAATCCACGGGCGTGTCGAGAGCCGATTCCGGAATGCATCCACCAGCCGGCCCACCCGTCTGCACAGCTTTGATAGCCTTGCCATCTTTGATCCCGCCGCCGACTCCGAATACGACCTCGCGAAGAGTCACGCCCATTGGAACCTCGATCAGGCCGGTATTCACTACATCTCCCGCGAGGGCAAAAACTTTGGTACCCTTGCTCTTCTCAGTGCCAATCGAAGCAAACCACTCTGGCCCATCGAGGATTACCACGGGGACATTCGCAAATGTCTCGACATTATTGATGACCGTCGGCTTGCGCCAGAGGCCGGATTCTGAAGGATACGGCGGCCGTGGGCGCGGCATGCCTCGCCTGCCTTCAATCGAGTGAATCAGAGCCGTTTCTTCTCCGCACACAAACGCGCCAGCACCCAATCTTATCTCGATGTCGAAATTCCAGCTTGTTCCGAAGATATTCCGGCCCAGGAATCCGGCCTGCCTTGCGGCCACCAGCGCCTTTTCGAGACGCGTGATGGCGAGCGGATATTCGGCCCTGATGTAAATGAACCCTTTTGTTGCAGCAATAGCATATCCACCGATAATCATTCCCTCGAGAATGGTGTGCGGATCGCCTTCGATCGTGCTGCGATCCATGAAAGCTCCCGGATCGCCTTCGTCGGCGTTGCAGATGATGAATTTCTCGTCACTCTTCTGATCGAAACCATTTTCCCACTTGAGTCCCGTCGGATATCCGCCACCCCCGCGTCCCCGCAAACCGGATTGCTTCATCTGCGCGATTACCTGCTCTGGCGTCATCTCCTGAAGCACTTTTGCCGCAGCTTCATATCCCCTGACACCGAGGTAGTCATCAAGACTCTCGGGATCTATCACTCCACAATTTCTGAGTGTAAGCCGTAACTGGCGCGCAAAGAAATTCACGTCACCGAATATAGGCATGAAACGATTGGAAATCCTCTTTTCCGGCGGCGCCACATACTCAGCCACGACTTTGCCCTGCACCAAGTGTTCGCTCACTATGCGATCCGCAACTTGTGGCGTCAGGTTCCGGTAAGTGACGCCATCCGGATACAGAAATGCCAGTGGACCATCGTCGCAGCGTCCAGCACAGACAGTTTCGGTGACAGCCACCCGCCCTTCGAGTCCATGACGTTTGATCGCTTCACGGAAGGCGGACACCATAACATCTGCCCGCTGCCTGGGACAGGCGCTCCCGCCGCACAGCGCAACCACCCGTTCGGCGTCTCCCGCGCCTTGTGTGTGGCGCATGGTGAAGTCGCGGACAGGTTCGCCGCGCATAATGTGCGAGTCGAACATCTGCTCGACTCGCTCCGGAGTCATCCTCATGTATTTTTCGGGAATCCTATCGCGCGCGTATACCGTGACCACCGGCTCCATGTCGCACTTGCCGGCACATCCCACACGCCCGATCACGATATCATCGCCCCCATGCCGGCCAACCAGTTCCGACAGTCTGGCATACACGGCGTCCGCTCCGGCGGCATTCTCGCACGTTGCAGAGCCGACGGTCACTCGTATCCGCGCCTTGGCTCGCTTCTCCTGCAATCGCGAAACTGCTTCGTGACGCATTCTGATTACTTTCTCCAGAGGCTTCTCGCTCATATCTCTGTCTGCTCTCCGTCTTCCTGAAACCCAACGCCGGATTCTGATCTGATCGGTTCAACACTATTGATTAACATTTCCGTCGCGATTCTTATACCCTTACCGACAGCGCCGTCAATGGCGATTTCCTTCGCAACGCAACACTTCAGCCACAATAGCGACGTTCTTGACGTGGACTATCCACCTCAAGCTGCTTCCGGATATATGGTCCTATGGAACGTGAGAAAGAAAAGACTGGTCTGAAATATGCAACGCAGGCCGATGGCTTCCGATTCACTGAGACAAATATGAAGCCGGATCGCCTGACCATCCTGCTGGCCTTTCTTCGAGAGCCCTACGAGATAGCCGCCTTTCTCCGTGTTCTTCTGAAACGTAATCAGTGTGCAGGAAGCGCCATTCTGGTGATACAGGCCATTTCGCTGACCGCCAGCCTTCTCGACACGGCCTTCCAGCACCGTCAATATCTCGCAGATGTCCGTGAAATCGAGTTTGACCGTAAGCTTGTGCTCCCAGTCGAAAGTCGCTGGCGCTTTCTTCTCGCCGTTTCGAGTGGCAGCCGTCTTCTGCGCCGCGAGTTCAAGGAAGAAGCAATTATAACGGTCATCTTCCTTGCGATTGATCCTCGGCTCCAGTTGCATCGCCACGCCATTGCCGGCGCTGTTGGGATGATAGAAGGCGAGCTTCTGGGCGTAGGATTTTGTTGGTGCTGAGGTGGTCGTGCTGCTGTTGGTGTTTGGGGTTGTTTGTGCTGTTGTCATGTTGTTGTTCCTTTCCAAGAAATGTTCAATGCTCAATTCTCAATATTCAATGCTCAAGTGATCAGCCCTCATCCTTTATTCTGCTTCGAATCATGGATATCGGTGCCTGACTCCGCTGTTGCTATGCTCTTGCCGAAAACACGAATAAGCTCTTCGCATTCAGACAAACCAGCTTTGACTGTCTTCTCATCATTCAAAAATGATTTGCGAATCACTATGCGAAGCCACACACGCGTCTCGCGAAGTTCCTTGAACGCGATTCTCATCTTATGAATGAAGTCACGCCGGGATTCAGCGCTCTGTGCTTCACCGTAGTTGGACGCTGGCGATGTGCCGGAACGGACAAGCTGACCGGCAACGTGATTCGCGGCGCGTGTTACCGGCATTTGTTCGACTATATCAATGATTACCGCCGCAAATTCGATCAATCTATCTTCAAGATCGTATTCTCTTGTTCTTCCGCTCATGGTTATTTCCTTTCCACTTGGAAATTGAGAATTGAACATTGAGCATTGAGCATTCTTTTTCTCCTTCAAAACGGCATTGCTTCTGTCCCTCCGGTTTCCGCTTCTTCTACGGCGACGGCCACTGACTTCGGAGCAGCTTCCCCTGCTCCGTCCGCATTCTTTGCGCGGCCCAAGAACTGGACCCGATCCGCCCGCACACGCAGGCGACTCCGCTTCTCGCCCTTGTCGGTCTGCCACTGATCCAACTGCAGCCGGCCTTCCACCATCACTGGAGCGCCTTTGGTCAGATACTGACCGCACGTTTCGGCCTGCCTGCCCCAGACGACGACATCGGCAAAACAGACGGTTTCTACCATCTCGCCCGCCTTGTTCTTGTATTTCTCCGAAACGGCCAGGCCAAGATCGGACACCGTCAGTCCCGACGTTGTCTTCCGCAGTTCCGGATTGCGTGTCAGGTTCCCCATCAGGAACACTCTATTAATGCTGCCCATGCTATTACCTCCGTGTTTGTACCTATTTAACTTATGTGTCAGGGCCATACCGCCACTCGCAGTATGAAACCGTTCCTGCATATATGAAGAAGCGAGTAGAATCGTTTTCCGAAAAAAGCTGAAATAAATGACGTACCGCAATCCTTGAGCGTTGAAGAAGGCCAAAATCATTGCTTTCCTTGCGATCTTCCATTCAATATCTTTGGCGTGTCTCTGAAGGGGAGCAATATGCAGACAGCCGAACATTGGGTGATGTGGAAAGAGAAATGTGCGCTCGATCTATGCCCGCCAGAGATTCAAAGCGCGCTACAACATTTTGCGCACAGCCGATTCTTCCGCTTCGCAGCCGCGTACTGTCAGACCACAAATACTCATGATCCGAACGCACTTACTCCTTGTGCGGCGGAAGCATGGCATTGGTTTGAGACTTATCTCCAGTTGCGAAAGACGCGTGAAGGTAAAGTGTATAAAGAATGGCTGTTCGCGCGGAAGGTCAGCCAGGATGGCACAACCGGGCTCGATGTCATCCAGGGCGGCGCAACCGTGTTGATGCGGGACGTGGTTCGGGAGCGATTGCGCCGTGAATTCTCCAGTCGGACATTTTCAGCGCTTGATGCACCGATTAATGTCGGGGGCGGCAATCAGGTGACGCTGCATGATCTCCTGCCTGAAACCGATGGAATGCAAGACGCCGTTGAACAGCGCGAATTGGAGTCCATGGCAGAACTCGAATCGAAAGCTTTTCTAGCAAGCATAAATCGCCGTGAAAGAATAGCCTTCCTGGCACACGAACTTGGACTTTCCCTCGCCAATCCCACTGTCACAACTTTAGCCGGTTGCGGAAAGAGCGTTCTATCCACCGCTTTCAATGGTGTTTTGCATGGGGTGGCTGGACAAATACGGTCGAGACACCCGATGGAAGACAAAACAACATTGATAAATTTGACCATAGCGTCTTTTGATCACCTGAAAAAAGACATCATGAAGTGGGGAAAATCGGAAAAGACATGTTCTCAACTCTTCATATTAGTGGAGGGTTCTTGAACTTGGTCCTTGGTTGTTTGCAGGAGCGGCTTCATGCCGTGATGAATGTGGAATCGGTCGCGGCATAAAGCCGCTCCTACATTTGTTAAAATGGAAGCATCAAATGAAAATGGCGCGAAACAACTCAACACTGATCGATCTCCAGCGGCAGCGCGTTGCCCGCTGGCTGGTAGAATGGAAGCTGGATCAGCTTCTAAGCAGGGAACTGGTACAGCACCTGAAGGAACTGCCAACATCAGGGATGCAGCACGTCGCAATAAGAGGCGAACTCTCGTACGCCGATGCAGCAAAGCCGATAAGAGTCGGAGAGATCAGACTGCTGCACCCGACGGGCGACGATTCCAACGAACGGCCCTTGTATTTTGCTGTTCTCGACAAACAGCCGGACCACATGTTCCTCATCGCACCATTCGGATGTTTCGCTGAGCCCGCCCTGCCAGGCGAATGGCTGACCGGGCTAAAAGCCATGCCGCTGCGTGTGCTGTGCCTGTGGAATAGTCGCGTGGTCGGCAAAGCAATGCTGAGCCAGAGCTGGCGCGCAGGCAGGATGACGACGGAGAAAGTCTGGCAGGCCATGGATGTTTATGATCACGTCAAGGCGAAGAGGCCGCTGAGCTCTGTTTCACCAAAAGACATCGGGCCGCCGGTGAAGCATCCGCTGGATCCTCGACTGCAATATCAGATGGAAGAAGCGAATTTCCTGGAGGAGAATCTGGCAGCGTCCCTGCGACATCGCCCCAATGCAATCTACGAAACGCAAGACTCCGAATTACGGATTGCGGCAGAATCGCAGGAACCCTATGTGTGCGCTCCGCGCCGACAGAAACGGGAAGCAAAACACCGCACGAAGCCACACTGATAATGTCTACATCTCAAGGAACAAATCGCGCTGGTAAAGCTCCTTGATCATTTGAACGTCGAGAGCGTGGCCTGACTTATACGAAATTATTGTTCCGGCAAGACGCCCCCTGTCAATGAGCGCAATTGCCGCAAGCAGATCCAGAGCTGCCCTGTGCCATGCGGGCTCCAGCGATTTACCGTTGTGAATGAATCCCGGTTTATTGATATAGCGCCAGCGACCGGCGACCTGGATATTCTTTGTCGTATAACCAAGGTTACGCACATCCGCAAATATCTGTCCGATCGTCTTGCTGAAGATCATCTTCCAGAGCGTGGTATTTGTGCGGGCAAACGCACCTTGCTTGAAGATTGAGCCTGTGACCGGAAAACGAATCCGCTGTTTCCCGATAGCCGATTTAAAATCCACCGCGCAATCCACAAAGAGCTTGCAAGATTTGCCTTCCGCAGGGAGAAACGTCAGAAAGCTCCCGTTCGGGCCTTCGATGGTTACCGGCTCTTTGACCGTCAAACAGGTCGCCGGTCTTTGACTCGATACAATGCCGGCGCTCTCAATCGCTTCGACAAGATCAGCGCTGCCGCGGTCGAACAGCGGCGGATCGCCTGAATCCACACGAATCATGACATTGTCCACACCCATGCCGACTTTCAGAGCAATGATGTGTTCGACCATGCGCATGTAGTTGTGGGGCGAGCCGCTGCAAAGCACGATATTGCGAACAGTGGTCCAGATGTTATTGACAGAGACGAGTATCGGCATTGCTGCGACAAGATCCTGCCGGTGAAAGAACCAGCCGCCTGCTGGCGAGGGTTCAAATCTCAGAGTTCGCTGAGCATTGCCGAAAAAAGTGCCAGGGCCGGTGATGGCAACCGGCTTGCCTATGGTCGTCTGATTCGCGGAATATCCATCCTCGCCGTCCATCGGAAATTCCTGGTCAATTGGCTGCGCGAGGAACTTCTCGTACGAACGCCCAATTCGTTCCTCATCCCCGATCAAAATTGTTCCGTATGTTTTCTTTGCCATTCGCAAGTCCCTGAGAAATCCAGATTCAACGCAGGACTGTAATTGAAGCCGCGTGCAAAACAAACGAAATTTTCTCATCCCAGCGATCGAACCTTAAAGTGGACAATGCACGACAGATTCTGTTTAAATGCGCGACTCAATTGCCAATCATGAACGAACGGAGATGAAATATGGATTTTCTTGTCGAGAGACTCTCGCAGTTTATGAGGGGCTATTTGCCACAAATTTCCGTGGCGATGATAGCCACAGTGCTGGCCTTGTATGGCGGTTATATAAATGACGCCGTAAAGTCGTTATTGAAGAGTCATCACTTCATAATCCGATTTGTGGTGTTTGTTCTTCTATGCGCCTTCGGCTATGGCGCGCTTTCGATCTATGCTGCGAAAGTCGTCAAGATGCTGCTTAGTCAGATCCACGATCTCTGGCTTGCCCCGGTGATCGTCGTCAGCTTTATCGTCATAGGCCTGCTGGCTGAGCATAAGAGAAAGATCTGATGCTTATCGTTGTCTTTGGATTCTTTCCGAAAAATACCTTCTCTTATCAATCTTGACGAAGCGGGCGTTTTCAAGCCACTATGCGTGCGTTCATACAAGATTGTGGATTTCCGGCGGCAGTGATCTGATCGTCCATTTTGCCATGAATCCATGGGAGCGAAACAAACTGAAAAGCAAGGTTCGTCAGTTCGGGAAAGGACTGATGCGCTGCGACCAATGCCACACCATTCTCTCGATCGAGGGTTTGGCGCCGCTTTCGCTCATGCGGTGCGGGCGCTGCAAATGCATGAATGTCATACCGATGCTTCTTGCCGACTTTTGGTTGCATCAACCGCTTGGCGGTGGAGGATCTGGAGTCGTTTACCTTGCATACTGGCTGCACAGAGGCAAACGATGCGCTGTAAAGGTGCTGCGGAGCGGAGAGAACCGCAACGATAACACTATCGCGGGTCTTCAGAAAGAAGCCTCCACTCTCGCCGACGTTGGAAGGCATCCATGCATTGTGCGACTACTCAGCAGTGGCATCTCCAACGACGAGTGTTTCATGGCAATGGAGTATATTGAAGGCGAACGCCTCGACAACCGCATTGCCAGGCTGGGAACCATTCCTGAAAAAGAGGCCCTGCGCATGCTGCTCTATTTGCTGGCAGCCGAGAAACACATCTTTCGACGAGGTTATCTGTATGGTGACATGAAGCCGGAAAACATCATTTTTAAACAAAACAATCTGCCTGTGCTGATAGATTTCGGGATGTGCATGAAGACCGACGAAGCCGCCCGTCGCAAAAAAGCATTTGTGGGCGGTTCGCCGTACTATCTTCCGCCTGAGCGGCTTCAAAAGGATCCGGAAGGACCATACAGCGAAATCTACGCGCTCGGAATGATCATGTACACAGCGCTGACCTCAGGGACATTCTTCAAATTCACCGGCAATGTCCAGGATCTTGCAATGAAGCACATTCAGACCGCGCGCATGAGCGTGACCCAGGCCATGCTGCCAATGTGCAATCCAGCAACGGTTGAGATGCTCGGGCGGATGATCCGCAAAGATCCGTCCGAGCGATACCAAACGTTTGAGGAAGTCGAACTTGTCGCGATGCAGATTTTTCGACGGATCAAGCGCTAGCCCTTCAACGCGCCTTGCGACATCCCGCCGTCACTCATTGAGCGAATCGAAGCGCTAAGAAACAAGGAGTTTTGCCCATCAGATCGGATCGCTATTTTCCATGCGGCATTGGCTTGAATTCCATGCAGGATACTGGTTTAATATCCGCGTCAACCCATAGGAAAGCGATTTAGCCATGTCCGTGGTCCACGACAGTTTGCAGCGGGACAGGAATGTCAGGCAATCCTGGTTCCTGAAAATAGCCGACGGATCGAGTTACGGTCCAGTAGGGATGAGCACACTTTGCGAATGGTCCGCGCAAAGTCGCATTGTGCCGGGTAATAAGATCTCAAATGACGGACGCCGCTGGGTCCCGGCCGAAACGGTGCGCGAACTGAAAATGGAATGGGTGGCCGAACTTCCGAACGGCGACAAGTATGGCCCGTTCAACGTCCTCGCCGTTCCTCACCTGTTTCAAAGCGGTACGCTGCCACCCGAAGCAAAGCTTACCAGCCGTGTTTCCGGCAAGACCGTCCTCGTGTATGAACTGGTGAAATCTACACTTGCGAAAGAACCCCAACCGGTGGAGGCAGGAGTTGAACCGACACCCCAAATTCCGACGCCGGCCAGATCGGCAAACATAGGGCCGAAAGAAGTGCAGATAGAGTTCCTCATACTTGAACCGCCGGACATCAAAGCTGAGCCCGTTTCGCTAAGGGACGACCGCTCCGTCATCCAAGACCTCGAAAGCCAGGTGAAGTATCTCAGCATTCAGCTCGAGCATACGCGACGGGAATGGGCACGCAACAAGGAGAGCATCGCCGGCGACAGCGGAGCAAGGGAGCAGGAACTCGCCAACCAGATTGAGCGGCTGCGCAAAGACAGACAGACAGACGAAAGTGAAATAGAGAACGCCAGATCGGAGGCAACCGCCGAACGCCAAACTGCCCAGGAATTGCGCGAACAACTCCGGCGCAAGGAAGACGAGCTTACCGCAAAAGCGGCCCAATTGACAGCCCAGATCGAGTCGCGATCAGTCGAGCTGGAAAGAGCGAAGGAAAATGCCGACAAGAAGAGCGGCCAGCTCAGCCTGCGCGTCAACGAACTTGAAAACATGCTCAAGGAATCGAGCGACAAAACCCGCATCTTTGAGAAGGAACTTGCCGGACAGAAGGAACACTACGAATACGTTATCAACCAGGAGCAGGAACAGCAGGAGACGTTGAAGCGCAGAATCGTGGAAACGGAACGGGAGCTCGACAGCAAGACGAATCTCCTGTCCCTGGCCATGCGCGCTGCTGAGGACAAAACACAGCGCCTCTCAGATACAAGTAAGTCTGATAAGCAAAACAAGGAATTGCGACTTCAGGTTGATGCGCTGGAAAGCCGGCTCGACCGCGCACAACGCCAGCTTCTGGAAAAGGACGAGCGCCACGCAAAAGCCGCGCAACAACACACGACTGCATGCGACGAACTGAAGCTGCAAATCGCCGATCTTCAGTCGAAGGCCAAATCCGCCAACTCAGATTTGGCTAATGCGAGAAGAGAACTTGAGAACCGGGAACGGGAAGTCGCAAGGCAAGCAGAAGAGCTTCGCAATCAGGCGGATGAGGCATCGGACGCAGCAGGGCAACTCAAAATACAAATGTCCGCCGGCGAAGATAATTACAACAGGCTTAAAACCGAACACGAAGCTGTTGTTCAACACCTGGAAGCTACAACGAGCCAGTTGCAACGCGTTCTTGGCGATCAGGAATTGGCGCAAAAGCAGCACGCCGAATTCCAGGTTACGATGCAAGGCGCTGCGACAAACGCACAAAACCTTATCGAAGCTCAACGGGAAGCCGAGCGATTGCGGAAAGACCTGAACGACAAAGAACAAGAAGCCGCGAAAAAAGAACGTGAATCGCAGGACCGAGCCGATTCAGCCATTCAGGGTCTGGAATCCACACGCAAGGAGTTGTCTGCGCTGAAAGAGCAATATCGTAATCTTGAAGAGAAGAACCGGATATCCAGTAAGACCATCGAGATTGCAAAAGCCGATCTCCAACGAGCAAATGAAAAGATCGCGCTTGCCGTGAAACAACCGCTTGAGCTTCAAGCCGCAAGCAAATCGGCCTCAGAAGCCGAGCGCAAACTGACGGAGTCGCAGAAGCAACTCGAAATGCTCACTAAACAGCTTCATACCGCGGAACAGGAAGCCCAGAAGCACTTGCAAAAGGTCCAGGCTCGAGCAGAGAATGCGGCACGCGAAACCGAGGGATTGCAACACAACTTGAAGACCCAAGCATCGACTGCGGCCCAGGAAGTGGAGAAGTTGCGCAGGGAAATTGCTGCTCGCGATGACAAATGCCGCGCACTGGAACTGCAGAACAAGGCAACCGGCCAGGAGTTGGCCACCTCAAAAACCGAGTTGCAGCGCATCAGAGATGTACACGAACGATCGCTAAAACAGCGCAATGAAGCCGAATCGGCGGCCCGCCAGGCGGCTGCGATAGCGGAACAGAAACTCGGGGAGGCGATAAAACAATCTGAAGCGCTCGGCAGGGAATTGCGGGGTCGAGACGAGAAGCTGGCGAAAGATACGCCGCAACTGACGACCAGGCTGGACAAGATGACAAGGGAAATGGAAAAACTGCGGCAAGAAGTCGCCTCGAAAGACGAAAAACTCCATGCGCAGAAAGAAGACTCCGCCGAGCTCGTCAAGGAGGTTGAAAACGCCAGGTTGGAACTCAAGCATTTGAGTCAACAATCAGAAGCACTTGTCGCACAGCATCAAAATGAGCAGGCTGCAAATGCGAAACGCATGTCTGATCTTGAGGCAGAGAAGGCCAGATACATGCAGGCGGCGGAAAAGACGGGAGTACTGGTGCTCACGCCTGCGAAGACGAAACCGTTCCGCCCTCTTATGAAGACAGCTGCCGTTATTGTGGCGCTTGTCGGCTGCTCCGCCACTGCATTCTATTTTGGAACTCGTTATAACGAACTTGCGCCCTCGCCAATCGAAGAAGATGTGGAAGTGCCGCCACTTATAAAATCAGAACCTGCGAAACCCAATCCGAAGCCAATTAAACTGAACATTACACCACTACCAGTGATCCAGGAAACTCTCGTGCGCTTGCCGGCAAAAAAGGAGGCACCACCACTCACCCAACCGCAGAAGATAGTCTGGCCGGAAATCAAGGTGGACAAAGTCACAGTGGTTCACGGCGACAAGAGCTGTTCCATCATATTCGAGTTTGGTGTTTTCCGTTCGCTGACAAAGTTTTCGGACGACGCCGTGCCCACGCTGGAACAGGTTGCAGCACAATTGCGCGGGAGCATTTCCGACTTCGACCTTCTCATCGAAGGTCACGCGGACATGGTGCGGGTCAGTGCTCAGGCAACCTCGTCGTTCGCCGACAATGACAAACTCGGCATGGAGCGCGCAAAAGCTGTACGAGATTTATTCAAAGACAAATTCAACATCCCGAGCGACCGGATGAACGTTGTTTCGTCTGGCGAAAAAGATCCGCCATTCTCCAACGACGACGAAACCAGCCGCAAGAAAAACCGTACGGTCGTCCTTAAGCTCACGCCGAAAACAAGCCAGAGATAGTCAGTCGCCTGACGTTGCAGCGTCGAGTTGATATTTACTTCATCTGCTTCTGGAGCGGATGGAGATGAAGCCACGTTTGAAAGCGGTATCTCAGTATAAGAACGATCATCCTTATACCCAGCGCAAAAGCGACGAGCTTGTTGCCTGTAACCGACGAGTGCCCGACCCGCCTGGTATAGTTGACCGGTATCTGGATAACTTTCTCGTTGCGGATGACAGACAAAAGCATCATTTCCGGGCCAAAGAAATTGCCTTTGATGGTGAAGAATGGCCGTATCTCTTTCAGGGCTTCGCGCCGGATACATCGAGCCGTGCATCCAACATCGGTCAGACAAGTTGTGTTGAAAAGGAACTCCATCAACTTCGCGACGAAATAGTTGCCGAACTTCAGGAAGAAACCCATGTTCGCCCCTTTCCAAATCAGCACATTGGAAGTCCGTGTGCCGTAGACCACGTCAAAATCATCTGAGTACGAAAGTAGCTTCCAGACATCGTGAGCCATGAACGTTCCGTCTGGCTCGAGCACTATGATCAAATTGCCTTTGGCGACATCAAAACCTTTTTGAATTGCAGCGCCATAGCCCTGAACAGGCTCGAACACTTCGATTGCCGAAGTCTGAGCCACTTCCCCGCTGGTGCCTGCGGCGGCGTTGTTGTTCACGGCGATGATTTCGTCAACAATCCCCTGCGATTCCAGACTCTCTATGCAGGCGCGGATGGATTCCTTCTCATTGTAGGTAGGCAGAATTACAGATACTTTCTTATTATGCCACATGACTAGTCCATTTCCACACCGGCGGACATAGACGGGAAATCCCCGATGTACATGGCCCGCATATCCGATATCTTCTTCATTGTGCCGCGATCCTTCAACGCAAACCGTGCATACCTCTTGAAATAGTCCAGCGAAGTTCGCGCCAGTTTCTCTTTCGAATCTGGGGCTGATTCTAGCGCCCGTCGATAATAAAAAACAGCCAATTCAAATAGCGCAGCCGGATTGCGTGGATTCAATTCCTCGGCACGCTTCAAAGCCCGTAGCTGACTGTCCAGCGGTTCGCCTCTGACCTGAGACACCAGCGCCTTCACAAAATAAAGGGAATAGAATTGAGGCGGCGGAGCAAGCTTCCTGTTTATCCAGTATCGCGACTCCGCCTGCTCGACAATGGAATCAATCCGTGCGAGATACTGATTCCGCTCCGCCGGAACCTGCCCGGCCGTGCCGCGAGCATAACAAAATGTGGCGAGATTATCGTAGGCATAGATCCTCGTGGAGGGTAACGATATTTCGTACGACCACAGCGTCTCGCCATTTCGCCACACGGTTTGATATTCATATTTTGCGGCAAGATTGAAGACTCCACACGCGATTAAGAGTGCAATGCCCATGATTTTTTGTGTTCGGGATCGCCCCTCTAATGGAAACACAACGCTCACGGCGAAAGCGCTTACGCAAAACGATGATAAGTAGACGTAGCGGTTGGCCATCCAAATGCCGACATATTTCACGTTCAGGTATGGAAGCATAAGCATGAAGAAAGTCAGATAATAGAACGCCAGATCTTTTCGGCACAGCCACAGCCAGACTCCAATAGCCAGGAAGGCGATAATCAACAGTGAAGACATTGTGATTTGCAGACCGCTGTATTGGGAACAGAGATCCGGCCATGTGTAG
>Ga0181535_10004392_pt1 | contig 15715 bp, 18 predicted proteins | sample PEATcosm2014_Bin_44_FD_119774 | JGI IMG/M metagenome (GOLD analysis project Ga0181535, IMG submission 119774) | Peatland microbial communities from MTU Mesocosm Facility, Houghton, MI, USA - PEATcosm2014_Bin17_30_metaG | ecosystem: Environmental > Terrestrial > Soil > Wetlands > Peat | place... | reverse complement strand
TTATACTTTACCGATCTATTATATTAGTTGTTATAGTGATCATCAAAACGAGCGTCGTAACCTTCAAATTGTTCACCCTTGGCTGTAGAATCAAAAATTGCCAATAAATGTTCAGCTACTGCATCGGCATAATCCTCTTCGCTTACATTGACATTTGATCTAAGGAAGACTTGTGATAAAAAATCGACTTTATGACTATCATAAGAATTTCTAGTTTTTGATTGATCCATATAGAATTTTTGAATAATCGAACCGTCACGTGCAATTATTAAGCCTACACCGTGTAAATCGACATAATCCTCATCCCACTCATACATGCTATATTCGCAGCTTCCTGATGTTGTAATTGTGCGATTGGATTTAAAGCCTGTTATATCAACGATATACCGATTACCATTTAATCTAAAAGTGTCCCTTGGCTCAAACTTTTCCTGATTTGCCGCTTGCGTTTCCATTGTTTCCATTTCATTAATCCATAAATAACCAGTTTTAATTTACAAACTGGCATAGATAGTTTCTGGTCTAGGAATTTTGAGTCAATATATTTTCACTAATTCTTTAGTCTTAACTGTTTTGGGTTAATTTATATTACTCGGCATTAAAGACAGTAGTAATATGAGGGGATGTAAGTACTGAAGCAAAAGATGATAGAACATTTTATTGAGCGAAACATCTTAAGGCGTTTGATGCTTAATGAAACCCTGCATTTCTCTCAGCTTAAAGCAAAAGATATGGAGAGTAATCTTTTCATGTATCATCTTAACAGTTTGGTAAGGAAAGGATACATAAGTAAAACTAATGATGGCTATAGTCTGGCGCCACTAGGTTTACATTACGTTGACAGTTTAAGTAATGTTAATTTAAAACCTCGAGAACAACCAAAAATCATAACAATTCTTGCTATTACCAACAATCATGATCAGTGGTTATTGGCCGAACGGCAATCTCAACCATATATTCACCAGTTAATGTTTCCCTCTGGTAAACAACATTTAGGTGAATTGATGATCGATCACGCTAAAAGGGAAGCCGAAGAAAAAATTGGCTTAAAACTATCCCTTAAATATCGCGGCCTAGCCGAAGTTGCGATTTTCTCCGACAAAATCCTATTATCTCACATCATTGGTTATGTCTATTTTGCCAAAAGAAATATAAAGTTACCTAACGCTTCGGAACGGTTTCATTATCTTTGGTTTAATTTTAGTTCAGATTCCGATAAATTAATGCCAGGTACATTCCGTCTTTATCAAGAATTACAAAAAGGAAAACCTAACTTCTTAATTAGTCTTAAATATAATCTGTCAAGCCCGACCTAATCATTTATTACATGAGGTAATATATCAAAGCTTAATTGCAATAGTGGTTGATCAATGACCACTTAGATAGTGTATTAAGTGCTTTTGATTTTTAGATATTTGCGAATATTACTAAGGGCATTATTAGTTATGCACATTCCTAGCCATTTATCGCTCGGATGCGCCTTTTTATTAGTCACTATTTCAACTATTTGTTCACTCTTCAGCTGAGTCTTAAGTGCCATAAATTTGCCATTTATTCTTCCACCACTAGCTCTCTCCCCAATTTCCGTATGGACAGCATAAGCAAAATCTAGAATTGAGGCTCTGACAGGTAAATCCACTACATCACCCTTAGGTGTAAAAACGAATATCCGATCTTCAAAAAAATCTGTTTTAAGTTGTGAGTAATATTCACTTGCGGTTAAATTAGAATTTTGTAGTTCACGGAGCTGTTCAATCCAAGCAAAACTTTCTTTATCCGTGCCTTTCTGAGTATCGATATGTTTATAGTTATGATGAGAAGCTAACCCATACTCATCAAATTGATGCATTTCGGGTGTCCGGATCTGAATTTCAATAATATGCCCGTCGCCACTAAAAACTGCTGAATGTAAGCTTTGATATCCATTAGGTTTTGGTATAGCAATGTAATCTTTTATTCTACCTGGGACTGGCCGCCAGTGGTGATGAATTACACCTAAAGCCCTATAACAATCAGGTATTGACTGAACAATAGCTCGTATGGCTATTAGATCATAGATTTCTTTATAGTTCCATTTTTTACGGATCAGTTTTTTATAAAAACTATATGTTCCTTTGATGCGGTTATCGATTTTTGGTAAATAGTTCAAATCATTATAAAGATCAACACTTAGATCTCGATGTATTTTTTTTACAGTTTCATCAGAATTTTTAATCAATTCATCCATAATCGATCTAGTCTTTTTATATTCTTGGGGATACGCATAAGGAAAAGCTAAATCATTGATTTTACTAACTAATTTACCCATGCCCATCCGTGATGCTAGAGGGGCATGAATCATGATACTTTCAATGGCTATACGGTGTTGTTTTTCCGCCGGAAGATATTGTAAAGTCTCGAGATTATGTAATCGGTCGGCTAATTTTAAAATAACTACTCTAACATCCTGGGCAACAAAAACGAAAAATTTTCTTAAACTTTCAACATGATATTCATTGCCGCTGTATTTAATTTTTCCAAGCTTACTTACACCCTCAACTAGAAAAGCAATTTCTTCTCCAAAATTATCTTTTAAATTTTTTACAGTAGTCGAAGTATCCTCAATTGTGTCATGTAGAAGTGCAGCACAAATTAAGGGCGTATTCATGCCAAAATTAAGTACATGCAATGCTACCGGTACACAATGTTCTTCAAAATAAGGTTTACCATTAGCTCTTAATTGTCCGCTATGAGCCAGTTTCGCATATTCATAGGCATTTTGAATCAGATGTAAATTCTTATCAGTTATTCGAGGTAATCGTTCTTTAATAATAATTAAAAAAGAATTACTATTAGCGTCCCATTTGTCCATATATACGTATTATACGGGTTAATGATACTGTTGCTTTTATATAGATTTGAAGATTATCTATTTGTTTAGTTAAAAGTCTAATTATTAATGATAATTACTAATACCTGAATACAAATAAAATCACATCGTTTGGATCTGATATTTTATTAGTGACCAGGGAATTCAATTAGAGTATGAACAACTAGCCCAAGATCACGTAATAGCTTGCTACCACCTAAGTCGGGTAAGTCAAGCAACGCACTAACCCCGACAACCTCAGCACCAGCTCGTTGAGCAAGCCTTACAGTCGCTAGTAGTGTACCGCCTGTAGCAATTAGATCGTCATGGACAACAACCAATTCCTTTGGCTTAAGAGCGTCAACATGCATCTGAAGTCGATCCGTACCATATTCTAGAGCGTAGCTTTCTTCTATTGTGTCGAAAGGCAACTTGTTAGGCTTACGAACTAAAACAAAGCCGGCATAAAGCCGAAGGGCTAAAGGTCCACCCAGTGCCCAACCCCTAGCTTCAGTTGCCAAAACCTTGTCTACGTGTATACCGGCATATGGCTCAGATAATTCATCAACAGCCTGACTATAAGCTTCAGCGTTACCCAATAAATGTGTAATATCTCGAAACATAATTCCGGGCTTAGGATAATCGGGTTTAGATCGAATATAATCTTTTAGATTGGGTATTTCTACGGACATATATTTCTTCTTTAACCAGCCCAATCTAACAGAATACCGTGATAAATTGCAAGCGTAAGCATAATTATAAAAATAGAGTAAAATTCAGAAGTTCATAGATCAAGACATATATAAACTGGACAATGTAATAAACTGGCTGGAGATGAGGAATTCAAACCTATCGGTAAACAAATTGGAGATGTATAATAACGGATACTATGAGTGATGATCAATTCACAAAATTGTTTAACTACGTCGAAGAGTTTCGTAAAGACGTTAACAAACGTTTCGAGGAAGCTAAAGACAATAGGGCTGACATACGAGGAGCTATAGCAGAACTTAGTGCACAGGTAAGAGACTATCATAATGAGATGATGTTTATGTCCCGTCAACTGGATAAGTTGCGAGATGCAATATTACAGATTGCTCAAGAAACAGGCGTTAAGCTAAAAGCTGAAATATAAATCATTGACTAGCTGGGGATTAGGAATTCGAACCCCAACTTAATTACAATGACGACCCCAATAACTATAGTTAGCATGAACTAATTCACCCGATTCGTCATTCTGAACGCAGGTTGTTATGCTTTATGTGTATCACCATGTCCGGATAGGCCTAAGGTTTCGACCGACCGCCGATGCCGGCTTTTTTATTGCCCCGTAAACATTATTGCTTAACAGTGGATTGCAAAAAACATCTTGTTAATACTCAGACAAGCAATATATCAGGAAAATTGTCTGGGTTTGCTACATTAAATGTGTAATTAAGATACATTTTTCTAAAAGCTAGGGGCACTCGTACCGTCTTTTTGCTATTGATCTTACATTCATAGGCTCTCAACACATCAGATTCCTCCTCAATGATATCGATCTCACGCTGATCTGCATTGCGCCAGTAATATGATCGGACCCGTCGTTCTTGTAGCTGCAGATACTTAAGCCGTTCTATAACACAGAAGTTTTCCCACAAAGCACCAATATCATCGCGCATCTCAAGTGGTTTAAAATTTTCGACGATCGCATTACGAATGCCAAGGTCAGTGAAGTAAACTTTACGTAGGCGTCCTATCTCAACTCGTTGGTTACGTCTGTATTGGTTACGCCTTTGAATAATGAAAGCTTTCTCAAGTAAGTCAATATAACGCATGACGGTCTCTTTGCTGACTGATAATTTTCCTGCTAACTCGCCATAACTTACCTCTTGGCCGATTTGGTAAGCTAGGAGACGTAATAGGTCATTAATAATAGTCTGATCAAACATAACTTGTGCCCCAAAGGCATCACGATAGACATAGTTATTGGCAATATTGCTAAGTCTCGTATGCGCATCCCGAGCAGAGAGTTGCCAGATACCAGGATATCCGCCACGATCGAGCATGGTTCTACAATTAGCATCCGTCTCTAGACGATTTTTAGATACTTCAGTAATGCTGAGCGGATATAATAAAATCTCTTCTGATCTACCAGTAAGCGGTTCTGCAACTTTGTTGGCTAAATCTAGGCTTGAAGAACCAGTCACCAGTAATTTTATGGTTGGGTAGGTATCATGGATTAGTTTTATGCTAATACCAATATTCTCAATGCGTTGTCCTTCGTCAATAATCACCAAATCGGCATCACCGATATATGATTTTAGTTCAACGGCTGACTTATTTGATAGGCTACTCACAACATTGGGATCGTCGCAATTGAGGTAGAGGTGATTTTTAAAATGTTTAGCTACCTCTTTGGCTAAAGTAGTTTTACCTACTTGCCGAGCGCCATATAAAATAGCTATTAGGTTATTATTGAGAACTTTCTCGATTCGCTTTTGTTCATGTCTTTGGATGTACATAGTTACAGTTTAGCATAAAATACCGATTATCGCGAGTCTTGTGTCGTAATATTGCCATTTAACGCGAGTGGTTATGTTTAATTCTAGGATTACGCAGTTAAGTTAATGAGCGTCTAGAAACAAAAAACCCGACGTTCGTCACGTCGGGTGTGTAATTTGGATATTATATGCATACCATGCTATATGTCAAGTTCTTTGTCAAATAGGTGTGGATAAATAGCCGGGGAATCTCAATAACTGAGGTAGAAAATTGGCTGGGCATGCAGGTCTGGAACCTTTTCACGCTTTGTGTGATTTATTCACCAGCTCTTGATATTATGCACAAATAGTTCAAGTAAAGACGAATATCTTACATCGCATTAAATAACTAGAGAATACAATTTAATTACAGCAGTTAGTATATTGTATAGTTTTTACTGATTGCTAGATAAGGTAGATCTGGGCAAGGATGGTGAACGTGAGCAATATTCATTATCTACAAAATACTAAAAAAAAGTTGATCAACCAGGACACCCGTATCTCTGCTCTAAAAAAACAGTTAGTTTATTACAAAGAAATAACAGAAACCGTTCGTGAGCCCTTTATAATATTAGATAATAATTTGAAGGTTGTAACCGCTAATTTATCTTTTTATCGTAAGTTTAAGGTTGCAAAAAAGGATACCGAAGGTAAGCGGATTTATGATCTAGGCAACAACCAATGGGATTCAGTTGAACTTCGTGAATTACTTGAAAATATTCTGCCTGCACATAGAGTTTTAACTAACTACGTTTTCAGGCATAATTTTGCCAATCTCGGCCCAAAGATTATTCTGCTTAATGCAAGGCAGGTCGATAGTAAACAGCTCATTCTCCTAGCCATGGAAGACGTAACTAATGAGTGGAAATTAAAACTAGATGCTGAAGAGATGACAAAAAGCTTAATTGTTCAGCGTGATCAGTTACAAAAAATTAGCGAGGCTAAAGATGAGTTTATATCATTGGCATCCCATCAATTGCGAACTCCGGCCACTGCCGTAAAACAGTATGTGGGTATGTTGCAGATGGGATATGCGGGCCTGTTAACTAAAGATCAACTAGATATGCTAGGGGTCGCCTATAAAAATAATGAACGGCAATTGGAAATAATAGAAGACTTACTAAGAGTTGCCAGGGTAGATGCAGGTAAAGTGTACTTGGATAAATCTTATTGCGACGTGACAGTACAGATCGAAAAAGCCATAGAGAGTCAAGTAAACCTATTTAATGCCAGGCGACAAAACATAGTCTTTCATAAACCTAAAATTAAAATGATGGCAATAATTGATCCTAAATTATTACTTATGGTTTTTGATAATGTTTTAGATAACGCGGGCAAGTACTCAAAAGAGGGCAAAAGCGTGATCATTAAAATTCATCAGAATAGCTCTAATACAATAGTTACAATCAAAGATGAAGGTGTAGGTATAGGTAAAAACGACCTACATAAATTATTTGAAAAATTTATTAGGATTGACAATCCTCTCTCAACATCTGTAAAAGGCACTGGGCTTGGCTTATATTGGGCAAAAAAAGTATTGGATTTGCACGGCGGGACTATAAAGGCAACATCTGAAAAAAATACGGGGTCTGTTTTTAAAATTTCTGTCCCAAGCTAAGTAGGCCCAAATGAAAGTGCGATACAGAGGTGCGTGCTCCTAAGAACATTTTCTATTTATCGTTGGAACCTTGAAGGCTAGACTTTATAAATTTACATACTTTAATAAGTTTTTGGCTGGGGCGGAGAGATTCGAACTCCCGAATGCCAGGACCAAAACCTGGTGCCTTACCACTTGGCGACGCCCCAAAAACAAATATTTTAAATGTCTTAACTGTTATAGCTAACGGCTAAGATTTTATCTTATTATCACTTCTTCTACAAATAATAACAGGTAATTTTACTAGCCAATATTTAATCGAACGAAGGCTTCTGCATACCTATAACCACATTGTTTACCATTAGTTTCTGCCCAGCTTATTACCATTTTTTTAGTACTTTCGATATCTGGCATTTGACTTACATGTAAGGCTAGAGCTTCTAATTTTTTATCTAAAGTTGTACTTATATCGACAACGAAATTTTGCTTTTCAAAATTTACCATCAATATAGTTGAAACCTTATGCGGCTCAAGTCCTTCGCTAAGTAAATCGGGGAAGGTTAAATGATCCCTGGCCAAAGGGAATACAGCATCTAAGGTAGCTTGAGCTGTAACTCTATGATCGGTATGATTGATAAATCCATAACCTCTAGCTCCGGAATAAATCATTGTTGGATCACTAGTTAACACGGTATCTGGTTTTAATCGTCGGATATATCTAGTGATTTGCTTTTTAAGTTCAATGGTCATTAATAGTTCACTGTCGGGAAAACCTAAGAAAAATACTTCTTTTGCTCCTAATAATTGGGCAGCTGATCGCTGCTCATTTTCACGAATTCTAATCAATTTATCAGTAGTAATATGACGATTATCCGAACCTTTACTACCATCAGTTACTATTAAGTAATAAACTTCAGTACCGGCTTGAGACCATTTTGCAATTGATCCAGCAAACCCAAAATCAACATCATCTGGATGTGCAGCAATTGCCAGTACTATTTTCGGCCTAAACTCGTTGCTTGGCATTTTAATATTGTACCTTAATAAATGGCATAATCAGGGTTAATAATTTAACATTTTTTAGACTGAACATTTAAAAAATATACTGTATAATGCGTTTCGCCAGGAGAATAAATGCTGCGAAGACCAACAACACTAATATGGTACGGATTACTAATTACTGTCACTGTAACACTTGGACTAATATTACCGTCAGCACCAGGCACGTTACAGACTCTAAATATAACTTCAAATAGTTACAGACTGTCAATTGCAAGCTTAATACTGCCTTATGCACTAATATTGTTTTTAGCTTTTTATGCTTATAACCGACTACAAGCCTATGCCAAACAATTGCATCGAACTAAAGAAGGGCACGGCTTTAAAAACATTGCTAACGGTACACAAGTATTAGCTTGGGGCTTGGCACTTACAACCATATTAACGATTATTCTCGATGCCATTAATACCTCTCATCCCGGATTTACTGCTGCCAGAGTGATCATTACAAATTACGCAATTTTACTTGTTCCTTTAATCGGGTTCACCTATGTTGGTAGGGGCACTAGATCGCTAAATGATCTGGCAAAAGTCCGTATTAGTTTATTGTCCACTAGAATTGTCGTTTTGTTATTTCTGATTATCGGCGTGTTTTTCACCCATATGATTATTAATAACAGTCATTATCATCAAGACCCCTATCACTTATCTTTATACTGGCTAATTATGACTTTTATCATTCCTTATCTTTATGCTTGGTTTATAGGAATCTTAAGTGCTAATGAGATTCGGCTATACATCCAAGCTATTAAAGGCATTATTTACAGAAAAGCTTTAGCACAACTATCATTTGGCATAACCATTGTCATTATCGGTTCGATTGTGATGCAGTTCATTAATAACCAACTTGCAACTGAAAATAATATTTCACTAGGTAGTGCCTTTTTGGCAATTTACATCATTGTGGTAATTGAAGCACTCGGTTACGGATTAATAGCTTACGGGGCTCGACAGTTAAAACGAATTGAGGAGGTTTAATCGGAATGGAAGAACAGCCGTCCCTTTATGATAAGGTCATTCGAATAACGAATGTCTATTTAGGTCCGTCTACTGAACGCTTTATCGGCCGACAAGTCCGCAATCATCTCCATAAAGAACCTGAAGAAATATCGGAAAAAGACTTATACGGATTAATCGATTGGATAAAAGTAGCTGTATCATTATTAACAGAAGATAGTGAAATAGTTGAAGAATATACCGAGCAATTATCACTACTAGTAGGCAATTCCAAACCTAATAAAATGACTCATAAGAAACCGAGGCCAAGATGAAATCAGCCAATAAATTAAAACAGGGCCGCTATCTTACCCAAGATTCACCGGTTTCCGGATTACAAGCGGAAGCGGAGGTCATTTTTAGCTGTATTGGTGATGGAGCTATTGCCACCAATGAATATGGTCATATCACTAGGATCAATCCGGCTGCCTTAGCCATTCTTGACATTAAACCGACTGATGCCCTTAATAAGTGGTTCCCGAAAGTTATAAACGCTGTCAAACCAGATAATACACCACTACCGTTAATTGAGCGACCGATTTTTAAGATGTTTTTAACCGGTAAATCAATCACTGAAAAATTGTATTACAAGCTTAAAAGCGGGCGGGTAATCCCAATCTACACCACGGTATCACCAATTATGGTCGGCGATTCACCAGTCGGTGCAATTGAAGTTTTTCGAGATATTACACATGAAAATGAAATAGATAAGATGAAAAGTGAATTTATCTCAATAGCCTCGCACCAACTTAGGACACCTCTTTCGACCATAAAGACTTATGCTCATATGTTAAGCGAAGGATATATGGGAGATGTCAGCAAAGAACAGGCCAAAGCCCTTAAAACTATTACTAAAGCAACCAATAATATGAATGAACTAATCGCCACCTTATTAAATATTTCTAGGATTGAAAGCGGTGGCATTAAAGTTTACCGAAAACCTTGCGACATTCGACAAGTGGCCGAAGAAGTAGTTAAAGAATTAACCTTAACCGCTAAAGACAAATCTATCAAATTAAATCTGCACATTCCTAAACAACCGGTCATCATTAAAACCGATAGTCTGATCGTCAAGGAAGTACTAAACAACTTAGTTGGTAATGCGATTAAATATACCCCAAGAAGAGGCATGATAGATGTTACAGTCTTAAACCAACGCGATCAAGTCCAGTTTTCGATTAGCGATACCGGGTTCGGCATTCCCGAACAATCGCAAGACAAGATCTTTAGTAAGTTTTTCCGGGCTAAAAACGTTATCCAGAAAGAAACCTCCGGAACGGGCTTAGGTCTTTATGTGGTCAAAGGATTGGTCCTTATTCTTCATGGTAAAATCTGGTTTAAGAGTGCGGAACATACCGGCAGCACGTTTTTTGTGTCAATTCCTAAAATTATTTCTCGGAAAACCAATGGCGACTAGCGTAACTGTAAAATATTTCATTTGCAACGTTATTAGGCGCGTGTTAGTAAAAGGTAGTGACAAAGTACGATATAGTATGTATTTAGAGGGAGGCGTTAAATAAATATATGGCACGAATTTTAATAGTCGAGGATGATATTGATTTAAATACAGCCTATAAGATTATTCTGCAAAAAGCCGGACATACTGTTGAATCCGCCCTGAACGGTAAAAGCGCCTTAAATATGGTGGAAAAGTTTAATCCGGAACTTATTCTGCTTGATCTGCTGATGCCGATTATGGGTGGCCTGGAATTTTTACAAAATTATAATATTGACGCCCATGACGGAGTTAAAGTTTTAATCTTTACTAATATGGAAAATTCACCGGAAGTTAATGAGGCTTACAATCTCGGAGCGGCCCGCTGTATCATTAAATCTTGGACAGCCCCACAAAACCTCACTAAAATAGTTGACGATGTTTTAGCCAGTCGGCACAAAAAGAAAGCCAAAAGCTAATAATCTAAAGAAACTTCGGCAACTGATTGATCGTTAAGCGCGTGGTTTAATTCGCGTATTTTTATGCGGTAAGGTGAATGCTTGCCGTAACTAATTACTCCCAGAAGTTTAAGTTTATTTAATTCTGTGGCAGCCGTTTCTCGAGTTAAACCAGTTAGATTAGCAAAATCCTGATGCGTTAAATTAAGAGTAATCTCAACTTCTTGCTGGGAAATGGCTTTGCCCTGACTCAGCGCTAAATAATGCAGGGTATAAATCAATTTGTCGCTTGCACGGGAGTGTTGCAAGGCATTCAGCCGCATCATACTCCCCAGATGATCGGTGACTAAATGTTCTAGCTGAGCAAACATTTCATCCGGATGTGCTTTTAAGAAAAGCAGGTAGTCATCCCTTGGTACGTGGTATAAATCGACATCTGTTAATGCTTCGTAATAATATAAGGCGCTTGGTGCTTTATAAAAAGTCCAGGGGGCAGGGAAGATGTTGTCCTCTGTGTGAAAGCCGACCGGTTTTTCATCTCCATTAGAGTTTAAGTTATAAACTTTCACTACTCCTTTTTTCACAACGTAAGCCGTGCGAGGCGCTTCACCTTGAAAAATAATAATTTCGCCCTTTCGGAAAGTTCTGACCATATAATTTTTTATGAACTTATGGAAAGGGTTGATCAACTGATCAGCCATTGTACCTTTAGTGTACGCCATTTGGCGGATGGTAGCATTAGCTTTTGAGATATTGATGCTGTCTATTGTTTTTCCTTTCCTGACGTATCATAAAGTTAATCAATCTTCGCCGATGAAGCAGTTCATATGATGCGGTTAAGCGGGCCATTCTAGTCATTCCCATAATATGATCTCCTCCGCTTACATCTTTTCTTAGTATGCCTCGAAGATTGCGTTATTTACTGTGAAGATTATTACAGTATTCAGTTAAGAATAATTTGCTTAAGTTAAAAAGACATTAAATAAATATTAACTTAATTAAGTAACCTGAACTCGGTAAGTTATCTGCTCTTTATCGGCTACTCCGCCCAGACCGTTCCAGGCTACAGTCAGAAGGTATGGTGTAGTTAAATTGTCGGCAGAGGTACAGCCCAGACTAGACGAACACTGTTGAATGGATAAATTGTATAAATTGTCGACAGTTGTGCAGCTCGTGACTATATTACCGTTAGTATCAAAACAAAACGGGTTGGTTGAGGTTAAGTAGCTATTATCAGATGTATTCGTGGCAGCATTTCTCAACTGTTCAACTTGCCCCTGCAAAAGTCCGAGCGCTACCGAGTGTTCTTCAGAATCTCGAACTGCGGTTAAGCTGCGGTTAGTGACAACAAAAGCCCCGGTTAGAATTGTTGATATCACGGCAATAGCAATAGCTACTTCAACAATGGTATCACCCGCCTGTTTAAGGTTGAATAACTGACCTGTTTTGCTCATATCAACCCTTTAATCACTATAGTTTGTATCTTATCATAACGTGCTTATGATTGCATATTTACTCTAGATCCGCCTCTGCATATTTGTAAGTTATAGATTATTAGTATACGATAAACTTTTATGGAGTTTGAAAAACTACCAAATCGAGAATTTAGTGCAACCCCAATAGATCTTTTAGTGGTACTCGGTAAAAATTTAGGTGTTGGCTCAACCAGAGATGATATTAGACGCGATCCCAAACATCTCAGCGCTGATAGCCGTATTAATCTTGTAGCGGCTGGGTTATTGTATCAACCAGGAATAAAAATCTTACTTTCCGGTGGCCAAACCGCCGGTAAGGACATACCATCGCAACCACAATCCGCCTTTAATTTTTTAAGAGAACGTTTCCCCGACATACCTGTAGATGACATCTATATAGACGAAACTGGGATAGATACTGCCCGGACAGCTCAAACTGTTGCCGAATACTACAGCGGCCAATTCCGGAATATTGCCCTCGTAACTGTCGGTTACCACCGAAATAATGCTAAAAAACTGTTTGCCAATTGGGGTGTGAAGCTAGCTGCCACCTATGATGCCGAGGAAATAGTTAGTAGAGGCCTGGGCTTAGAATCATATATACTTGCCTGGAAAGGCCTAACTCGAGTTAAGTTAGAAAGACTAAAGGAAAATCTGATCCGATCACCACTTTTAATAGTTGATCGCAGAAGTATAATCTTAGACCAACTGGCTGCATATTTTAGAAGTAAATAGATTATTTCCAAGATTTATATCACTATTTACAGCTAAATCTCAAGCAGAATTATATAATAAGCTCAGTTATGCGCGTACTGGTTGTAGAAGATGAAATTAAGATCGCCAAGGCCATTAAGCGCGGCCTGGAGCTAAAAGGTTACGCCGTTGATGCTGTCTATGATGGTGACACCGGGCTGTCTTACGCACGCGATCCAGATTATGATCTGGTGGTGCTTGATAGAATGCTCCCGGGGAGTATAGACGGTGTCGATCTTTGCCGTAAAGTTAGAGAAGAAGGGGGCAGTGTTCCAATATTGATGCTAACGGCCCGTGGTACGATTAGCGATAAGATAGAAGGACTTAATAGCGGCGCCGACGATTATTTAGTCAAACCGTTTTCTTACGACGAACTAATCGCCAGAGTTAAGGCCCTATTAAGACGCCCGCCAAACCATACCGGCACAATCATGAAAATAGATGATCTATCGGTCGACACCACTAATTACAAAGTTAAAAGGGGTGACACCGAAATTAAACTTTCCAGTAAAGAATTTGCATTACTTGAATATTTGCTTCACAGCCAAGGACGGGTAGTGACTAAGGACATGATTATTAATCATGTCTGGGATGAAGATGCCTATGTCCTACCTAATACCGTCGAAGTATATATGGGTTATTTACGCAATAAGATTGATCGACCATTTCCGGAAAGTCGGCCGCTGCTCCACACCTTAAGAGGTTTTGGTTATAAACTGGAAGCTTAAATCATGAATAACATTTATAAATCGGCAACTGTTAAACTGACAGCTTGGTATTTAGTGCTGGTTATGGCCATTAGTTTAATCTTTAGTGTGGTGGTTTATCATTTTGCAACAAATACACTAGCCAATACTCTAAGTGCTCAGACGCAGCGCATTTACCAACAGTTTCCAGTATTTAACGGTAACCCTTTTTTTGTGCACGATAATGACGTCTCAACTGGATCGCATAATATACTGATTGATTTAATATATTTTAATCTACTGGTACTTTTGGTAGCTGGTATTGCTAGTTATTGGTTGGCCAAATGGACACTTAGACCGATTCAAGAATCCAGTGAGAATCAAAGACGGTTCGTGGCTGACGCCAGTCATGAACTTCGGACACCTCTAACATCTTTAAAAATGAGTACTGAGGTCGCTCTATCAGATGACTCTTTGTCTAAAACCGACTTACATGAAGCTCTTAGTAGTAATTTAGAAGAAACTAATAAATTAGAAAATCTGCTCAATAATTTACTGCGTTTAAGCCAGCTTGAATCTGATGAAATTAAACAAAAATTTGTAATGGTTCCGATAAACTCATTAATCGAAGATGCAGTCAATTTAGTTAAACCGCATGCTGAAGCCAAACAAATAACTATTTCCAATGAGACAAAAGAGCTATCGGTTTTTGGCGACCATGATAGCCTTGTTCAGCTGCTAGTGATTTTACTCGATAACTCTATTAAATATAGTCCGACGTTAACGACAGTTACTATCTCATCAGAAAAGAATCAAAACTATGTAGCGATATCAGTCAGCGATCACGGTATTGGTATTGAACCCAAAGCCCTCAAACATGTATTTGATCGTTTTTACCGAGCGGATAAAGCTCGCACTGGAAATAGTGGGTTTGGTTTGGGTCTGTCTATCGCCCAGCATATTGCCGATTTACATGATGGCATGATTACTTTATCTAGCACGGTAGGCAAGGGCACCAAAGCCACCGTTCAACTACCGAGCGAAGCTATCGTATAAAATTAATTTATATCTTAATTAATCGACTAATCAAGATAGTTACATCGCTGATACAATAGACTTGTATGGATAAATTTACGGAGGTCTATCGTTCGCTTAATAACGAACAGAAATTAGCAGTCGATACAATCGATGGTCCGCTGCTAGTTATCGCCGGTCCAGGTACCGGAAAAACTCAGCTGCTTAGCGCTAGGGTAGCCAATATCCTAACTAAAACCGATACCCCCGCCAGAAATATTTTATGTCTGACATTTACTGAAAACGGCGCTGACAATATGCGCGATCGCTTAAGTAGCTTTATCGGACAAGCTGCCTATGATGTAACGATCAGTACTTATCATGCCTTCGGCGGAGATCTAATTCAACGTTTTCCGGAATATTTCAGTCAGTACCGTTTGCAAAATTCCATTGACGAACTTGAGCAGCGTCAAATTATCAGTAAAATTGTCGAAAGCCTGAGTTATGCTAATCCACTAAAACAAACTCAGCATCATTTAAACGATTTACTTGACACTATTAGTGAAGTTAAGCGGGCTTTATTAGATACCAATGATCTCAGGGCAATTGCTGAAGAGAATTTAGACTATTTGAAAAAAGCTAGTGATGAAATATCAAGATCATTAAGCGAATATCTACGCATCCCGACTTTTCAAAAAGCTTTGCCTATATTTGAAAAGATTCTGACAATCTTAATTAGGTATCAGCCTAAATCACCTGTCAATAAACGCTACGGATCAACCGCTCAAATAGCTATAAATAATCTGGAAACTGCGTTGCAATCAGCTACTGAAACGAAAAAAACAACCGCGTTAACTAATTGGAAAGATAAT
>Ga0181535_10004391_pt1 | contig 15718 bp, 17 predicted proteins | sample PEATcosm2014_Bin_44_FD_119774 | JGI IMG/M metagenome (GOLD analysis project Ga0181535, IMG submission 119774) | Peatland microbial communities from MTU Mesocosm Facility, Houghton, MI, USA - PEATcosm2014_Bin17_30_metaG | ecosystem: Environmental > Terrestrial > Soil > Wetlands > Peat | place... | reverse complement strand
CTCACCTTGATACGATGAGGGTGTCCGCTTCACGGTGGGTGTAGCTCAGCTGGTAGAGCGCTGGATTGTGGTTCCAGTGGCCGAGGGTTCGAATCCCTCCACCCACCCCATAAAATCGAACAACATACGTAATGGTTTCATTGTACGAATTCCGTTGGTGTGCCCGAGAGTGTGCCCGCCGGCGAGCTCTCGGCGGTCGGATTTGTCGGAAAGCCGAGCGCGCCGGCTTGTTGTTGAGCGGTGGTGGCTTTCGCTCGAAGTTCCCTAATCTGTTTCTTTTCGTCGGCGGAGAGCGCACGGCGAGCGGCACGGGCGCCAGTTTCAACGGCCTTTGCCGCCTCCAGGTACGTGCGCGCTGCTTGTTGAAGGCTGTACCCTTGCATTCTCAAACCCGCCGCAACGAGGTCCTGCTTGTTTACGATATCGTAGCGGCGATAAACGCTCTCCGTTCTGTGGCCGCTGATGTTCATCGCCACATTGCGGGGAATGCCGGCGCGCTCCATGTTCCGGACTGCGGAGCGTCGCAAGTCGTGAAAAAGGAAATTCGGTAGACCCGCCGCGCCGCAAGCTTTGCGCCACCCCTTCAAGTGTCCGCCCAGGCGCCGTCCAAGGTAGTGAAACACCCACCGGCAATCAGGCCACTTCTGTTCGGTCAGTTCTTTTTGCCACTGGAGCCACGCTCCCATGTCGCCGTAGATTGGAAGCGTCCGCGGCCGCCCGTTCTTGGTCTGCTCGCCAGAAAGACGAATCTCGCGGCCCTGCGTGTCCACTTGGCGCCATTCAAGCTGACGTAACTCCCCGAGGCGCACTCCGACGTGATAACCGACCACGAATATGGCCTTGAGGTGGTCCGGCAGAGTGTCTCGCAATGCGAGGTACTGCGCGTGCTCGATGAAGCCTTCTCGGACGTTGTGCTCCTCCAGTCTCGGTATGTGGGGCGCGCGCGCAACCATGGGTGGGTCTGAGTTCAGAGCGAGAGTAAACGCTCGCCGCACGATGGAGAGCTCCCGATTGATCGTAGCGTCCGATGCGTCCTCCCGTCGCCGCTCCGCGATGTACCGCTTAATCTGGAGAGATCCGAATTCGGCCGCGCGAAGATGCCCGACCGCCGGCCTGACGTGCGCCTCCAGTCGCCACTTGGTCTCAGGCGCGCTCTTCCTGCCGTTTTCGTCATAGTTGGCCGCGACCAAATCAAGCAGTGTGGCAAGGCGTATTCGTTCGGGGCCGAGCCCGCTGAATCTGCCCGTGACGATCTCCCCCTGCCGGCGTTTGAGCAATCGTCCGGCATCTTCTTGATTCTCGCTGTGGCTTGATTCACGGAACGGTTGGCCGTTTCGGTAGTACTTGATCCACCAGGTAGGCAGGGTCTGAACCGTTCCGTCAGGCAGCTTCTTCTTGCGCTGGTACAAACTTCCCAGTTTGGCTTTCATGGTTTCTTTTCCCCAGCGTCACGCCACCTGGCAAGTGCCGCGTTCCGCGCGATCTTGGAGCGCTGGCTTGGCGTCAGCTTCTGCATTCTAGCTGCTCCGCTTTTCCTTCCGCCCAGTTTGCCCAGTGCAACCGCCGCCGGGTTCTTCTTGTGCGCCATATTTTCATATGCTGAACCGCTTTAGCAACAAAGTCAAGGTCTCCCATGAATCACCGCAACGCGTTTGTCTTGCTGTCCTCGATGAGCCGGTCCAGGTCTCGTACGTCAATGAACACGCGGCGGTCAATCCTTACGGCCTGAATTTTCCCGGACGCTATGATGTGTTGCATGGCTTCTTCGGTTCGACCCAAATACGTGGCGGCCTGTTCGACCGTGAGCAATCGGGGCCTGACGCCAGCGGCGCCCTCCTGAGCCAGCTCAGCGCGGACGTGAGCGGCCACCCGCTTGGCCAGGTCCTCAATCAAGCCGTCGATATTGATGAAGCCGTCTTGCATCGTCAGTTTCCGCCGGCCGAAGTCGGCTTCTCCAGAGACCTTGGTCCCAGTGGTCCCAGCGTGGCTGGAATGTTAAACCCCGGCCATTTACAATCCTGCGGATACACCTGCTGCGCTCGTATACACACGCGCGTGAATAGTGGGCCTATTGGGACCACCGCTGAAAACAAGCGGATTGAACTGGGACCTCGACTGGGACCGACACTGGGGCCGCTACTGGGGCGCACGACGATACCTCCATTCCCGCCTCTCTCCAGTGCGGGCCTTGTAGCGTTCCCAACCCTGGGACCGAAGCGACCGCGCTACACGGTTCTTGTCGGATTGGGACCACTGATCCTGGCGTTTGCCAATACAGTGGTTGAGAACGTCCACCACGGTTACCGTGTCTGGCGTGGAGCTGAACGGCACAATCGCATGCCCGGTTCCATCAGTGCGCTGGCAAGGTTGTTCAAGCCATGCGCCTATCAGTTCGTCCCACGGGTCACCCTCGTAGCGGTCGAATTGTTCGTGCTCCGCAAGCTGGTTCAGCTTCAAGGTATCGAGCCACCAGATGGAACCCGCCCGAAACCGCACAACGGCTTCGGCCCACAACTGGTCACGGTCCCGCCCAAGGTCATCAACAGAGATGCGTGCACAAGCAACGGGCCAGAATCGCCGGCCGCCTGTTTCATCTCGAAGATAGGCAGAGTGATTCACAGAACCTGCAAACACACACTGCCGCGGTGATTCTACGAGCCGCTTGCCGTAAGGCGGCCGGAACCTGTCGGTTGCTCTACTCATGAACGCCTTGACGCGGCTTACCTCCGAACGGGTCATGCTGTCCAACTCGGCAAGCTCTATCACCCACACGCCGCGGGTCTGCATTGCAGCGTCCTTGCTCCCGAGGTCCGCGATTTCATCGGTGAACCACTCGCCTGCGAGTGTCCGCAGGGCCGTGGATTTCTTCAATCCCTGCGGCCCTTCGAGAATCAGGCAACAATCGACCTTCGCGCCAGGCCGATAGATGCGCGCCACTGCCGAGATCAGCCACCGCGCGCCCACGGCCGCGGAGTAGTCATCCGGCTTCGCCCCAAGATAGACGCTCAGCCACGATTCGATGCGTTTGGTTCGATCCCATTCGAGCGAATCGAGATACGCCCGGACGGGATGAAATAGTCGGTCCCTGGCAACGGTCTGAACCGCCTGCCCTGCGATTTCCACGGAAACGTAGATGCCCTCACATTGAAGCCAGTTCGCGGTGAGGCGGTCATCGTGGTCGGTCCATTCGCCGCCCGCGCGCGATCCATGCGGCGCCGAGTTGAGCGCCACCGTGCCGAGGGAGAACTCATTGAATCCAAGCACGCCATCCCAATCAGGCGCCTGACGAAGTGCGGTAATCGCGTTCGCCAGAATTGGCTTGGGCGTGCCTGCCAGATTTGCGATCAGGTATTCGTGCCAGTTGCGCCCGCCCGCGCCCTTCATGGTCGAAGCTGGCATCTGAACCATACCGCGGTTGCGCGGCTCCAGCGTTGCTGCCCAGTCCGCCAACTCCTGCAACACAGGATCAAACTTCGGTGGGTCGCAGAGCTTTTGGTTGATCTCAGCAAGCGCAGCATGAATCTCATCGCGGCTCATACCACGCGCCCGGTACTGAGCAGCGGCCGATTGCAGGAAATCGTAACGCTGACCCTGTACCACGGGAGTTTGCCGGTTGAGGTCCGCCTTCGGTTTCCGTCGCAGACAGCCACGGTTCGAGGCTAGTGCGTAAACCATCGCTACGTCGGACTCATGGTCTGCCACCTGAAGCGGCGCACCATTCAGTGCATTGCCTGTGGTGGTAAAGAAACGGCCGCGGTCGTAGATCTCAATGGAGCCGTCCCCATACGGTGCGCGACGGCCCGGTCCCGGCAGCCCGCCCCTTGCGAAGATCTTTACACCTCGGCCAGATGGCGAAACTTCCATGTACGTGTTTGAGAACCGCTCGATGATTTGGGTCGCCCACGGTTCGATGGAGCCACCCCGATCAATGCAATCATCCAAGTCGATCCCGACGAACGAATCCGAATCCGCGAAAACAAACCCGACACCGCTGTACGTTGCCGACGCTTCTCTCAGGACGGCGGTAACCGTTTCGAACCTGCTCCAGGTGTGCGGATCGTCGCACTTCGCGCGTTTCCCGTTAACTTGGTATGGAACTTTGGTCGGCTTGCCGTTCCGGGTTTCATAGCGCCACAGCACCCATTGATTGAGTGCTGTAAGGTCGTGCGGCAGTTCGGGGGTAGCAGGCATCAGGGCGGGTGCGTTCATCGCAGTCCTCCGCTGGTTAATTCCCGCACTGTCTTTCCTTGCCGTGCGACTACCGTGAGAGCGCACACAAGAACGCGCGGATCATCGCTCCTGCGCGCCTCTTGAACGAGCGCCTCAAGTCCCGCGAGATATGTGCGCGCGGTCTCCAGGTTGAGGGCTTTCACGCGAACCCGTGGCATCGCGTCGCCGCCGCGGCCGTTCTGTGGTACCTTCGGAATGAATCACCCCCGTGGTTCGCACGCTCGCGGGGCCGGTTGAAATCCCGGCCGGAACCAAATCGGCCCCAATCCACTCTGCCCGCTGGTTTACGTTTACCGCCTAGTGCAGCATTGCTCCCACCCTATACCCTGAGTCTTTAGTTGTCGATTTGAGTGTTTTTCAGAGAAACTCAGAGGTTTTCAGATTCCCCTGCAATGCTCTGTAGCCAAAAGACTTTGAAGATTCCATTCCCTAAGGAAGGGAGCGCAAGTGGACCAAGTCCGATCTCGATTTTCTACGGCGCGGCTGCGGAGTAGTGTCCATCGATTTTGCGTGAATTACCCCCCTTACTTATATAGGTAATGGCGAGGACGGGCCGGGACATTCAATTTACATCTTTTTTGTGAAGTGCAACCGTCTGCAAACAGTTTGTGAACAATGTGCAACTCTATTCACCCGGAACGAGGGCGTGCAACAGTTTGTGAACAAAGTGCAACAGATTGTGATAGTGACCACCAGCGACGGCGGCCCCCAGGCAACCAAAAACCCGGTAGTGGAACATAAAGGATCGTCTGACGAGGTGGTTGATTTCGTTTGGTAATTGGCTCACGCCTGCGTCACTTTGGCTGTCCGACGTTCCGAGCAATTGTCTGCCACTTTGGCTGACGCCCTGTTTCTTAAGTAAAATCTTGTCCCGAAGTGCCTCTGTCATTACCTTCTAAGTAGAGGGGCGATTTATGTCAAGGCGGACGATTCGGTTGACTGCTGACACAGATGAACGACTCCAATCGACGGCGAGGCTCCGAGGCTACGCCAACCCCAGCGCCTTTCTCAGGGCGGCGATTGACCCATGAATTGAGCGGCCGTGAAGACACGATGATTGGGGCTGAGGCGCGACTTGCCGCCAGCACGGAACGAATGAGCCGGGAGATCTTCCGTCTCGGACGAGCCCAACAGGCCTTGTTTGCGTTCGTGGACAGCCTCGCCAAGGTCTTGCTGACGTGCGTTCCCGAGCCCGGCGGGGAAGCGTTAGAGGCTGCTGTCGCGCGGGCACGACGCCGGCACGTCCAACTGCTTCAGAGCGCGGGCCAAGCGATGGTCGGCGATTCGCAGTTAGCAATGCAGGATCTGGTGAACCATGCCGAAGGATGAGGAGAGGGAGTTCCGGCTTGCCGGAGAACCACGTTCGCTCCATCACTTTGGGAAGCCCTCTGGGATACTCCGCGGCTAGAGTCCGACATGCGTCCAGTGCGTGGACCGGCTACTTACTCTGGAACATCCGCGACGGGACATCCAAAGGCAGATGCAAGCCTCTGTCGGACATAACGATCACGCGTACTCGGCGCCCCAGATCGGTAACGCTGGATTGTGTTGTAGGCTAGTTCAGCACTCCTTGCTAAATCCAGATCAGAACTCATCGATGCGCTCTCTGCGAGCCTTGCATCCAGCCATGCAGATCGGGCTCCTGAACGATCTGTTTGAGCCTTTGTCTCGGGAGAGCTGTTGACGACCGCTTCGAGCATTCCGATAATGATGTCAAGGCTCTGCGTCGACGGCTGTGGAGGCAGACGATCCAATCGTTTCAAAACCACTCGAATCTCGGCGTGCTTCACGGCCAGAGCACTGAGTGGTTGCTGTAGTTGGCTCCTTAAGTCCTGAACGACGGCTTTCGCGCGCGTTTGCCACTCGTAGGCCCGAACAAATGCGGGTCGTTGTGATATTCCATTGCGCCTTTCCTGAAGCCATTGCTGAGATCGGGGAACACCTGCGTCCAATTCCATAGCCGCGGCGTGTTCCGTCGCCTTGCGGCGAAGGGCATCGTTGCGGCGATCCTCCCTGAAAAACTTGGTCAAGGATTTATCGAGTTCTATCTTTGCCTTCCTGAACTCGACCAGGAGCTCAGCCACACGATTCCATCGGTTGGCTGGTACCTCAGGTACCTTGGTGGCACGCGACTGTTGCGCCGACATGCGTTTGCCGTCCCTTCCGACAATATTGCTCCCCTTGAATAGAGGCGGGCCGGAAATGGCAAAGGGAGTACCGCTTTCGCTGATCAGGCTATCCGGCCCGCAGTGCGAAAGTAGTTTAACACGTGCAGGACGAGGCGGGGCCTTGATACTACGGCGCGTGATACTACCGCGCGGGAGAGCCGCTCTCCCGCTGTTCGAGTACCCCGGCCGCCAGCAGCCTCACCCTCGTGCCGGCGAAGTTCCCTTTGCCTACTGCTGAACGGTGATCAAGACTCCCGTCTGCGTCTGAACTCCGCCGATTTGAGCCAACACAGCCGCATCCCCGTTCGGAACGTTCGGCACCGTCACATCGAACTGGTAAAGCCCCGCCCCATCCGCCAAGCCCGCCCAGGCCACGGGCGCCACCACACCGCCAATGGTGACCTGCACGGCATTGGCCAGCAGGGCGGGCGTGGTGACCGGCTGGGCGGAAGGAAGCGGCGGGCTTGTGGGGCCGAAGCCGGTCCCGTAAATCAGGATGATTTCGCCCGGTTTCGCCGGCGTGCTCGTCGCGCCGGCAATGAGGCCAGGTTTCCCGACGGGAGTGTAATCCGCATGTTGTGCCGCCACGTAGCTGCCGCCAATCGTGAAGAACGCAGGCGCGAATTGCTCTTTCTGCGCTGTGAAGCTATTGCTCGTTGCCTGTGCCGTGGTCACCTGGACCTGGACCGCGCCCACTGTCGCATCGTCCGGAGCCAGTACGTTTACTTGCGTGGGGCTGATGTACTCGACGTAAGCGGCGCGGCCGTTGATCGTAACCGATACGCCGCTCAGGGAACTCGGCAGCAGACCGTTTACGAAATCGCTGCTCTGCCAGGGTCGAGTGGTCTGGGAAAGGTTCGTGCCAAAGATGGAAACCCAAGTAGCGGACGCAAAACCGGCCTGAAAGCTGGCGCCGTTAGTCACGCCAGTGATGCTCGGAGCTTGAACCACAAGCGTTACTGACACGGAGGCCGGGCTGCCGGTCGCGCCCGCTGCGGTAATCAGCACGGTGGCCGAGTAGGACCCCGCCGCCAGGGTTGCCGGATTCGCCGAGACGGACAGCGTGGCCGGAGCCGTGCCCGACGCGGGCGAAAGCCCCACCCATGCGGCGCTGGCCGACGCGACCCACGAAAGCGCCCCTCCGCCCGTGTTCGTGATCGAGATTCCTTGCGCGGCCGGAATCGTCCCACCCACCGGGTAGTTGAACGTGAGCGCTTGAGGCGAGACCGCCAGTACAGGCGGAGCCGGGGCCACCGTCAGCGTAACAGCGACCGATACAGGGCTATTTGACGCGCCGGCCGCCGAGATTTGGACGCTGCGTGTGTACGTTCCCGCGCCCAGGCCCGTCGGAGAGACAAGCACGGAAAGCGTTGACGGCGCTGTGCCTGATGCCACCGCTACGGACAGCCAGGTCGCGCTGGTAGTGGCACTCCAATTGAGCGTACCGCCGCCGCTATTGGTGATCTGAATGGACTGCGCTGCCGGAATCGTCCCGCCCGCCGTGTAGTTGAACGTCAGCGCTTCGGGCGAGACTGCCAGTATAGGCGGAGCCGGAGCCACTGTCAGCGTAACCGTGACCGATACAGGGCTGTTGGACGCGCCAGGTGCCGAGATTTGGACGCTGCCCGTGTACGTTCCCGCGCCCAGGCCCGTAGGCGAGACGAGCACGGAAAGCGTTGACGGCGCTGTGCCGGATGTCACCGCTACGGACAGCCACATCGCGCTGGCAGTAGCACTCCAGTTGAGCGTCCCGCCGCCGCTGTTGGTGACCTGGATGGACTGCGCTGCCGGAACCGTCCCGCCCACCGTGTAGTTAAATGTGAGCGCTTGGGGCGAGACCGCCAGTACAGGCGGAGCCGGAGCCACCGTCAGCGTAACCGTGACCGATACAGGGCTGTTGGATGCGCCAGGTGCCGAGATTTGGACGCTGCCCGTGTACGTGCCCGCGCCCAGACCCGTAGGCGAGACAAGCACGGAAAGCGTTGACGGCGCTGTGCCGGATGCCACTGCTACGGACAGCCACGTCGCGCTGGCAGTAGCGCTCCAGTTGAGCGTACCGCCGCCGCTATTGGTGATCTGAATGGACTGCGCTGCCGGAATCGTCCCGCCCACCGTGTAGGCGAATTGCAGGCTTGTGGGCGCAACCACGATGATGGGAGCCGGAGCCGCCATGATGTTGATGGCATCGTAGCCGCTTGCATTTGTCACGCCGATTGTCGCTATGCCCACGAAACTCGCTGGAAGAAACGCCCGTATGCTCGTATCGCTCCAGCTCGAAATCTGGAGCGCAGTGGACTGCGGATTAGATGCCACCACGCTACAGGCTCCGCACTGCTGCGCTCCAAATTCCACTCCCGTGACCGTGATCGTCGTACCCGCCTGCACAACCCTTCCCGCGCCGGAGAGCAGAGGCCCGACAGAAGACACTATCGGATAGCCCTTGCACCGAACCGCGGAGTAGACTCCTGCCGTCTCCGTCCACGACCCGCAGCCAGATGAACCAAAGACGAAGGTGCCCGTGCCGTAAACCATGTCGTTGTAGAAGAGATATCCCGCCGCTCCAGGCGTCAGGACGACGCTACCCCACAAAACACTTGAGGGAGTGAGGTATTGATCCTCAGAATTCACGTCGGCAACGACTATTCCACCGTACTCCGACAAATATTGATTCTGCGCTGGCGCCGTCCCTACGCTCTGCCAAGCCGCGCTGCCCAGGAGGAACGACGAAACGATCTGATACGCCGGATGCAACGCACTAGTGACGTCCGCAATCCCCGGTCCGGTGCAACCGAGATAATCGGCCTCTACTGATTCTTCGAAGCCCGAGTTGGTGGGTACGTGGCAATAGGGTACGATTCTTGTTCGTCCCTGAGCGGCAAAGTCAAGCGATCCGCTTGTTAGTGCCACAACGCCATCGCTCGCGCTCGACAAATTGCCATAGGATCCGGCATTGCCTATCAGGGCAACTGCGTCCGTGCCCCGAAGATCGTCCCCGAACTGGTTCCACGTCGCCAAATCCCAGACAAACTGGCTCCCCGGCTTCATTTCGTTGGTCTGGTTTCCTGCGGCGAAGAGAATATCAGCAAGCGCCGAATCGGCCTGGAATGAACCAAAATGAGGCGTCCCAAGGAAGACCGCCTTTCGTATTTTCGGCGTCGATGGAGGACCGAACACGCCAGATGTCGACTGCTTTCCAGACAGGTACGAGCGGACGATAAGACCCCCCATGCTGTGCGCGACCACATCGACATGAGGAACCGGCGTTCCGTTGCTGTATTGAATGGAGTTCAGAAACGTAGCCAGGTCGGCGCCGAGTTGCTCAATCGCGCAATTCGGACATTCGGTGCAATTCTCGAAGAAGTAAACCTGGGGAACGGCGTAATTCGAGATAGCCGGGTCTGGCGGAGAAAGGAGCCAGTCATCAAGATAGCCAAAAGTTCCGGACGAATCGCTTGACATCGGGCAAGAGCTGGTGAGAGTAGGCCGCTGCCACCCGTCCAGCAGGACCACGGGTGGCGTGGTGGCGCCTGTTGGTACCGTCGCCAGCGCATCAACCGTTACCGAAAGCACCGCGGTCCGCTCTTCGCCTGACCCATTGACGGCAGAAATGATCACCGCGTACTCTCCTGGCGGGGTAGTCAGTGGCACGCCAAGCATGACTTGATCGCCCGCGACATTCAACCCTAATGCAAATGCTCTCGATATCCCGGCAGGGCTGGCGGTTCTGCTTTTCGCAGAGCGTATGAAGTCGGCGGTTTCAGCGGGTACGTCGATCCGAACTCTCTCGCCCGCTCGCAGCCGGTATCGAGCCTGAAGAACCGCGAGCGGTCGGAGGATAGTTGCGTGGCTTCCCGCTCCGAACGGGGCGGAGCCGGCTTGCCCAAGAAGACAACCTGGCAGAAGGCCCAGAATCAGCCACAATATCGCAAATGGACGGCACATTCTCTTTTACCTCCGGGTAGCGACGGAAACCCCGTTCGAATTAGGCCACGCGGCCTGAGCCGGTGCAATATGCCACTCGTTAACCACAGTGGAGTATCCGGAGTTAACTGCCCGCTTGGCGAAAGCAAGGAAAAGGAAAGCTGCTAGGCGCGTCGGGAAACTGAGTCGCCCGCTGCCAACGACCCGCGTTCGCCCTTACGGCCTTTCAGAACGGTACCACATCGCGGCGCGAACGCTTAATGTCTGCGATTCGCCGCGAGTACTCGATTCGCTTTGCTTTTGGCGTGGCATGGATAATAGCCCCGCCTTCGTCGTGGCTTCTCCGAGAATGATGCGTGACGGCCCACACGTACTGGCCGAATGTGGGGACGCCGGATGACGGATTGTACTGCCGAGTCCGCACGCCGGCGCCGATGCGCTTGAATGCGTGCGCAAGTCTGGCGTTACAAGATCTGCACCCGTACGCGAGGTTCTCCGGCTCTCCGTGCGACTCGTCGCCATCCAGGTGCATTACGTCCAGCCGGCCCCGCGCGCCGCACAATACGCAGCGTCTCGGTCCCCGAACGGCTTTCTGAGCGCGATACCTCTTCGCCCGATCACTGACAAGGTGCGCGGGCTTAAGGCCGTTGGGGGCCGAGCGCTTCGCCACGTGCGGCGCGCCTATTCCCCCTCGTCATCCTCGTCCTGGTCTTCCGCGTCTCCTTCTCCTTCTTCGCCGGATAGCACGTCAATGGCCTGGCTCACCGCTGCAACCAAGTCCGCGCGGGTTGCCTCGGGCGTGTATGCGTCCTCCAGAATCTCACAAGCTTGGCTGATCGTTTCGGCCTGGTCGTCAAGCTGGTCTTGCAGTTCCTTGTTGCTGGGCATCTGCTAATTTCTCCCTTACGGCGAATGGTACAGCAGGTCCGCTGTGACAATTCCGCATCGGGGAATTGTCAGCCTGACCATTCCGAAGCTGAATTGTCGGAGGATGTTTCCTGTTTGGCCCGGTTTCGGCGCGCGCGCGTGAGCGGCGCCCGCGTTCCAGCTTCCGCCCGCTTCTCAACCTCCATTTGGAAGGAGCGCGGACGCTGGAGAAGGGGGATACAGCGACACGATAACCGAAGTGTATAGGTTCTTGCCGCGAGCGGCCCATTACAATCGAGGTTCGAGGCTTTGGCGTGACCGACAAAAGGCAAGTCCGCTTACTGTTTGGCGGCGGCTTCTTCTGCATACTCGCCGCAACCGTCATGGGCGCTCCTTCCGCCTGCGCCCAAGATGGCGACCCGCAGGGGCAAAGGCAAGTTCTCTTCAACGGTCAGGTGCAGGTGCCTCCGGGCAAACGTTACGTAATGACGTTCACGACCCGCTCCAATTTCAGGAATGCCCGGATCGCCGGCAATGTGCAGGCGCAAGGCGGCACGGGGAACGATATACGCGTTCTTGTCGTGAAGGGGCAGTCTCTTGTGTACGATTCCGGCCGGCGCCGGTCGGTCGTGGTGAGCGTGGATTCCAGTGAACCGGGGCAGTACGCCCTGATATTCGACAACAGCTTTTCGCTGGTGTCGCCGAAGACCGTCGCCGGCACGATTTCACTTGTGCACTGGGGCGTAAACGCCGAGCAGAACGAGGCCGACAAGGAAGAGGCAATTACTCATTACAGGGAGGCTTCCAGCGTTATGCAGCGGCTCTATACCGCGCTGAAGTCCGATGAGCGCGTGTGGGGCACAACGCAGCTCTTTGCCGTGCCCGCCATCCGGCTCAGTAACGAAAGCTCGATCAATGCCGCCGCCAACTGGACCACCAACAGCATTCAGGTTAACCGGGGGCTGTTCCGGCTCACGGACAGTGCCGGTGACAAGGGCGAGGATGTCCTGGCCGCGACGCTGGCACACGAAATGAGCCACATTTTCTACCGGCATCCCCGCTACGGATCTTCGGGCCAGGGCGTGCAGGGGCTTTTCGACGAGCTGCGCGGCATAACGGCGCTTGATCGCATTCAGGAAAAGGAGGCTGACGTTCTCGGCATCCAGGTGGCGTGCCAGGCCGGATTTGATCCGCAAGGAATGCTGATCCTGATGCGGGTTTTCGCGCAGCTCGACAGCAGCGCCAGCAGCTTCATGAAAGACCACCCCGCGGCCGTCGAAAGGTACAGCTATCTGCGGGGAGAGGCCGCGAAGTGCCAGGGCGTCCAAAGCCGCGAAAGGCCAGCGCAGGAAGCGCCGGTCGCGTCGCCCACCGCTTCATCGTCGCCCGCGTCACGGTCGTCCGGCGGAGAGGCGATGTGGAAGTTGACGCAGAATCCGAACAGCCGCTGGACATTCAAGGTCGGCGACCAGTTTCTCTATGGCGAGCACGCCTATCCCGAAGAGCGGCGCAAGCTCGGCGACTTCGACACGGTAGATGTGAAGAAACAAGGCGACGGTTTTGCAGGCACGCAAAGGATGCGGCTCACCTTCAAGATCAAAGACGCCTCGCCGCAAGGCTTCCGCTACAAGGCCTGCCAGTGGAGCTTCGCGGTTGAACTCACCTCCGTGACCGACGACCGCATCGAGGGACGCTGGGAAGGATACCCGCCTGACTCGCAAGTCAATCCGCTAACCTGCGAACGCTCGGGCGAGCGCAGCTGGGAGGATGTGGCCTGGGTCCGCGAATAGCAGGCCCGAGTCGAGTCAGTCCTTGCAGCAATGCGGTGCGGCGAGCCATGGCTTTAGTCAAGGTCTGCGCCTCCGTTGTGGAAGTTCTTTTCAAGGCGCATTTTGCGCCGTCGCCTGTCGCGGCTGGCCCGCTTCTGCAAGGTGTTCATGAAGCGCCTTTCTTCAATCCTGCGCCGCCACCTGCCCATCTTGTCATGTCCTGGAATGAACTTGCGAAACAGCGCCAGCCCGCGCAGACCAGATCGGTAATCTGCATACGCTGCATCGTCGCGAGAGCCCTTTGGACCAGGCTTCCGCCGAGGCACTATCAACCGCCGAACGGCTGCAGCTACCTCTACACGGGCGCCGTAAGGAAGGCGTTCATTCTCGACGACTGCCCGCAGTTGCCCAATGGCAACGCCAACAGCTTCCGGTACGCGATCAGTAAAGGGCATTCACCGCCTCCGGCGTCGATCCCTGGAAAGCATCAGGAGCAGCGTCACCAAGCCACATCCGCACAGCATGAGCTTTCCTGCACTGGTCGATGCAAGACAACTCCCAACCTCAATAATCCAGTCCGCAACGGCATCGGGCCAAGCGGCGAATATCGTTTCTCCGTTTGGGAGTCTGAGCGGGTACAGTTCGACCACAGGTTCATCTGTTTCGCTTTGAGACATCATCACCGGCGCAACCTCAGTCAACCTCGGCCAGGTCAGCTCGGCTGGAGTCCTCCGGATCGGGTTCTGTGTCATCCGTAGGCCGCCATCCGACGAATGCCTCCACAAATTGCTGGAATTTCGCCTCCATTGGCGCGAGCACAATCCAGACCGGCGACTGCCTGTACAGGTCGATGATGGCCGCGGCCCCTCTCTCTTGCAACGATTTCAGGTCCTCAACGCCCCAGCCATCACAGAGCCATCCAGCGAAACTTGCGCCGAGTTCCGAACCCGGAGCATCTTCGTGGAGCCACTTCAACATTACCGGCGTAATCGCGTTCGCCAGAACAATCATGCTCTGCGGCGGGTGTGCTGACGACCCTGGAGTAGGCTCCTGCTGTGCGGGGCTCGGTTGAGCACTCGGCTGCGGCTCCTGGCGCTGCTGCGGCGGCTGCGTCGCACCCGGCGCGCTACCTCCAGCGTTCCGAGTCTTCGACGCAGCCCACACCTGCGCTGCAATTGTCAGAGGGTTCTTTAGCAGCTCAGCGGCTTCGTGGACAATTACTGCTACCGAAGCGAGACTCCCGCCTTCCTCTGTTGGCATGGCCGACGTAGTTTGCGGAGGGCGCAGCTTGTCGGCCACCGTCAAGAACTTCTCCAAGTACTCCAGGGGGTCCTCAGCTTCGGGTTTTGCCCGCGTTGGGTTCAGTCTGTCCATCACGGTCAGCACGCGTTCAATCATCGCCAGACCATCCGCGGGCTGCTGCTGCGGCAGGAGCGCCTTCAATTCTTTCAGCAAACCAGCGATGCGGGTCGGATCGTTGCCCTCCCTTTCCTTGCTCGTTTGTTCCAAGGCCCATTTCACGAGCATATTTGTCAAAGCCGACTGTGTATCACCCGCGGGAGTGCCGCTGTCACGTTGTTCCAGCACCCTGGCCGCGAGTTTCGAAAGCTCGTGCACGGCGGCGCCGTCTGCCTGTGCCGCCGCTGGCTGAGCCGTTACGGGCCACGCTTTGAAGTAGCGCTCGTTTCGCGGATCGGTTTGTACCACCTCATCCGGTGAGACCTTCGGCGGGAACGCCATATTGTGCAGCGAGACGGTTCTCGAGCAGATTGTTTCGCCTTGCGCATTATTGAGCCGCAGATTGTACTTCCCGGAACCCCAGTTCCGGAGTATCACGTCCTCATCGAATGGTTCTGACAACTTTGCTAAGTAGTGCTGCTCATCCCGTTTGTCGATCACGGGCCACGTGCGATACACATACACCTTGAACCCGCTCTGCCAGTCAGCGGGGCTCAGATGTTGCACCTGGGCAAAGAAATCCGAGTTCTGTTGTTCAGAGGCAGCCGGTGGTTCCGCTACATCTCGTTCATTCGGTTTTGGTGCGTTTGGTTGTTGTCGTCTTTTTGTCATTTTTGCGTTGTCCTCAGCGCCGCCATAGCCCTAGTAATAGGACTATTGCGGCTGTGTTCCCTTGCGTTCTGAACTGTAAGCCTGGCGCGCTCGCCGATGCCAGAACCCGCAGCGGCGGCGTCGCCGAGGCCGAAACTTTGTTCCTTGTGGCAGGCGTTGGGCATTGCGGGAAGGCCTGTTGATTCAAGCTCCCTCATAATTCCCCCACTACAGGGTTTTGGCACGCCTTCGTTACCGATGCGCCTGCTTTGAAGGCTCGTCGCACCGTGCCGACGCCTGCGCCCAGCCTGCGGGCAATCTCGCGCCAAGAAAGGCCGCTCGCTCTAAGCTCGGAAACTCGGTCGCGGTCCAGTATCACCCTGGGCCGCCCGATGGCCAGCCCGGACCTTGTAGCCCGCTGGCGGGCGTTCTCCAAGCCCGTGACGATACGCTCCGGAACGGGTTTCATACGCCACCCGCCATCGGCCGGCCAGTGTGCCCGAGAATGTGCCCGGTGTGCCTGGAAATGTGCCCCTCGCGGGGCGGTATTAGGCTACGAGCAGGGCTGCTAAGTCTGTGATTTTGCAGTGTCGAGCGACTCCGCGCGGTTCGGGGCGGCTCGTCGCTCTGCTTTGTGGTTCCAGTGGCCGAGGGTTCGAATCCCTCCACCCACCCCATAAAATCGAACAATCATACGGTGCGAATTCCGGGCTG
>Ga0181535_10004390_pt1 | contig 15721 bp, 12 predicted proteins | sample PEATcosm2014_Bin_44_FD_119774 | JGI IMG/M metagenome (GOLD analysis project Ga0181535, IMG submission 119774) | Peatland microbial communities from MTU Mesocosm Facility, Houghton, MI, USA - PEATcosm2014_Bin17_30_metaG | ecosystem: Environmental > Terrestrial > Soil > Wetlands > Peat | place... | reverse complement strand
GTGAAGGAACTCTTTCGTCATCCCCTTTACTTCGCCTGGAGTGGAGTTTATCCGCGGCAAGTCAGTCGTGGGTAAAGACGGGCGGAGTTGGTCTTTCTGGATCATCGCGTCGCCTATCCTTCGGTCGCAATGCGCTTGCGCGAAATACAAGCCGCGGCATGCTCGCTCAGCAAATCACACAGCGCATAGTCCCAGAGTTCCAGGCTGTTTTTTTGCGGCAACAACGCCAAGATGACGATTAACCCAAACGGTTCGTCTCTCCACCTCAGCGGCACGACCGCAACCAGATCCGAGAAAGAAAGGCCAGCACAGCCGCTCATGCCAATCTGTGGCTCGCTTCGCAGCAGGGCCGCCATTTCTTCCGAGGCCAGCTCCAGTGCTGCGATCCGGTCCTCATCAACCCCCATCGAAAAAAGACACTCAAGTTGTCTCTGATCCTCGCGAAATGTGAGACATGCAAACTGCTCGGTACCGATAAAGTTGGTGAGAATTTCCGTGATCGTGGTAATCGCTTCCTCTTGGGTGCTCGCCAGGTTCATCTGCGAGAGGGCCACAAACAGCCGCGATGTATGGATGAACCCTTCGTGCGCTTTCACACTCGATTCACATTTCTTGCCCTGTAGCTCTGCCAGTCGCTGCTGTAACCGCCTGGTGTGAGCGTGGATGCCGTCCGAGTCTGCCGCGTTCCGGGGCACTTGGGCATCCGGGAGTCCGTCGCCCTGGCCGTTCAGGTCATCGATTCGAATTGGTTTGTTGTGGGGCATACATTTCCGCCGCCTACTCTCCCAGGTACGCTTTCACCATGTTGACGAGTTCATGCTCAGAAATAGGTTTCGTCAGATAGTCGCTACAGCCGTGCTCAAAGCCCGCTTCCACATCTTCCTCCCGTCCCTTGGTGGTCACCAGGATGACAGGAATGCCGCAGGTAGCTTTGTTGTTTCGCAGTTGCTTGCAAGCTTCAAATCCATTCATCCTGGGCATGACTACATCCATGAGCACCAGATCGGGTGATTCGGCCACAGCTTTCTCCACCGCCTCCTGGCCGTCCTGGGCGCTGATGATCACGTAGTTCGGTTCGGCGCTCAGGACGAGTTGCTCCAGCATCAGCGCCGTCTTCGAATCATCGACCAGAAGTATCTTCTTGCTCATATCCCGTCTCCCCCTCAGAGGTCTCAGGAACGCACGTTGCGGGAAGGCCGCACAGTCCAAGCGGAGAGTCCCGCAATCCCTTGTGTCGTCATGTCGCCGAAGAGTGCCACGCCATATTGCTCGCCAGGCGCTACGCTTGCCTTAGCTTCCGTGCAAATGAAAAGGTGAACGCGATGCTGGGCCGTATCGGCTCGGATTGATTGACGGTGGGAGATACGTCGTGATTGAGGCCCTTATTTTTCACCGCAGGGTTCTGCCCGTAAGCTTAGGCCTTGCAAGAAGGCCTTGCTTATTGCAACCACGCCTCCCATTCGGAATCCATGTCCTCGATTTGCGCCAGGCCCTGGATCGTTTCCGCATTTTCCATGCATGTAGCCCTTGATACTGATAGTCAAATACGCGAATATAATGGTCTCCATTGGACCGCTCTACAAGTAACCAAGGTAACAAGATAAAAGCGAGTGGCGTCTCACGCTGCGGCATCGACCACATAGTGTCGGAGAGGGTGATCCGGATTGCTTCCCGGCAGAAGTTCAACAGAGAATGCGCACGTGGGAAGAGGCACCACTGCCGGATACGGCGGGAAATAAAGATTTATCTTCGAAACCGCTGTAAGAAACAATGGAGGGATAGCGAATACCGGAACTCCCGAGGTCATCTCAGGGTCGCCGAGGTATTTGTTGCCTGCTGCTGGCTACAGAAAGTTGAACCCGAGTAGCATGACTATCTTGCCTGTTTGTTCCAGGTTATCTATTTACCCCTTTGCTGAAATGACCACGGCAGAAGCCAGCCAGGGAACAGACAATGAAGAAGAGACCGATTAGCATTGGTTCGTGGCTATAGGTCCAGGTTAGGCTACCCATGCTTTGCCTCCCTCACAATACGGTCTACCTCATGCATGACGCGCCATAACAGCTGGCATATGATATCTCCGTCCATTCTGGGATTTGCTCGACGTCTCATTCCCAAGTAAATGGGCGCGTCAGTCTTATTGCGAGATAGTTTCTCAAAGTCGCGAGCATTGCAAGTGACGAGAGTAACCTGGAATATTCGTTCCTCCTCCGCTGGTTCTTTGCAGCATGTCATGGAAACACGAGGCATGTTCCGGGGCGGCTGTTCGCGGATTTGACGGGCAGGTTATGATCTCTGGTCGGCCTCATCATCAAGGGTGCAACCGGGAGTTCTTCATTGCGTTACTTCCACTGGGTGCACTGACAACTATGTGCACCACCAACGTGCTGCTGATCAGCGTAACGAAGCCGAGACTGCAGTGGCACCTCAAAACAGATGAACTGGAGGAGAGGATGGGAATCAATTGGAATCGTCGGGAGTTTGTCGCCGCTGTTCCTGGTATCGTCGCGGGTGTTAGCGCCCTCGCCAGCGGTCAGACTGGAGGAGGCGGTCAGGCGGTCCCCTGGTCGGCGGGTACCGAGTTGCCCCGTTTGAAGGTGCCGCCGAATGCGACGGATTGTCACCACCACATTTACGATGCGCGTTTTCCGAATACGCCGGAGGCGACGCTGCCCGCGCCTGACGCCTCGATTGCCGACTACCGTCTGTTGCAGAAGCGCTTGGGCACAACCCGTCACGTCATTGTGCAGCAATCGGCCTATGGTATCGATAACAGTTGTCTCATCTATGCTCTTGGCCGCTTCGGACCGGAGGAGGCGCGCGGAATCGCGGTCGTCAACACCAGCGTCACCGAAAGGGAGCTAAAGGATTTGCATGCCGTGGGCGTGCGTGGCATTCGCTTTAACTTGTCGCCGCCGGGCACCACCACATTCCAAATGATCACGCCGCTGGCGAAACTGGTCGAGCCGCTCGGCTGGCACATTCAAGTCAATGCTTCCGGCGATCAGATTGTGGAAAGCAAAGAACTATGGAACCGTGTTCCGTGCCCGATTGTCTTCGACCATCTTGCGCAGGTCCCGCAGCCGGCCGGTATCAACCATCCGGTATTTCCGCTGCTCATCGAGCTGCTGCAGAAAGGCAAGGTGTGGATTAAGTTGACTGCGCCATATCAGGTGAGCAAGGTTGGTCCGCCGACCTACAGCGACACCATCCCGGTTGTGCGGGCCTTCGTGAAGGCAGCACCAGAACGGCTGGTTTGGGGAAGCGATTGGCCGCACCCAACAGAGAAGGTCAAACCGGATGACGCCATCCTGTTAGATGTGCTGGCCGAATGGGTGCCGGATACGGCGACCCGCAACCGCATTTTGGTCGACAACCCGGCTAAGCTGTACGGTTTTTAGTGCATCGGGTAATCGAGCGTTCCGGCTCAGGCGAGTCAGAGATGGTTATATCGTTAGCTTGCAATCTCCTCGCCTGAGCCAACAGGAATTCAGCCCATATACTTGGCGCCCCGCAACTTCCCAGGAGTACGCCGATTGAGGCGAACGCGGACCGCTTTCGGGCGAGACGTCCGGTATTTTGCATACCCCCGGTTCATCGATTTATGGCCAGTTAAGGATGTTGTTGATTAGGAGCGCGGGGGAAAAGACGATCCTCGTTTTCATGACGGTGAGCAGCAACCTGATCGCCCGCTCCTTCTCTTGTAGGCATATAGCAGCCCTCCCTGATCGACGCAGAACTCCGGCACTCGAAACTCTGAGCTAGAAGGAAGAACCTGGATTGACATTGCACCGTGATCACTATAGTCTTTGCCGTCAATAAGAGTAGGAGGAACGCAGGTGCTATGCACAAAATGTGGTATTGAACTACCCGATGCGGTGCAGTCCTGCCCTCAGTGCGGCCACGCGGAGTCGGCGAGCACTCCTGCGAATCCGACCGAAATTGGAGGATCGGCAGCGGCATCGCCGATGCGAGCACCCTTGGCTGCTGATGAGACACGAAGTTGGAACGGCGGGCATTGGTACGATGGCCTGACTCTTAAGCATTGGAATGTCTTACTTGGCAGCTTTCTTGGCTGGGTGTTTGATGGCTACGAATCTTATGCGCTGATCGTTGTGCTGGGGCCAGCCCTCAAATCATTGCTTAGTGCCGAGCAACTGAAATCACAGGCCGTATGGGCAGGTCTGGCCATCGGCATTACCCTGTTGGGCTGGGGAGCCGGAGGGTTAGTCGGCGGAATCTTGGCGGATTACATCGGCCGCAAGAAGATGATGATGTATTCGGTTTTCGTTTACGCGGTGCTGAGTGGCCTTACCGCCTTCAGTTTTTCAATCGGCACGCTCTTGGTATTCCGTTTCCTGACAGGACTCGCACTGGGCAGTGAGTGGAGCACAGGAATCTCGCTTATCAACGAAACCTGGCCCGAGCGGGCGCGAGCAAAAGGCGCGGGATTTCTCCAGTCGGGCTTTGGCTGGGGTACCCTTCTTGCCGCTGGCCTCTGGTTCCTGATCGCCGATACAAAACCGTTTGGGTTCGATACTTGGCGCCTTATGTTTGCGTTTGGGGCAATACCAGCCTTGTTCGTTCTCTACATCCGCAAGGGAGTGGACGAATCCGAACGATGGAAGACAGCCATTCGGGAGAAGCGATGGGCGACGACTGAGTTGTCCGTTCAAGCGAATACCGGAGGCGAATCAAAACGTCCGTTCACCTTGACTGAGATATTTCGCGACCGGGAGAGCCGGCGCCGCGTTCTTCTGGCTTTCGGCCTTTCAGTTACGACCATGATCGGATGGTATGCCGTTGCCAGCTGGCTTGCGTTGTTTACCAGTTCGATGGCAGCTCGTGAGCACTTGCCGAGTGCAGCCTCTTGGGGAGCCCGCGTTGCGATGCTTTATACGGTCGGCGCGATCATCGCTTATCTGCTTTCGGGATTCATGGCGGACGCCATGGGGCGAAGAAGATTCCTGTTGTTTACTTTTGTGGGCTCTCTGATCCTTACGCCGATCACTTTCCGCTTTACGGGGACTGTCGCTGCAATGCAGTTCGTTGCTCCGCTGAACGGGTTTTTCACCCTCGGATGCGCCTATTCGTGGATGGCCATATATCCCGCTGAATTGTTCACGTCTTCAGTGCGCGCAACCGCAATAAGCTTTATCTTCAACGCATCGCGCCTGGTCGCGTGGTTTTTCCCAATTATCGCTGGCACTATCATCAAGTCTTTTGGTGGCGTGTCCAATGCCGCGATGATTCTTGGTTCTGTCTACATTTTGGGACTCATCCTTCCATGGTGGATGCCTGAAACCCAAGGGAAGGGACTGCGCGGCTAGACAGGAACAGATCGCGGAATGGAGATGACGCCAATAAGGAATGCCGAGCAGCAAAGAATGCACAATCTCGGCGCGGCGGATTGAGAGCGCATTTTCATATAGCGATTCAGGACTAGACGCCTTCTTCCAGTTTAACCAAGGTTGCTTGTTCGAAACAGTGCCCTAAACCGGGTGCGAGCACAATCAGTTATGCGCGCTCGGCTTGTAAGACGTTTCCAACCGAAGCTTTCAACCATCCGACGAGCAGACTAGAAACTCGAGAAGAACACATCAATTGGGGCGTGCACTTGGTGCCGGTTACGGTCTTATACGAAGCAGCACCGGGCAGAAAGCAATCTTTTTTGAGGTCGTGCTGTTTGCGTTTTCGAGGGTCTCCGGACTCGTGGGGCGCATCTGAAAATGCGGAGTGAAATTCATGACTGGTAAAAGACGGCGAAAAGACGATGAACTCGGCTCGAATTCGGCTGGACAGTCTGGCGACATTCAGCAGATGCCGAATGCCCCTGAGGCGGATTCTGAGAGCGTGGAGGAATTGGCGGAAGAGGGCAATGCCTTCGAGGCCGAAGCTGTCCAAGGCGTAGAAGACGCTAACGATCCTGACGTTTCTGAGGTGACCACGCGCGAAGTGCCGGAAGACGATGTCCCCGCCGAGTATCTGAACGACGAGGACGAACACATCGCGTAACGCCCTGACGGTCCGGAACTCAAGCGTCTCACGATCGACGCCTACCGGAGCCGGTTTGACGCAATCCTGGTCTGGAAAATTGATAGATTTGGCCGCTCCCTGAGCATCTTGTGAATGCCTTGGCGAACCTCGGTGCCCCGAAGTAGCGTCGGAGACACCGCACTTGGTGCCAATCGTGAGCTTGTCGATGTCGCACGGCTGGCGACGCGCCCTGGAAACTTCGTTTACCAGCTCACGCGCCAAGCGCACTCCTTCTCCCAACGCCTTGTAGTAGCTGCCTGCCTCGGCGGCCACTGATAGTTCCGTGGCGCGGCCGCGGGCTTTGTGCTTTACTAGACGGCAGACATTTGATATCTCTTGCACGCTGCACATCTTAAGACAATCAAACGCAATTTCGAGGGGAGGTAGAATCATGCGCAAGCTCTCAATTATTGCTCTGCTCGGGCTCGCCGCTGGAATGACTGTGGGCACCGTCCGGCTTCACGCCGCCGACACGCTGAAGATTGGCATGGTAGCGGCCGCCACCGGTGCCAATGCCGAGTCGGGACGCTATCAGAGGCAAGGTGCCGAACTCGCGGTCGCCGAAATCAACAAAGCCGGGGGCGTACTCGGTCGGCAGGTCGAATTGGTAATCGAAGACGATCAGACCACGAATCCCGGGGCGGTCATGGCATTCAGCAAACTGGCCGGCAATAAAGATATTCCCGCATTCATCGGCACTGTCCGCAGCACGCAAATGAACGCTATCTCGCCCGACGTGGTCAAACTCGGCAAACCTGTGATGATCGGAGGCACCGATCCGGCGCTCACGCATATGGGCAATGCCTGGCTATTCCGCTTCCGCCCGAATGACATCTACTCCGCCCGGGTGATCGCCGACTATGGCGTTAAAACTCTCGGCAAAAAGAAGTGGGCGATTGTTCACTCCACCGACGCCTTCGGCACCGGCGGAATGAAGTACCTGGTCGAGGCGCTCAAGTCCATGGGCATCGAACCGGTTCTGATCCAGGGTTATAGCAACAACTCGCAAGACTTTACGCCCGTTGCCCTTGCCATTAAGCGCTCCGGAGCCGACATCATCGGAAGTTACGTGACCTTCGAAACGGATCTGGGCATCTTTGCCAAGCAACTCCGTCAACTCGGAGTCAACAGCGCTTGGATCGGCTCAGCCTCGAACATATCGCAAACCGCACTCAGGCTCGCCGGACCCGCGCTGTACGGCACGATGGCCGTAGCCGATTTCAACCGCGATTCAAGCCCTGCCGCCAAAGAGTTCGCCGTGAAATATGAGGCGGCCTACAAGATCGCGCCTGATCATCTCAGCGCCTGGTCCTTTGACGCGGTGCATGTGCTGGCGGTGGCCATCAACAACGCCAAGAGCACAGACCCCGCGAAGATCCGGCAGGCGATCCTGGCGATTAAGGGATATAAAGGCGCAGAGGGTACTTACAACTTTGACAAGAACGGCGATGGACTGCACGGCTACAATATCCTGCAGAACAACAGCGGTAACATCGTGTTCGTCAAGCACATAGACTTCAACAACTAGAACTAACGACTAGACCGATGACCCAAGAGTTAGTGAATACCTTGGGGGGCACGTTGAGTTATCCCGCCCCGGCAACGGCTGATTTTTCCATTGCCGGGGTGGATAACTGAGGCATTCCGGGAAACTGTCCTATTCCGCGCCGCTCCGTTCTTTGAGTGAGATTCCTCGGCTGCCCCTCGGCCCATGCTGTGCTGGGACTATGCATCTCTTTGCATTTTTACCCCAGCGGTGATCGCAATCCTGTGGCGAAGGGCGCACGGTAGTGCGATTGCGAGCTTTACACAAGAGAGGAAATTTGATATCTGTTTGTTCGCCGCAATTTGAAGCAAATCTGCAACCTTGAAGGATCTACCATGCGCAAATGGCTCACTTTTGCTGTCCTCGGGCTCGCCGTGGCGTTGATGTTTGGCGCTCTAAGTCTGCAAGCAGCCGATACCATCAAGATTGGAGTGATCGCGCCGCTCACCGGCCCCGCCGCTGAGTCGGGGCGCTATCAGACCCAGGGGGCCAGGCTCGCCGTCGAGGAAATCAACAAAGCGGGAGGCGTTCTTGGCAAACGGCTCGAACTGGTCATCGAGGACGATCAGACCACCAACCCCGGCGGCATTATGGCTTTCAGCAAGCTGGCCGGCAGCAAAGATATCTCCGCATTCATCGGCTCGGTCCGGAGCACGCAGGTGAATGCCATGTCGCCCGACGTGATCAAAGTGGGCAAGCCGGTGATGATCGGCGGTACCGACCCGACCCTTACCCACATGGGGAATCCGTGGTACTTCCGTTTCCGGCCGAACGACAGCTATTCGGCCCGCGTAATGGCCGACTATGGCGTCAAGACGCTGGGCAAGAGGAAGTGGGCGATCGTGCATTCGACGGATACATTCGGGACCACTGGGATGAAGAACTTGGTTGCATCCCTCAAAGACATGGGAATCGAGCCGGTTCTGGTACAAGGCTATACCAACAATTCACAGGACTTCACGCCCGTAGCGATTGCCCTTAAGCGTTCCGGAGCCGATGTTATGGCCAGCTACATCACCTTCGAGCCAGACCTGGGTGTTCTCGCGAGACAACTTCGGCAATTGGGTGTGAACATTCCCTGGATTGGTTCGGCAACCAATATGTCCACCACCGCCCTTCGGCTCGCCGGCTCAACTCTGAACGACACCTTCGTGGTGGCTGACTTCAATTCGGAATCGTGCCCCGCCGCCCAAGCATACACGGCCGGTTACGAGGCGGCCTACAAGACGAGGCCCGATCACTTCAGCGCCTGGGCGTATGACGCTACACACGTGTTGGCGCTGGCCATCAACAATGCCAAGAGCACCGATCCCGAGAAGATCCGGCAGGCGATCATCGCCATTAAGAACTACAAAGGCGCCGAAGGCACGTATAACTTCGACAAGAATGGAGACGGGCTACACGGCTATAACGTGGTCAAAAACGTTAACGGAAAGATCGTGTTTGACAAGCATATCGATTTCAAAGACTAGCCGACACGTTTCGACTTTCCCTGGGGCCTCGGATCTCGCCACGGGTTGAAAGTTTGCGGCCGGCGCAGAAGCGCGGATACGCATTGAACTGTGCGGGCGAGCGGCTACTCGCCCGCTTTTTGGTGGCCTATGGGAACTGCACTCCAACTTCTCTTCACCGGGCTCGGCATTGGCAGCATTTATGCCCTTGTGGCTCTGGGCTTCGTATTGATCTACCGTGCGACCAACGTGGTCAATTTTGCCCAGGGCGATTTTGCCATGCTGGGCGCGTTTTCGATGACCGTGCTGACCATCAATCTCGGGATGCACTATTGGCTCAGCATCCTGATTACGATCACTGCCATGGCCATTTTTGGCGCACTGTTTAACCTCGGCGTTTACTATCCGCTCCGCAATCGCAGTTTCCTTCCGGTCATCATCAGCACCATCGGGGCGTCGATCCTTCTGGAAAATGGCGTGCTTGCGGCTTACGGTCCACAGCCGCAGAGCCTGCCGAGCGTCTTCGAGTCGCAGGGCTTCAGCATTGGAACGGTATTCTTTGACAGTCAGTATGTAGTGATTCTGGTGGTGACCGTCATCATGGTTGCCTTCCAGTACTTGCTTTTCGAGCGCACGCTGCTCGGCAAGAAGATGCAGGCGACCTCGCAGGACAAGGAAATGGCGAGCATGCTGGGCATTCCCGTGGCGCTGATGATCATGATTACCTTCATCTACAGTTCCATACTGGGCGGGCTCGCCGGGGTTCTGGTTGCACCCATTCTTTTCGTTTCGGTTGGTATGGGCTCCTCCATCGCGCTCAAAGCATTCGCCGCCAGCATCATCGGTGGCTTCGGCGACGTCACTGGCGCGGTCGTCGGAGGCTTGGCGCTTGGCGTCGTCGAGACCTTCGGCGCGGCTTACATCTCCGTGCCTTACAAGGATGCTTTTGGGTTCCTCGTTCTGCTTGTGTTTCTGCTGTTCCGACCGCAAGGTATTTTCGGCGAAAGGATTGCGGAGAAAGCATGAGCGACCGAGCCTCCAGAACCGCCTCCAATGCGCTGAGTGCCGGCAAGGTTTTCGGCGCTGGTCTCTACATAGCCGTGGCAGCGGCCACCATCGGATTCGTCACCCTGACGCCCTTCCCGGCCTACACGCTCAACCTGCTGATGCAAGCCTCCACCTATGCGATTGCGGTGCTGGGGCTCACCATCGTGCTTGGATACAGCGGACAGATCAACTTGGCGCAGGCCGCATTTTTCGGCATTGGCGCATACGGCGTGGCACTGGGTACTACCACGTTCGGTCTGCCATTCTGGGTCGCTCTGCTGACCGGAGTGGCCGCCGCCTCGATGGCAGGCGCGGTGCTCGGTCTCATGTCTTTGAGACTTGGCGGCCACTACCTCGCCATGGTCACGATCAGTTTCCAGACAATTCTGTCGCTGGTGCTGACGAACTGGATTGACTTCACGAAGGGTCCTGACGGCATCTCCGGAATCGGTCGCCCAACCCAATTTGCCAAGAGCGGTCCTTATCTTGGTCTCTGCATTGCGGGCCTTTACCTTGTGGGCTACCTTGTGTGGCATCTGCGTAGAACCAGGCTAGGCCGCGCCATGCAAGCCACACGCGACAACGAACTCGCTGCTGGTGTCGTCGGTGTGAACACGTATTTAACGAAGGTAACGGCTTTCACGCTTTCGGCGCTGTTGGGGGGACTCGGCGGCGGCCTCTTTGCCGGCGGCTTCTCCTACATCAGCCCGGACCAGTTCAGCTTTAGCGAGTCGGTCGTGTTCCTGACCATGGCTCTGCTGGGTGGTTCGCGTTTCCCGTTCGGCACGGTTTTCGGCACCGGACTGCTGATCATGCTGCCCGAGTGGCTGCGCTTTCTCAAGACCATTTACCTGGCGGTTTACGGCGGTGCCGTGATTCTTATCATGGTCTTTATGCCGGACGGAATTATGGGTTTCGCCGTGGTCATCTGGCGAAAAATACGTCCCATCAAGCCGCTGGCGACCGGCGACATTCCGCCTTTGACGCTGGGCCACCCAGGCGGTCGCGAGGAACAACCGGCTACACTCAAAATATCTGGTCTGGTGAAGCATTTCGGCGGGGTTAAGGCGGTTGATGAAGTTGACATGCAGGTCGAGCGCAACTCTGTTCACGCGTTGATCGGCCCAAACGGGTCGGGCAAAACCAGCTTGTTGAATGTGTTGAGCGGAATCTACCGGCCGACAGCCGGGCGTATTGACTTCGATGGAGAGAATATTACTCATCTGAAGCCCTATCAGCGGGCGGGCCTCGGCCTCGGCCGCACGTTTCAGAACATACGCCTGTTCACGGACATGAATGTGCTGGACAACGTCAAGATTGGCGCCGAGCGCCCCGGCAACGCGATTGGCGGCGGGGCTGCTCTGGAGCGCCACGCCTTGGCCGCCCTGGAATTCGTCGGGCTCGCCAATCGTGCCTTCGAGGCGGTTGGGAGCATGTCGTATGGACATCAGCGGCTAGTGGAAATTGCCCGTGCATTGGCGGGAAATCCGAAGCTGCTGCTGCTCGACGAGCCCGGTGCGGGCCTCAATCACGCGGAAAAGGACGGATTGGTCCTGCTGTTGGAGCGGCTCAAGGGCCATGGCCTGACCATCGTTATCGTCGACCATGACATGCATCTGGTAGAACGGGTGGCTGACCGTATCACGGTGCTGAATTTTGGCCGTCACATTGCCGACGGAGCACCGGCAGACGTGCTGCGTAATCCCGACGTGGTCGCAGCCTATCTTGGAAAGGTGGATGCAAATGCGGCTCCTCGAGCTTGATCAAATAACCGCCGCATATGGCAAGGTTGCGGCACTCGACGGACTCTCTTTCCACATCGACGAGGGTGAAATCGTCGCGCTGCTCGGTGCCAACGGCGCAGGCAAAAGCACGACCTTGCGCGTCATTTCGGGGCTGCTGAAACCGAGGGTCGGCACCGTGCGCCTGCTTGGCCATACCATTTCCGGACACTCCCCCGAGTCGATCTTCCGGCTTGGTGTCGCGCACGTCCCGGAGCGCCGGCGAGTGTTTCCGGGGCTGACTGTCCGCGAGAACATCATTCTCGGCGGCGCGAATCGCCCGGGCTCAACGCGCGTCGAACTTCAGTCCGACACCGAACGAATGTTCGGTATTTTTCCGGAGTTGCGCAGTTTTGAGAATGCGCTCGGCTGGATGCTCTCCGGAGGGCAGCAGCAGATGGTCGCCATCGCGCGCGGCCTCATGTCCCGTCCCAAAATCCTGTTGCTCGATGAGCCCTCGCTCGGCCTTGGCCCGCTGGTTGTACAGCAGGTCTACAAGGTCATTGCCGACATCCGCCGCAACGGAACAACCGTGCTGCTGGTCGAACAAAACGCCAATATGGCGCTCTCGGTCGCCGATCGTGGATACGTTTTGGAGACGGGCCACCTCGTCATGCAGGGCAAGCCGGACGAACTTTGGGATAATGAAGATGTTCGCGCCGCATACCTGGGAGGCCGCGCGAATCAGGCATAATGCTTTCTTCAATCCTTCATATGCCGCTGTAACAAATTCCTCGGCAGGAGCTTTTGCATGCCTTCCTTCAGCTTTCCTCACATGCTGCTGGTACGCCAGAATTTTCCCGACCGGCGGATTCCGGATGTCGCCGGCGAAGTGCGGCGCCAGCTAGCCGCCTCGCCCTTTGCTTCGCAATTAAGGCCCGGGGCCCGCGTGGCAATCGGCGTCGGCAGCCGCGGAATCAACGACATTGCAACCATCGTGCGTGCCGCTGTCGACTATTGGAAGCAGAACGGCATGCATCCGTTCATTATTCCGGCAATGGGTAGCCACGGAGCGGCTACCGCCGAAGGTCAGGCCGATGTATTGGCGCACTACGGCGTAGACGAACAGAACATGGGGTGTCCCATTGTCAGCCAGTTGGAAGTGGTGTCGCTTGGTAAGACGCAAGATAACATCGAAGCCTTCATGGATCGTGCCGCCTATGACGCCGATGGCGTCATGCTGATTAACCGCACCAAATGGCACACCGATTTCAGCGGCAAAATCGAAAGTGGCCTGTTCAAGATGATGGCGATCGGTCTCGGCAAGTTCGCCGGTGCACGGCGCTATCACATGTATGGATACAAGTTGGGATTGGAACATGTCATCCGCAGCGTCGGGCGTCTGGTGCTGAAATCGGGCAAGATCGTGGGAGGTCTTGCAATCCTGGAGGATGCTTATCACCACACGGCAAAACTCGATGCGGTTACCGCCAGCAACATGGAACAACGAGAGGAAGAGAACCTGGTGCTGGCGAGGTCCTGGGTGGCAACGATTCCTCTTGACCTCGACATCCTCGTCATCGACGAGATTGGCAAACACATCAGCGGCGGCGGCATGGACTGGAAAGTCGTGAACCGCGGCTACGAAGCCGAACGCAATCCATACTCCTACGTACACAGGTTCGAGCGCATTTTCATTCGCGATCTCAGCCCGCTGAGTTACGGCAACTCCATAGGGATGGGGCTGGCCGAAATCATTACCGACCGCCTGGTAAATAAAACCAAATTGGAACCAACATACATAAACGGGCTGACATCACTCGGCTTGGCGAGCATTCGCACGCCGATCCATTTGCCCACGGATCGCGAGTGCCTGGAGTCCATTATGCCAACTGTCGGCAAGTTCGAGATGAGCGACGTGACCGTGGGTTGGATCCGCAATACGCTGGAACTGGGGGCGCTTGCACTGAGCGAAAACCTCAGGCCGGAAATCGTAAAGAACCCGATGCTGGAGATTCTGGGTGCCCGGAAGATGGAATTCGACAGCGACGGCAATCTGATCGATATGCTCCTTGATCATTCCCGAGGGGTTCCCGCCTGATATTCACCACCATGGGCGATTCGCCTCACCCTCAAGTGGAAAAATGCCGGGCGCATCGCTTGCTGTTCTTACCGGTTCATCGATTGCGCAAGTGCCACTGGGTCTGTCTTCATGCGCCGCAGGAATGCTTCCTTCAACCCCGAGTCGGCGATGGAGTTCACATCGACCAGCTCTTTCATGCCAGGATAATCGAGCGTTGGCAGAACGGCGTCATCCGGTAAGGTGCTGATGATCTCGGCGAAGGGGCGATGCGTCATGTCGGAGACTCGTGTCAGCTTATCCCGATACTCCTTTTGCGGGACAGCCCGGTGAGCCGGATAGCCAGCTCCCCGCTCGACGCTGAATAGGCGGTCGAAGATAAATCTCAGGTTGACGTCGGCAGCCCAGCCGTAACCTTGGTGCAAGGCCAGCGAGATGCAATTGCCGCCATTAATTTGCATGAATAGCCATACGTCGAGGTCGTTGAGAATGTGTCCGCAGAACACTCCAGGATATTGCATCGCCGAGTTCAGGTAACCCTGGCCTGTTCCGCATCCGCCCACCACGAAGTCAACCCGGTTTAGCTGGAGCAATATAGCGGTCATCAGGCCCGTGTGGATATAAGACAGCTCCGGCTTTGCCCCGCATGTGGTCATTCCGGCATTGATGATTTCGTGCCCTCGACCCTGCAGGGCTGCGAGTATATCGGCGTTGCGGTTCGCGGCGCTGGTTTCGTTAATCACTGCGATTCTCATTAGGGTTCACTCTTTCTCTGGACTGCCTATCGGGCAACCCGCGCCTCAAAGGCTTAAGGTTCGTGGTCTGAAATGCCTTTCCAGCGAAACCGAAGCCCCACTATAACACTGCTCTCGCACCGGGTCGCCACCAAAACCGAGCAATTTGCTCGCAAGGTGTTCGAGGCTATAGCGCCGGTCCGTATACGTTGTTTTGATTATCCGTATTTCTAATTCGGTCAATATGAAATTCACAAACTGTAAAATGCCTTGACATGCAAGCAATACTGGGATACTTATCCTACATTCCATTTGGATATGAAATGAAACTGGGATTGGCCATAGCTTCGGAAAGGGCCCTGCCGTCCGCCTTCGTGGTCTTCCGCGATAAACTCTCGAAAAGTATCCGAAAGGTGGCCCAACTGGGATATGACGGGGTTGAGCTTGCCCTGCTCGACTCCAGCCAGGTGAGTCTCCCGGAAATCAAAGCTCTGCTCAAGGAATATCGTCTCGAATTACCCGTGATCTCGACGGGCCAGGTTTTTGCCGATGCAAAGCTCTGGCTTACCCACTCGGATGCGGCCATCAGACAAAGAACCATCCAGCGGCTGAAAAGCCTGATCGATTTGGCCAGTGAATTTGGGGCCATGGTCAATATCGGAAGAGTCAGGGGACCTCTGGACCTTCAAGACCCAAAAGCTTCCGAGGAAAGATTCGTTGAGGGTATCCGCAAATGTGGAGAGTATGGGTGCAGTCGAGGGGTCAAAATCATTCTTGAGCCCGTCAACCGCTATGAAATCAATTTCATCAACAGCGTTCTGGACGGGGTAGAGATACTTAAGAAGATTGACAATGGCCAGATCTTCCTGATGCCTGACGTCTTTCACATGAACATCGAGGATGCTTCCATTGACGGCAGCCTCAAGGCGGCGAAAGACGTGATCGCCTACGTCCATTTTGCTGACAGTAACCGTTGGGCTCCCGGGGACGGCCATCTCGACTTTCCCGGGATCATTAACACTCTTAACGAGATTGGCTATGCTGGCTTTGTCACCCTTGAAATACTTCCCTATCCGGATCCGGATACGGCCGCATCAAGGGGAATT
>Ga0181535_10004389_pt1 | contig 15725 bp, 8 predicted proteins | sample PEATcosm2014_Bin_44_FD_119774 | JGI IMG/M metagenome (GOLD analysis project Ga0181535, IMG submission 119774) | Peatland microbial communities from MTU Mesocosm Facility, Houghton, MI, USA - PEATcosm2014_Bin17_30_metaG | ecosystem: Environmental > Terrestrial > Soil > Wetlands > Peat | place... | reverse complement strand
CTGAAGATTCTGCTTGAGAACCTGCCGCGCCGCGAAGATGGCGTGAACGTGACCGCCGTGGACATTGAGTTCCTGGCCCAATGGGATGCCAAGGCCGAGCCGAGCCGCGAGATTGCCTACATGCCGGCGCGGGTGCTGATGCAGGATTTTACCGGTGTACCGGCGGTGGTGGATCTGGCGGCGATGCGCGACGCGATTAAGACACTCGGCGGCGATCCGGAGCGCGTGAATCCGCTGGTGCCGGCGGAGCTTGTAATTGACCACTCGGTGCAGGTGGATGAGTACGGTACCGCGGGCGCGTACGGAGCGAACTCGCTGCTTGAGTTTCAGCGCAACCGCGAACGCTATGCTTTTTTGAAGTGGGGCCAGACGGCGTTTCGGAATTTTTCCGCTGTACCGCCGGGCATGGGCATTTGCCACCAGGTGAACCTGGAGTACCTTGCGCGCGTGGTGTTTACTGCCGAGATTGATGGCGAGCGGGTTGCGTATCCGGATACGGTGGTCGGCACGGACTCGCACACGACGATGATCAATGGACTCGGCGTGCTGGGCTGGGGCGTGGGCGGCATTGAGGCCGAGGCCGCGATGCTGGGGCAGCCTGTGTCCATGCTGGTTCCGCAGGTTGTGGGCTATAATCTCACGGGCAAGCTGCGCGAAGGTGCGACGGCGACGGACCTGGTGCTGACCGTGACGCAGGCCCTGCGCAAGCTGGGCGTGGTGGGCAAGTTTGTGGAGTTCTACGGACCGGGGATTGGGGCGCTGCCGTTGGCCGATCGCGCCACGATCAGCAATATGGCGCCGGAGTATGGCGCGACATGCGGCATCTTCCCTGTGGATGCGGAGACGCTGCGTTATCTGCGCCTGACGGGGCGCAGCGAAGAGCAGATTGCGCTGGTGGAGGCTTACTACAAGGAGCAGGGGCTGTTCCACACGGCGGACTCGCCGGAGGCTGAGTACACGCAGACGCTGGAACTGGACTTGGGCGCGGTGGAACCGAGCGTAGCGGGACCGAAGAGGCCACAGGATCGCGTGCTGCTGAAAGATGCGGCGGCGAGTTTCGCGCAGCAACTGCCTTCGCTGCTGTCGCCGACTGCCAAGCCGCTCGGTTCGCGCACGGCGGCCGCATGGGAGCGCGTAAGCATTACCGATGCGGCGCTGGCGGAAGAGAATGAAGGCTCTTCAACGGCGGGCGAAGCTGAACACTCGATCAAAACGGGAGCCGTGACGACCACGGTGAAGGAGCGATTCAAAATCGATCCGGACAAGTATCTGGATCACGGGTCGGTGGTGATTGCGGCGATTACGAGTTGCACCAATACTTCGAATCCGTCGGTGATGGTGGCGGCGGGGATTTTGGCGAAGAAGGCTGTCGAGAAGGGCCTCACTGTTCCGCCCTGGGTGAAGACTTCGCTGGCGCCGGGTTCGCGCGTGGTGACGGACTACTACGAGAAGTCCGGGCTGCTGCCGTATCTGGAAAAGCTGCGCTTCAACGTGGTTGGATACGGATGCACAACCTGCATTGGCAATTCGGGACCGCTGCCTTCCGATGTTTCGAAAAGTATCGATGAGCATGGACTGGTTGCCGTCAGCGTACTGAGCGGCAATCGAAATTTTGAGGGCCGGGTGAACGTGGATGTGCGCGCCAACTACCTGATGAGCCCTCCGCTGGTGGTGGCTTATGCGCTGGCGGGAAAGATTGGCCACAATTTTGAGACCGATCCGCTGGGTAAGGACGGCGCAGGCAAGCCGGTGTTCCTCAAGGACATTTGGCCCACGCAGGCTGAGGTAGCTGCGGCGATAGAGAAAGGGCTGAGCAGCGAGAGCTTCCGCAAGGAATACGCGACTGTGGCGGATGGCGATGCGAGCTGGCAGGGGCTGAGCTTCCCCACCGGCGACGTCTACCAGTGGGAACCGGACTCGACTTATATTCGCCAGGCGCCGTACTTCGACGGCATCACAAGCGAGCCTGCGCCGGTGACGGACATTGCGGGAGCGCGGGTGCTGGCGGTGCTAGGCGACTCGGTGACGACGGATCATATTTCGCCGGCGGGCAACATCAAGGCCAACGGGCCGGCGGGGAAATATCTTGCGGAACATGGCGTGAAGCCGACGGATTTTAACAGCTACGGTTCACGGCGCGGCAATCATGAAGTAATGGTGCGCGGAACGTTTGCCAACGTGCGGCTGCGCAACAAGCTGGCCCCGGGCACCGAAGGCGGCGTCACGCGGCTGCTGCCAGAAGGCGAGGGCATGTCGATCTTTGACGCCAGCGTGAAGTATGCCGAGCGCGGTGAGCCGCTGGTGATCCTGGCGGGCAAGGAGTATGGCTCCGGATCATCGCGCGACTGGGCTGCGAAGGGACCGAAACTGCTGGGCGTGCGCGCGGTGATTGCCGAGAGCTTCGAGCGTATTCACCGTTCGAACCTGGTGGGCATGGGCATTCTGCCGTTGCAGTTTGAAGTGGGACAGAATGTGGAGTCGCTGGGACTGACGGGTGAAGAAGTCTACGATTTCCCGGGACTGACGACTCTGCTGACGAGTAAATTCGCCGGCGGACGCATCATCGCGGTGAAGGCAACCGGGGCGGATGGCAAGGTGAAGAACTTCAACGCGGTTGTTCGCATCGACACGCCGCAGGAGATCGGCTACTTTGAACACGGCGGCATCTTGCAGTATGTGTTGCGGCAGTTGGCGGCGAAGTAGCCGGCTGCGCGCATTCATAGTCCACCAACATCAGCGGGCTGAGTCTTTCCTGAAAGGAAGGCGCTCGGTTCGCTGATTTGTTTTCTGGTTGACAGAGGTTTCCTCTTCGTTTCAAATCCCCATAATCAGCAAAGCATTGAGCCGCGACTCCCCCCTCGCATCAACGCATCATCAACTGACTTCCCCGGAGGACCGATGTTGCAAGAGAAGGTGAAGCGCGCCGCTACGGGCGCCGGTTGTCTTGTGTCCATGCTTTTGTGCATGCACGCGGTTTGCCTTCATGCTGCAGGCGAAGCTGCGGGCAAGACGCGCACCTACTATGTTGCGGCGGACGAAGTGCAATGGGACTACGCACCCTCAGGCCGCGACGAAGCGATGGGCATGGAGTTCGATGAGATCGCCAAGGGCTATACCGAGTCCGGGCCACATCAGATAGGCCGCGTCAACAAGAAGGCGATGTACCGCGAATACACCGACGCCACGTTTTCGACGCTGAAAAAGCGCAGCCCCGAAGAAGCGTACCTGGGCATCATGGGCCCGATTCTGCGGGGGGCCGTGGGCGACACGATCAAGATTGTTTTCAAGAACAACGCAACGCATCCTTATAGCATGCATCCGCATGGGGTTCTCTATGAGAAGGATTCCGAGGGCGCGGATTATAACGACGGCACAAGCGGCAAGGATAAAGAGGATGGCTGTGTTGCACCGGGGGCGACGCACATTTACAACTGGCAGATTCCGGAACGAGCAGGGCCGGGGCCGAACGATCCGAGCTCGGTTTTCTGGCTGTATCACTCGCACTGCGACGAGCTGCGCGATGTAGCTTCAGGACTGTTTGGCGGGATAGTCATCACGAAGCGGGGCATGGCGCTTGCGGACGGGCGGCCCAAGGATGTGGACCACGAGTTTGTGAACATGTATATCGCGATCAACGAAAACGAGAGCTGGTATCTGGACGACAACATTCGCGATCACACAACCGATCCCAAGGGCGTGAAGAAGACCGATTTCGGCCTAGCCACGGTAAATGGGATTGTTGGAACCATTGCGACCTCGGGCTTTGCAGCCACCAACGTCAAGTGGTCAATCAACGGGTACATCTACGGCAACATGCCGATGATGACGATGAAGAAGGGCGACCACGTGCGCTGGTACGTGACAACACTGGGGGACTTCAACAACGGTCACACGCCGCATTGGCACGGAAACACGGTACTCGTGAATGGACAGCGCACCGATGTTCTTTCTATAGCGTCCGCGCAGATGATCACCGCGGAAATGGTGCCCGACGCGGCTGGCATTTGGCTTTACCACTGCCACATCAGCGACCACATGCTGGCCGGGATGGTGGCGCGCTATGAGGTGAAGGAGCGGTAGATACGCGGCTCGATCAAGCGGACGCTCGGTTTACGGATTTGAAATCTTGGGTGGATTGGGCGAGGGGAATCGCTCGTAGGTTTTGACCCTGGGCTTGCGGACCGAGGACCGCTTTGGTTTGGTCTCTGCCGTAGCCGCTTCCTGTTCGCGGCTCATATGGAAGCGCGCGCCTTCCAGGCGGCTGTCGCCCATTACATGCAGGCGCATGAAGTTGGTGGAACCGGATTTGGTGCGGGTGCCGGCGACGATCGCGATCACTTCGCGGGAACGGACGTAGCCGTTCTGTTCGAGCAGGCTCTCGGCGCAATCCACCAGGGCCTCGGTGCTGTTGATCTTGGGGCAAAGGATGGGCGTGGTGCCCCAGAGCAGGCTGAGCCGGTTGATGGTGATTTCAACCGGGCTGAGCGCGAAGATGGGCGCCGTTGGATGGTGCTTCGAGAGCTGACGCGCGGTCTGGCCCGACTCGGTAAACAGCGCGATTCCACGCAGGTCGAGGTCGTCGGCGGCGTGGGCCGTGGCTTCGCAGATGGTCTCGGCGATGGAGAGGCGCGCCTGGCGTTGACGAGGCTCGTTCTGGTAGGTCTCCTTCATATCGCGCTCGGCTTCGGAGACAATGCGCGCCATCATAGCGACAGCTTCAACCGGATACTTGCCCACGGCCGACTCGCCGGAGAGCATCACGGCATCTGTGCCGTCGTAAACGGCGTTTGCAACGTCAGAGACCTCGGCGCGGGTGGGGCGCGGGTTTTCGATCATCGACTCAAGCATCTGGGTTGCGGTAATCACCGGCTTTGCGTACTCGGCAGCGCGGCGGATGATGTGCTTTTGAATGGCGGGCACCATCTCCGGAGGCACTTCGACGCCGAGATCGCCGCGGGCTACCATGATGCCGTCGGAGACCTGCAAGATCGCGTCGAGGTGCTCGATGGCCTGCGGTTTTTCGAGCTTGGCGATGATCCAGGTTTCAAAGCCGAGAGCGGCAACTCGATTGCGCACCAGGCGAACGTCTTCAGCGGTACGGACAAAGGAAACGGCGATTGCGTCGACGCCGTTCTTGAGCGCGAATTCAAGATCTTCAGTGTCTTTGTCGGTGAGCGAGGGAACGCGGACCGGGATACCGGGAAGGTTGATGCCCTTGTTCTCGCCCAACATGCCGCCGTTGACGATATCGCAGGAGATATCGTCGCCCAGCACCTCGTGTACGCGGAGCTCGATGAGGCCGTCGGAGAGCAGAATGCGCGAGCCTTGCTCTACGTTTTCAGCGAGGGTCTTGAAAGTGGTGCCGACCAGCGATGCGGTTCCGGGCACTTCGCGCGGCGTGATGGTGAGGCGTCCGCCGGCCTTGAGCAGCACGGGCTGATGATCTTTCAAGAGCGCGGTGCGAATCTTCGGTCCCTGCAAATCCCCAAGGATGCACAGCGGCTTGTGCTGGTCGCGGCTCACCTTGCGGATAATTCTCATGACAGCGAGCTTGCGCTCGTGCGATCCGTGGGAAAAATTCAGCCGGACAATGTCGACGCCCGCGCGCACCAGATCGCGGACGACGGCCTCGGTGTTTGAGGCCGGTCCGAGGGTGGCAACAATTTTGGCGCGGCGTTGCGACGGAGACTCACTCTTACTGAGTTCAGCAAACGACATAGGGATCGCTCCATTAAGAGGGCTGCAATTGGGTTAAAGAGGGACACAACAGCTTGCCAGAAAAAACCCTTACCCCATCAGGCGATACGCTCAGGCAGTTTTGCCGGGATGCGACAAGGGACCGGGGACCAATTTTGAGGGGTCGCGTCCCGCTTACAAATGATCACAAGCGAAGGTTTTAAACCCCGAGGGAACTTGTAACGACTTTGGATTGAAACTCTGCTCTTCTTCCGCGGCCTGTTGCGCCGGACAGAAAGACATTGCGGGGAACGACTGACTCTATTGTACATGGCGACTGGGAGTGCGGGATGCGGGAGTTGTTTCGGTTTGAATGAGCCGTCTCACAGGGGCTAAAGCCCAGGTTTAATTGGTTGCATTTGGGGCACGACTGAAGTCGTGCCCTGACACTTATTCCGGCTCCGATGGATTTTCCCGCAGCTTGTAAAGCCCGCGCCCTTCAAACTGACCCACTGCGCGAGCTGCGTCTTTCGGGTCACACCGTCACTGGCTTTTGGAAGTGGGAACGGAGTCCGGATCGGAGAACATGTGCGCGGCCATCTGGTCCTGACGATCTCGGTAAAGAACGCCGTTCAGCTCAGCACCGACCAGAACGCTGAAGGCTGTGATGTAGAGCCAGACAAGGGTGGCGATGCCGGCGCCGAACGAGCCGTAGAACATGGAGTAGTCGGCGACGCGGGTCACATACCAGCCGAAGGCCAGCGTTGTGGGAAACCACAGGAGGGTGCCTGCGACGGCTCCCGGCCCCACCCACAACCAGTGTTCCGTCCGCTTTGTGCCGAAGTGATAGACGGCGGTGAGCACGGTGACGCCGGTTGCCAGGGCGATGGACCAACGCACCATACGCCAGAAGAAGAGCACGATGTGGCGCAACTCGTGAGTGGCGTTTTGGACCATCCACACTTCGATTTGATGTCCAAAAACAATGACCAAAGTGGCGACGGAGAGCGGGACAAGCGCGATGGGCACCAGCAACAGGGCGCGCAGCCGGCGACCACCGAAGCCCCAATCCTCGTGAGGAATCTGATAGGCTCTGCGAAAACCCTCCATCAACGACAGCATCATGCCCAGGCCGGCAAAGATGCTGAGGCCGGTGGCGGACAGGAGCAACTGCGCGGAGTAAATGCGGCGGGAAAGAAGGTAGGACTGGAGCACGTCCATGGTATCCGCGGGCAGAAACTGCTCGAAGACGGAGCGCATTTCGCCGACCAGGGTTGTTCCCTCCTGCACCTGTGCCAGGAGCGTGGTGAGCACCAGCAGGGCGGGAAAGAGCATCAGCATTCCGGAATAGGCCGCCGCCTTGGCCGTATTGATGACGTCGTGCTCGATGGCCAGGAGGACAGCTTTGCGAAATTTATGAAAGTGATGGCTCATGCGCTCACTGGCAAGAGTAGTGCATTCCCCGGCATTGCGGCGACAAGTCTTTGTGAATGCTGGAATGCTGGTTGCGTTTGGAAGCAGCGTTTTTACGCTGGAGAACGGCGATTCCATGCGTTGACGCGGGCTTCGAAGGATGGACGCGGGGATGCAGGGAATATTGACTTCGCAGGTTACTCCTGATTTTGCTCGCACCCTGTTCACGGTGTTGCGACCGATTTTGATATCCCGCTGAAGGGTGGAAGAGAGAGAATGGACGCTTGCTGGAAAACAGGCGAACGAAGGCGAGCATCAACCGGGGAAGGGGAACGGAAGCCGGATGATTCAGGAACAGGGTCACAAGTTTGGGCGCGGTCTGCCTATGCGGTATTTGCTGGTCTTATGGGTCATGGTGATCAGCACCATTGCCTTTGTGGACAGGACCAATATCTCGATTGCGGGCGTAGAGATCGGCAAAGAGTTTCACATCGACAACTCGCAGCTGGGCTGGATTTTCAGCGCGTTTCTGATCGGTTATGCCTCGTTTCAAATTCCCGGGGGTGTGCTGATCCGGCGATTTGGCCCGCGCCGGGTGCTGACGTTTTTCGTGATTATCTGGGGAGTTTTTACGGTGGCGACGGCGCTGGTGCCTCCGGGCATACGCGGCGCGATCTGGGTTTTATTCCTGGTGCGCGTGGCGCTGGGGGCGAGCAGCTCGATCATGTATCCCTCGGCAAACCAGTTTGTGGAGCGCTGGTTTCCCTTTCATGAACGGGGGAAGGCGAACGGCATCGTGTTTGGCGGCGTGGGGCTGGGATCGGCGATTACGCCGCCGCTGATGACGTCAATCATTCTGCTTTACGGCTGGCACGACGCGTTCTGGTTCTGCGCGGTTGTGGGCACGCTGGCCGCCGGTGTCTGGTACGTGGTGGCGCGCGATACGCCCGAGCAGCACCCGTGGGTGAGCCGCGAAGAAGTCGCGATGATCGCCTCGGGGCGCGGAGACGTGAAGCGTGAAGCAGCGCTCGCGGAGGAAGAACGAAAATACGGCGTGCCGTGGATGCGCATCTTCAGCAGCAAAGAAGTGCTGGCGCTGATGGCGAGTTATTTCACGTTCGGCTATATCTCGTGGCTTTTCTTCAGCTGGTTTTATATTTACCTTGCGCAGGTGCGCGGGCTGAGCCTGAAGACCAGCGCTGTTTATTCCATATTTCCTTTTATGGCGATGACGGTGGGCTCGCTCTCTGGCGGTGCGGCGAGCGACTGGCTGGCGCACGCGTGGAGTCCGCGCGTGGGACGCTGTTTTCTGCCGGCATCCGCATTGGTGGTTACGGGGCTTCTGCTGCTGGTGGGATCGAGGGCGCAGAGCGCGGTGGCCGCGACGGCGGTGCTGGCGTGCGGGGCCGGTGCTCTTTATGTTTCACAAAGTTCTTTCTGGTCGGTGACGGCGGACTTTGCCGGCGAATTTTCCGGGGTGGTTTCAAGCACAGTGAATATGAGTTGCCAGATTGGCGCGGCGGTGACTGCTTCGCTGACACCGTTGATTGCGGCTCACTTTGGATGGGAGGCGTCGTTCTTTACGGCGACCTTGCTGGCAATGCTGGGGGCGGCGGCGTGGCTGGCGGTGAACCCGGAAGCGCGGCTGGCGCGGGAAATCCAGGGGACAAATGGGTAGTGGGTCAGTTTGAATTCTGGTTTCGACAAGAGGTGACCGATCACCACCTCTTGAGCCCTGATCCGAAGCGGACCTCTCAAAACGGAAGCGGGTCAGATTTGACGCGGCGCGCCCACATCGTAGACGCGCAGATCCCGATCCCGGATACCGAGGTTGGGCCATGCTGCCCGCCACTCCGCGATGTGATCAGACGCAAAATGACGATCAAGTGCAGCCTGATCGCTCCATAACTCCTTCACATGGATAAGGCCTGCGTCGAAAATATCCTCCGCATAGCCGTATTCCAGGCAGCCATCTTCTGCCCTGCTAGCTTCAACCATCCGTTTCATCACGGGGCGCGCATCTGGCAGGTTCCGGGCGGGGAGGCGGACAATTCCGACGATCAGCAACATGTATAAAAGGGTAAGGGATGTCGGTGGTCATGGGAAGAGCGACGTCTGCCTTCATTGCTTGATGCGCAAAAGCGGAATGACCACAAGCCATCGGAAGGCTGAAAATCAAACTGCCCACCACCGGCAAAAGCGCAGCAACCTTACAATGGGTTCATGATGCGTAGATCTTCTGCTGCCGTCGTCGCCGCTGGAGTGCTAGTGCTCTGCATGGCCACGCCTGTGTTTGCCCAAAGCCCGTTGCCTGTGGCTTCAGGTGGGGATCGCGCGCTGGGCCGCGCAATCCTGAAAGAGCTGATCGAGATCAACACCACCGATACGCCTTTGGGCAACGTGACTACGGGAACCGAGGCGATGCGGAAACGGCTGCTGGATGCGGGCTTTGCGGCGCAGGATGTTGCGCTGCTGGGGCCGGACGCGCGCAAACAGAATCTGGTGGTGAGGATTCGTGCAGCGGGCACGCCGACGGAGAAGCCGGTGCTGTTCCTGTGCCATATGGACGTGGTGGAAGCGCTCAAATCGGACTGGACGACCGATCCCTTCCAGTTGGTCGAAAAAGACGGGTTCTACTACGGGCGCGGAACTGAGGATATGAAGGACGGCGATGCGGCGATGGTGACGACGTTTCTGCGCCTGCACCGCGAGGGCTACAAACCGAAGCGCGACCTGATTCTTGCGCTGACCGCGGATGAGGAGGGGGGTAGGTTCGATGGCGCCGCTTGGCTGCTTGAGAATCATCGCGACCTGGTGGACGCTGCGTTTGTGATCAACCTGGATGCAGGCGGTGTGGAACTGGTGCATGGAAGACCAATCGTGGCGGCGGTGGAGGCGACGGAGAAGGTCTATGCGGACTATCAGGTGACGGCGGTGAATCGCGGCGGGCATAGCTCCCTTCCCCGGCCCGACAACGCGATCTACGAGTTGACGACGGCACTGGGCAAGCTGGAGGGGTACACGTTTCCCTTTGAGTTGAACGAGGTGACGCGCGCGTACTTTGGCGAACTGGCCTCGCAAGAGACGGGCCAAGCGGCGGCCGACATGCGGGCAATTCTGGCCGAGCCTCCGGATTTAGCGGCGGCGGCACGGCTGGGCGCGGAGCCAAGCTTCAACTCGAACTTCAGGACAACGTGCGTGGCGACGCGGCTGAATGCCGGCGTAGCGAACAACGCGCTGCCGCAGACGGCACAGGCGATTGTGAATTGCCGGATTTTTCCGGGGCATTCGCCGGAAGAGATACGGCAGAAGTTGATCGGGATCTTCGGAGACAGCAAGCTGGCGGTGAAGTATGTTTCCGATGAGGGCGGAGTTTCCGACACGGCCCCGGAGCGGAAGGCGATTGTGCCGCCGGCTCCGATTGCCGAGGTGTTTGAGCCGCTGACCCGGTTGACCGATGCGATCTGGCCTGGGACACCGGTGACGGCGGTGATGGAAAACGGAGCCAGCGACTCAATCTATTTTGCGCAGGCGGGCATTCCCTGCTACGGCTATTCGGCGATTGCGATGGAGCGGGGCGACGATCGGGCACACGGGCGCGACGAGCGGGTCCCCGTGGATTCTTACTTCAAATCGCTGGATTTCTTCTACTCGTTCGCGAAGGCACTGGGAGGGAACTGAGAGCGACGGGTCTAATCCGCATATCTCACAGACGGCGCGAGGTCCCAGGATTGAGCGTCTGGCGAGTCTTCCGCGGGTCTGGAGGCCGTTTCGGGTTTGACCCTGCCAAGGCAATAGAAATAGGTTGGAAGAGTGCGAGGTTGCCCGTCTGCACCCTCGAACAAGGAGACTGGATGCATAGCAGAGCCTTTTCCCCGATTTGGAAGAGTTGCATAGCGCTCGTGTTCGTGGCAATTTCATTTGCCGTGGCTCACGGACAGGACCTCAAGAGCTTCGAACAGAGGATCACGACCAAGGTGCTGCCCAACGGGCTCACACTGATCGTTTGCGAACGTCCGGAAGCGCCGGTGTTCGCCTACTCCACCTTCGTCGACGCGGGCGATGTGAACGACCCTTCAGGCCAGAGCGGCCTGGCACACATGTTCGAGCATCTAGCCTTCAAGGGCACGAGCCAGATCGGGACAAAGGACTACGCAGCGGAGAAGATTGCTCTGGAAAAGGTTGAAGCGGCGAACAGCGCGTTCGAGGCTGAATACCTGAAGCCGGTGGGGCGCGACGAGAAGAAGCTGGCGGAGCTGCACAGAGCGTTTGTCGATGCGCAGGCGGAAGCCGAAAAATATGTGATCCCCAACCAGTTCACCGAAGTGGCGGATGCGAACGGGGCGCACGATTTGAATGCGAGCACGGGCCTGGACGAAACGCAGTTCTTTTGGTCGATGCCGGAGAATCGGCTGGAGCTTTGGGCGTGGATGGAGAGCGATCGGCTTGCGGACACGGTTCCGCGCGAGTTCTACAAAGAGCGGGACGTGGTGCAGGAAGAGCGCCGCATGAGGACCGACTCCAATCCCATCGGACGAATGCTCGAGCAGTTTGTGGCGACGGCCTATGTTGCGCACAACTACGGGCGCAGCGGCGTAGGCTGGCCGAGCGAGTTGAGCCAGATTTCGGCCACGGAGGCCATGGCATTCCACAAGAAGTACTACGTGGGCGCCGACATTGTGGTGGCGGTGGTGGGCGACGTGAAGGCCTCGGAAGCGATGCCGATGCTGGAGCGGTATTTCAGCAAGGTGCCGGGCGGCCCCAAGCCGGAAGACATGACGACGATAGAGCCGAAGCAGTTTGCGGAGAAGTCGGTGGTGATTCGCGAACAGACGCAGCCGTTCTACATCGAGGGCTATCACCGGCCCAACTATCGCAGCCCTGACGATGCGGTGTACGACGCGATCTCGGACATCGTGTCGAATGGAAGAGTCTCGCGTTTATACCGGAGCCTGGTAGAGCAGCAGCAGATTGCAGCTGAGGCTGCTGGGTTCAGCCCGTACCCCGGCGACAAGTATCCAAGTCTTTTCGCATTCTATGCGGTTCCGATTCCAGGACACAGTCCGGCGGAGATGCGGGAGGCGATTCACAAGGAGATTGAAAAACTCAAGACCACCGATGTGACAGACGCGGAGTTGCAAATGTACAAAACGCGCGCCCGTGCCGACCTGCTGCGCGGCCTGGCAGACAACCAGGGACTGGCGAGTGCGCTGTCGGAGTACCAGACGCGGTATGGGGACTGGCGAGAACTTTTCCTGCAACTGGACAAGGTGGATAAGGTGACCAAAGCGGATATACGCCGGGTGGCGAACCAGGTGTTTGTGGCTTCAAACAGGACCAGCGCGGAGATTGACACTGAAGCTCCGGCGGCTGCGGCAAAGAACAGTGGAGGCGCGGAATGAAGAGCCTGACGATGAAAAGTGCCTCCAGGATTCTGACGATCGTTGCCGGCGTTGCGGCCCTGGCGGCGCCGGCGATTCTGCGTGCGCAGCAGAGCAAGCCGTGGGAGAAGATTCCTGTTCCCAAGCTGCACGACTTCAAGCCGCAGCAGCCGAAGCGCATTGAGCTGAAGAACGGGATTGTGGTGTTTCTGCAGGAGGACCACGAGCTGCCGTTTATTTCCGGTTCGGTGATGATTCCCGGCGGCTCGCGCGAAGAAACCGACCCGGCCAAGACGGGACTTCTTGATCTGTATGGAGCGGCATGGCGCACCAGCGGCAGCGAAAAGATGGACGGCGACGCCATGGACGATTTTCTTGAAGCCAAGGCTGCGCACATTGAAACCGGCGGGGATGTGGATTCGACGGCACTCTCGTGGGACTCGTTGAAGGGGGACTCGGACCAGGTGTTCAGCCTGGCGATGGAGCTTCTTTTTCATCCCAAGTTCAGCGAAGAGAAGCTGCAGCTTGCCAAGCAGGAACTGGCCACAGGGATTGTGCGCCGCAACGACGAAGAGGGAGAGATCGCGGAGCGTGAGGCCGCGAAGCTGGTGTACGGGATCAATGGCCCCTATACGCGGCAGCCGGAGTTGGCGACGATTGGCGCCGTGAAGCTGGCGGACTTAGAGGCCTGGCATGATCGGACAATCAAAGGGAAATTGATTGTCGGCATCAGCGGAGACTTTGATCCGGTGGTGATGGAAGCCAAAGTACGGGCAGCGTTTGAAAGCCTTCCGCAGGTTGAGGAAGCGCCGGCGCGGCACGATGAGTTTTCCGATCCGAAGCCGGGAGTCTATTTCATCGACAAGGAAGACGTGAACCAGTCGAACGTGGAGATTGTGGGTCTGGGAACGGATCGGCACAATCCTGACGTACCGGCGATTGCGGTGATGAATGAGATTCTGGGCGGCGGCTTCGGGAGCCGACTGTTCCAGAAGGTTCGGACAGAATTGGGACTGGCCTACGCAGTTGGCGGCGGCTTCGGCATGCAGTACGACCATCCGGCGCTTTTCCGGGCGGAGGTGCTGACCAAGAGCCCGTCGACGGTGGAAGCGACCAAGGCGGCGCTGGCTGAGATTGCCGGATTAAACACAAAGCCTTTTACCGAGGTGGAGCTGAAGCGGGCGAAAGACGATTTGCTGAACTCATTTCTGTTCAGATACGACACAAAAGACAAGATTCTGGATGAACGCGAACGTTTGGAGTTCTACGGCTATCCGGCGGACTATCTGGAGACCTACAAGGCGGCGCTGGAGAAGGTAACGCTTGCCGACGTAGCCGCGGCGGCGAAGAAGTACATTCATCCGGACAAGCTGGCGGTTCTGGTGGTGGGCAACGGACCGGAGATCAAGCCGGGGCTGGACACGTTCGATATGGGGCCGGTCCAAGCAGTGGACATCACAATCCCGATGCCGGCTGGCCCGGCGGGCGGCGCGGAAAAGTAATGGCTACGATGAAACTGAACGGACATGGCTGAACGATAGAAGCGGGAGAGTGCGTGGCGTGAATACGATTGAGGAATTGGTGGCGAACGATGCGAAGCTGCGGATGGAAGCGGCGGCGCGGTTGATGGCAGCCGGCGTGACAATTTACATGCCGGAGACGTGCGTGATCGACGCCGAAGTGGAGGTGGCGGCCGACACCGTGATTGAGCCCTTTGTGCAGTTGCTGGGACGGACGCGCATTGGCGAGAAATGCCTGATCCGTTCGTTCACAGTAATTGAAAACTGCGCGCTGGGCAACAATGTGCTGGTGAGGCAGAGTTGCATACTGACCGACAGTACGGTGGGCGATGGAGCGAAGATTGGGCCATTCGCGCATCTGCGGCCGGAGAGCGAGATCGGCGAAGATGCGCACGTGGGGAACTTTGTGGAAACGAAGAAGACCAGACTGGGCAAGGGCGCCAAGGCCAGCCACCTGACCTATCTGGGAGACGCGGATGTGGGCGAGGGCAGCAATATTGGAGCAGGCGTAATTACGTGCAACTACGATGGAGTCCATAAACACAGGACACGCATTGGGAATCGAGCGTTTGTGGGCAGCGATTCGACCCTTGTCGCTCCGGTGAGCGTGGGCGAGGGCGCATACATTGGTGCAGGCTCCTGCGTCACCATGGACGTGCCGGCGGGGGCGCTGGCGGTGGGCCGAAGTCCGCAGGTGAACAAGGAAGGCTGGGCGGAAGCAAAACGAGCGCGGACGCATAAGAAAGAGTAGGGCAACAACGAAATCGGGTAGAGTCTGGGAAGTCCGCCCAAGATTCTGAATTGGTTTTATGCGAAAGATTGAAGGGAAAACCTCTCTTGCAGCATGCCTGTGGGCGATCGTTGAAACGCCGGAAAAGGAAGATGGGCCTGAGGGTTTGAAGGCAACCGGAACGAGGGTTTTCAACATCTAATCGGCAGATCGGATCGCAACATTTCCAACTGACTCTCCTTTTTGTGATTGCTGGAACACGCATGAATCCAGAGAGATAGCGCTGGTGTCGCGTATGGCTAAAAGTAACCGCATCTGGTTACCTTCAGACTAATCTTCAGGATATACAAGTAGGTGCTATGACACCTTTTAGTGATGGTCAGCCCACTCAAACGCCTGTTAACTAAGAGTAGGACCGGGTACTCGCGGTGCAGACCGTAGGGGTGCGATGGGCCACGAAGGTGGACCCCACGGCGCAACTCACGAGCCTGGAGGGAATTTCTTGGGACTGAACCTGGCATCACCGGGCATGGGGAAGACAGCGGGGGGTCCGCCCTCTGAAGCAGGGATGCGGGAATTCGTGGAAGCCAGCAGGCCGGCACGGGTTCTTGTGGTGGACGATGAAGCTCACGTTCGTTCGATGATGGGCACCACCCTGGAACGGAATGGCTACGAAGTGCAGCTGGCCTCAAGCGGCCGGGAAGCGCTGGAAGTCCTCGCGCAAAACGCCTACGATCTTGTGCTCACCGACATTGTCATGCAGGACCTGAACGGGATCGCGCTGCTGGAGCGGGTTCATGCGCAGCAGCCGAATCTCCCTGTCGTGATGGTGACAGCCATTCACGATATTGGGGTGGCCATCGACTCGATGCGGCGCGGAGCTTACGACTATCTGCTGAAGCCTTTCGAGCGGGATCACCTGATGAGCACGGTAGAGCGGGCCTTGAAGCACCGCCAACTGCTGGAAGAGAGCCACAACTACCAGCAGAGCCTGGAGCAGATGGT
>Ga0181535_10004385_pt1 | contig 15736 bp, 15 predicted proteins | sample PEATcosm2014_Bin_44_FD_119774 | JGI IMG/M metagenome (GOLD analysis project Ga0181535, IMG submission 119774) | Peatland microbial communities from MTU Mesocosm Facility, Houghton, MI, USA - PEATcosm2014_Bin17_30_metaG | ecosystem: Environmental > Terrestrial > Soil > Wetlands > Peat | place... | reverse complement strand
GCAAGTTTGATAAAAGAAGACAGCGCTTTACAAGTTGATATTGACAATTTAAAAGCAAAGAACATTCAGAGTTATGATGATTGTATAAAAAGTCTTTATGCAATGCTCGGAGCTACCCAGGCAGATGTTGATAATTTTAGAAATGCAGTAACTGAACTTGATGGAAAAATCTCAAGGAAAGAAGGGCCAAAAGCAGACAGGCAGAAAGATCTTAATGCTTTGAAAGTAAATAAGATCAGCGCACTTCCGGAATTTTTCGATAAAGTTCACAACCAGATGCAGGCAGCCCTGGATGCTTGGGTTGAGGCTCCAAAAGAAGTTAGCTATACTGTAGTAAAAGGAGACTGTTTATGGAATATTGCAAAGAAACCTGCTTACTATGGTAATGGTTTTGCATGGCCGGTGATTTATAAGGCCAACCGGGATGAAATTAAGAATCCGAATTTGATTTTCCCAAAACAAATATTTAAGATCCCTAATTTAACCGAAGAAGAAAAAGCTAAATACGATAAAGTTAAAAAGAATTACAAACCCGCTCCGGTTAAGTAAGTAACCCGGTTTAATGTTCTGGTTTGTATTTAATTATAATGGCCCTTGTCATTCTTTTGATGATAAGGGCCTTTTTATTTAAAGGATGAAGATGACGGCTATTGAGAAACGAATGGTACTTGAAAATGTCGATATATTCTCATTGATTGGGATGAATGATAGCAATTTAAAACTAATTGAAGATAAATTTAATGCTTCCATTACTATTAGAGGAGAAAATGTTGTTATCAAGGGGGTGACTGAAGAAGTGAATATTATCGAAAAAGTAATAAAAGAGATGGTATACGTTCTTAATACTAACGGCACATTAAAAGGTACTGATATAGAGACGATACTTAATCTTACGGTTGAGGGGAAGGAAATTATTAATGAAAAAGAAATTGATTCCATTGTACTTTATACAAAAAATGATATAATTAAAGCCAAAACACCAGGACAGTCTGCTTACTTACAGATTGCATTAAAAAACGATATTTGCTTTGCAATTGGACCGGCCGGAACTGGTAAAACATATCTTGCTGTTGCCTTTGCGGTTTCTTCTTTAAATAGAGGTGTTGTAAATAAAATAGTACTTGCACGTCCCGCTGTTGAAGCTGGCGAAAGCCTTGGGTTTTTACCGGGTGATTTTCGTGAAAAGATTGATCCGTACCTCCGCCCTTTGTACGATGCACTTGATGATATGATGCCTTCCGAAAAATTAAAAAATTATATTGAGAAGGGAGTTATTGAGATAGTCCCTCTTGCTTATATGCGCGGTAGAACATTAAATAGTGCTTTTGTTATACTAGACGAGGCACAAAATACTACAGATATGCAGATGAAAATGTTTCTTACCCGGCTTGGTGTCAATTCCAAGGCAATAATTACGGGTGATATAACCCAGATTGATCTGCCGCCTAAGACTACCAGCGGACTGGTACAGGCTAAAGAAATTTTAAAAGCAATTGAAGGAGTTGGTTTTGTATATTTTGAAAAATCTGATGTAGTTAGACATAGGCTGGTAAAAGATATTATTGATGCTTATGAAAAATCCAAAAACGGAAATGGTGCATAACAATATATTCGGATTTTGAACTAATTGATGTTTCTGTATCTTATATAAGAATTCTCCTTTTTATTTGAATTTTACCGTATTGCTAGGATTTACTTTAAACCGGAACAAACAGAATCTCCAATAACCTTTCGTACTTATTCATTTATTAATTCCACACAATTTCAAATTAATTTTTTAAAAGAAAATAGTTGCATGTAATTGTGATGAGACCAACATAAAAGGACAGACTTGTGAAAGAGCATTAATAAATTTGAAATTCAATATTATTTTAGTATTGAATTTTATTTTAAACAGCGGATAACTTGACAAGAAACAGTAAAATACAAAAATTTATTATAATCGCTATTTATGTTGCTACTTTTCTTCTCAGTAGTTGTGAAGAAGCAATTTATCTATACAATAGCAGGGAAGTAGATTATGTTGCCGATGGACCTGATATATGTTTTAACCATGATATCATCCGCATGGATAAAAACATTACAAAAATTACAAACGCTTTTAATAATTATAATAAGATTCTAATAAGTAAAATTAACAATCATAATTATTCACTTAACCGCATTTTAAAAATCACTAAAGAAATTGCTCTCCCTTTAGAAATCCCCGTACCTAATACATTATTACGTTCAATTGCTGTTTTACAATCATGCGGTAATGTAGCAATCTTTAAAGAACAGGAAGATATCTTCCGCCCTCCTGAATTAATAGAATCATCTTTGATCTAAACCGACATAATTAAAAAACTTTCGGGCAATAATAAGTACTGAATTATTTAGCCATCAATTGAATATTGGTTTAATAATTAGTATGGTATTATTTAACCCGGATAAGGCCTTTTTTTGGCCTGATATTGTCTCTGATGATTCATTTAACAGGAAAAAGGAAATTTAATATGCATTATTTTAAACCAAATGGGAAACAAATTATTCAAAAAATCAGTATAACAGTTGTAGTCTTTTTAATCTTCAACTTTAACCTGTCAGGAGGACAAAAAAATAAAGATATTCTTTACGATAAAATTAATTTATTTGTTACTGTAGTTGATTCAACTCGAAATACTCCTCTGGAACTCGTTAATTTAACTCTTAGCAAGGGCAAAAAAACTTATCGAACATACTTAACTGATTCACAAGGCGCTGCAATTTTCACAGACTTAGAACCGGGCAAATATAATTTATTTGCCCATCGTATAGGTTACAAAGATTATTTAACTTCTTTAGTCGTTGATAAAATCCAGGAACATTTAAAGATTTTAATGATTCAAAACAGTATAAGGCTGAATGAAGTATTAATAAATGGTTCAAAGGACGACCATGTTTCTGGTTATATTGATACTTTAACAGGCAACCAGGTAATCTTAACGGACACTTATCACGCTCCCCCGCAAGGCAGTATGATTGCATTTATTCAGGAGAATGTTAATGGTGCAGTTAGAGAACCTATCGGGGAAATGGTGATTAGGGATCAGCATAGTGAGTACAGCAGTTCATCTTATTATCTTGATGGAGTTCCAATTCCTCTGGGTGTACTAGGTGACCTGGATGAAATTGTAAATCCGGAAATAGTACAGAGAATTAATATTTATACCGGCGGATTCCCGGCAGAGTATGGCGGCCAATCTACTGCGGTATTTGATATCCAAAACAGAATTCCAACCGGTAATTTTCATTTAAATTTATCAACTTACGTCGGGAGTTATTTAACTTCGAATAACGAATATCTTGGTAATAAAGTGGGTACATTTAAAGCTTTAAATTCAGACGGAGAAGATATTTCTCTCAGCAATAATTTAGAAAACTTTGGATATTATTTATCCGTCTCACGTCAGGAAACTGACAGAAGATTGGACCAGCCTGTTGAAAAACTTTTTAACGATCATGGTCTTGATTATTTCTTATATGGTAAGATAGATTATTTGCTAGGTGAAAATGATTATATAACTTCGAATTTAAATTACAGCGATACTCAAACAGATATCCCCTTTGACTCGATAGAAGCAATAGATTATGATACTCAAAATAATTATAATGCTTTTCAAACATTATCATATTATCATATATTTTCAAATGAACCCGGTAAAGGAAGTAAAATATTAATATCTCTTTTTTCAAGCGAAAGAGGTATAAAATATTTGACTAATAATGAATTGGATGAAACCAGGCAATACCTGGGGACAGATACTACAACAAGTTATACTATTAACCAGGACAGGAAATATTTTTCATACGGAACAAGGGCTAAGTATTCAAACAGTTTATCAAATCAATTTGAATATGAAGCGGGGTTAGCATTAAACCTGACGGCCGCAAATGAAGTATTCCAATTAAAAGATTTTGCCGGGAAAGGGCCTGTCATTAATTCAAATTATCAGAGTTCAACTTTTGGAATGTTTTTCCAAACTCAGATTCATCCTTGGGATCTGGTAATGCTTGAAGCCGGGATTAGATATGACCAGTTGGTTTCGCCTTCAATTCCATTTCAAACTCAGGTTAGCCCGCGGTTAAAACTAAATCTTTACACAGATGGTTCAAATACTATTTACTTAAGTTACGGCAGGCTTTTTTTACCCACAAATGTTGAAGGGTTGAACTATTTATCTCAGATAATTACCGGGTCAACTTTAAATTCAGGTACATATCCAGAAAGAGATAATTTATATGAGCTTGGAATTATTCATAAATTCAATTCAAGTTTAACCAGTAAACTGGATTATTTTCATAAGGATGCTTCACCGGGGTTAGATGATGAAACTTTAGGCGCTAGCAGCATAAAAATAAATATCAACGTAGCAGAAGTTAAAGTTTCCGGGTTAGAATTAAGTTTGAATTATAATGAACCATTTAACCCTTTCTCATTCTATATTAATAGTTCCATTATGCATGGATATGGAGAAGGATTAATCTCAGGTGGATTCCTTCCTTCCTTCTATTCCAGTCCATATGATCTTGATCACGACCAGAGATTAACTTTAGTAACCGGATTAAATTATCAGTCGGCTAATTATTTTATTAATTTATTAATTAACTACGGCAGCGGTTTAACAAACGGAAACGACGATTATGATTATAAAACAGGTTTATTTGATTTCAACCTGGGAGCTCATACAGCCCCCGCCTGGATTATTAACCTGTCCGGTGGATATATTTTTAACCTGGAAACTAATCATACTCTCCAACCTTCGTTATACATTACAAATTTATTGGATCATGCACATTTGATTAAAGGAGCATTCTTTAATAGTGCATACTTTGAAGAAAGAAGAAATGTTACTTTTAAACTGAGTTATCAAATTTAAAATTAAAAGTCCCGGAAGATTTTCTCAATTTCTCCCGGGAATTTTACACAATTTATAGCAGACTCATTGCATAAGTTTGCGTAGCTTTTACGATCCGATTTTTAGCGCTTAAAATTTTTTTTACTCTCTTCCCAGTACTTATCCATTTCGGTTAAATTTGATTGATTTATCTGCCTGCCGCTTTCATTAATTTTCTTTTCTACATACTGGAACCTGTTGATGAACTTTTCGTTTGTTCTTCTTAAAGCAATTTCGGGATTTATTCCAAGGAATCGTGCATAATTTGTAAGTGCAAAAAATACATCGCCAACTTCCACCTCAAGTTCATCAAAGGATTCTTCTTTCTCGGATTTATGCATTTCTTCGATTTCTTCAATTACTTTTTTCCAGACGTCTTCCTTCTTTTCCCAGTCAAACCCGACTTTAGATGCTTTTTCCTGAAGACGGTAGGCCCTTTGCAGTGAAGGCATCATACCCGGTACTCCTTCCAATACCGATTTCCTTCCTTCTGTTAGCTTAATAGCTTCCCAGTTGCGTTTTACATCCTCGGGACCGGATACTTCCGTTTCTCCAAAGATGTGAGGATGACGTCTTATTAATTTTTCTTGTATTAAGTCGATTACTTCATCAATATTAAATCTGCCATTTTCGGCAGCGATTACAGAATGGAAAACTACATGTAGGAGAAGATCTCCCAATTCTTTTTTCAGTTCCACATCATCTTTATTGTCTATAGCCTCAACAACCTCATAAGCTTCTTCAAGTGTGGCAGCCCGGATGGATTCATTTGTTTGTACTTTGTCCCAGGGGCAATCGGCACGAAGTCTTTTTACAATGATTACAAATTCATTAAATTTACTTCCGGTCATTATTTAATTCCTTAATTTTGAACTCTTTATTTTTGGTTTGCCAATATATATAAAAAGATACTAAAAACTTAACTTGATAAAAAAGGAGATACCATGTTTGAAGATACGATTAATGAACTTGGACTACTACTACCAGAACCACCGAAGCCGCTGGCCGCTTATGTGCCGGCTGTTAGGATAGCTAACTTGGTATTTACTTCCGGACAATTACCAACTGAAAATGGTGTATTAAAAATAAAAGGGAAAGTTGGCGCACAGGTAAGCGTAGAAGACGGTGTGAAAGCTGCAGAAATCTGTGCACTAAACTGTCTTAGTGTTATTAAAGGTGTAACCGGAAACCTTGATAAAATCGAGCAGGTGGTGAAGATAACTGCCTTTGTAAACAGTGCAGATTATTTTACTGGTCAGCCTAAAATTGCAAATGGGGCGTCCGAGCTGATTGTCAAAATCTTTGGTGATAAAGGTAAACACGCCAGAAGCGCAGTAGGAGTAAGCGAACTTCCTCTGGATGCACCTGTTGAAATTGAGATGATTGTTAGAGTGAAAGATTAAATGATCAAAAATTTTACAAATAAAAATTGAAAAAATATAAATTCATCAACTATATAGATTTACATATTACGTGGTATATATGAAAAAATTTTTTTTGTTTTTTCCACTTATAAGTACACTCTTATCATGTTCAACAGGAAAGCTTATGTTAAAAGATAATGATAGAATAATATTTTTTGGGGATTCTATTACGCAAATGGGCTTAAAACCTAATGGATATATAACAATAATTAAAGATTCACTTTCAAAAAACAATCCATCTATTAATATTATAGGTGCTGGAATCAGCGGAAATAAAGTTCCCGATTTACAGATACGTGTTGAACGGGATGTAATCTCAAAATCTCCAACTATAGTTTTTATATACATTGGTATTAATGATGTCTGGCATTCAATTACTCCGGGACTTCATGGAACACCCAAAGACCAGTACCAAGCGGGCTTAAAAGAAATTATAGTAAAAATCAAAAAAACCGGAGCAAGAATAATACTTTGTACTCCAGGTGTAATCGGAGAAAAACACCATGGAACAAATAAAATTGACGGGATGCTGGATGAATATGCGGAAATAAGCAGGAAAGTTGCAAATGAGACAGGTGTTCAGTTTTTAGATCTGCACAAAGATTTTATTGATTATATTGCTGCACATAATCCGGATGATATAGATAAAGGTGTTTTAACAATAGACGGCGTTCACTTGAATGATACGGGCAACGGGTTTGTTGCAGTGGAAATGTTGAATATGCTGAAATGACTTTAATTTAATGAATCTCAAAATCTATAAGCCTTGATAGAAAATTTATTTCTAAAAGCTGAGATAATAATATTTAATACAATTAATTATGATTTAAGTAATGATTGTTTAAAACTTTTAACCAGCTTAATGGTACTACTATATTTATTATCGTCGTCCATCAGGGATTTAATTATGGCACTACCGACGATAACTCCGTCGCAATAGCGCGTAAATGCATTTGCATCATCTCCGTTGGAAATACCAAAACCTGCAAGCATTTTATTTTTGCTTATAGTATTTTGAGCGCGTTTAATAAATTCAATTCCAGCGGTTTTGTTTTGATGATGAAGGCCGGTTGTCCCGCTTACGGAAACACAATACACAAATCCGCTGCTTTTTTCATCTATCAATTTGATTCTTTCGTCGGTGGTTGTCGGTGTAATAAGAAGAATGATGTCAAGCCCTAAAAAATAGCTACTGAAAAAATCCTCATACTCTTCAATTGGTACATCAGGGATGATAATACCATTTACACCTGAAGCCTTAGCTTGTTGTGCAAAGCGGCTTACTCCATATGATAAAACAGGATTTGCATAACCCATTAAGATTATAGGTTTATCCGTGTGTTTACGAATTTCACTTACATAATTAAAAGTTGCAGTAAGATTAATTCCTTTCTGAAGAGCTTGATATGACGAGCTCTGAATAATCGGCCCGTCTGCTAATGGGTCACTGAAAGGAAATCCTATTTCAAGTATATCTGCACCTGTTTCAAAGATTTTTAATGCAAGCTCAGGAAAACTTTCTTTACAAGGAAAGCCTGATGTAAGAAACACTGAAAGTATTTTTTCATTTAAATTGTTTTTATGGTTGATATACTCTTTAATGATTGACATTTAATAACCCAAACTATTTTTAATTGTATTTAAATCTTTATCACCCCTGCCGCTTACATTAACTATTACGATTTCATTTTTGTTAGTCAGGGGCATAAGATTTTCCAAGTATGCGAGTGCATGAGCAGACTCAAGAGCAGGAATTATCCCTTCTTGCCTGGATAAGAGCTCAGTTGCTTTTATGGCTTCATTATCGGTTATTGAATAATAATCCGCAATAACCTCATCTTTAAAAAAACTATGTTCGGGGCCCACACCCGGATAATCTAATCCGGCAGAAATTGAATGAACTTCTGATACTTGGCCATCCGCATCCTGGAGCAGATATGTTTTCATTCCCTGGAATATACCTTCTCGTCCGAGCGTTAAAGTTGCGCAATGTTTATTTGTATTAATTCCGTAGCCAGCAGCTTCAACACCTAAAAGCTTTACTCCGCTATTAACGAAAGGATAGAAGATTCCAATAGAATTACTCCCGCCGCCTACACACGCAACTATGTAGTCAGGCAGCCTGCCTTCAATTTTAATGATTTGCTCCTTAACCTCTCTGCCTATAATTGACTGGAAATCCCTGACAATCATTGGATAAGGATGCGGGCCGACTACGGAACCGATTATATAATGAGTATCCTTAACATTTGCGACCCAATCACGGATAGCCTCATTGGTAGCATCTTTTAAAGTTCTGCTTCCAGACGATACTGGTATTACTTCTGCCCCGAGTAGCTTCATCCGGAAAACGTTAGGGCTTTGTCTTTCGATATCAACTTCACCCATATAGACAAAACATTTAAAGCCAAACTTAGCGCATACGGTTGCAGTTGCAACACCATGCTGTCCAGCACCGGTTTCCGCAATGATACGGGTTTTTCCTAGTTTTTTTGCTATCAGGATTTGTCCCAGTGCATTATTAATTTTATGTGCCCCGGTATGGCAGAGATCTTCGCGCTTCAAATAAATTTTTGCTTTGCCATAGTGTTTTGTTAAGCCATCTGCAAATGTAAGCGGGGTGGGTCTGCCCGTGTAATTCTTATTCAGATTGTCAAGTTCGTCTAAAAATGACCTATCTTTTATTAGTTCGAAATAAACATCTTCTAATTCTTTGAGCGGAGTAATTAGTGTTTCAGGAACAAACTTACCGCCGTATTTACCAAATCTCCCATTTGTATCCGGGAAATTATATTCAACTGACGTTCGCATAATAATTTATCTTTCTATCGACAATTGGAGCCAACTGCCCGATCTTATCTAAAAGTTTTCTAAAATTTTTTGGAGTTAATGATTGCGAACCATCTGAAAGAGCCTGGTCCGGATGATTGTGTACTTCAACCATTAAGCCATCAGAGCCGCATGCAATTGCAGCCATTGCCATTGGTGTAACTTTATCCCAAATTCCTATTGCATGTGAAGGATCAACTATAATCGGAAGGTGAGAATTTTTTTTAATCATTGGTACGGCATTAAGGTCAAGAGTATTTCTTGTCATAGTTTCAAATGTACGTATACCTCTTTCACAAAGAATTACATTAAAGTTCCCTTGAGACAAAATATATTCAGCACTCATTAATAGATCTTCTATCGTTGCCGCCATTCCCCGTTTAAGAAGAATTGCATTTGATAATTGGCCGGCTTCTTCCAGTAAAGAAAAGTTTTGCATATTACGGGCCCCGATTTGAATGATATCTGCAATTTCAGCTATTAGAGGAAGTGTTTTTGTATCCTTAGCCTCGGTAACTATTTTTAATCCAAGCTCTCTTTTAATTTCCGAAAGATAAAGCAATCCCTTTTCTTTCAATCCCTGAAAAGAATATGGACTGCTTCTCGGCTTAAAAGCCCCAGCACGTAAGAATTTAATTCCCATTTCTTTAAGCTCACCTGCAATATCAAACAGTTGTTGTTTACTTTCAATGGAACAAGGTCCTGCAATTATTGCTAGTTCTTCACCCCCTATGCAAGCCTGATCAAGATTTATTATAGTATTCTCCTGCTTCATCTCTCTGCTAACAAGCTTATACGGTTTTGTAACTCTGATAACCTCTTCCACAGATTCGAGGCATAAAAATTCTTGTTCATTGAGCAATGTAGTAGGACCGGTAATTCCGATGCCAAGTTTATTCGCGCCCGGTATTTCATGAGGTACACATTTTTTGCTGCTTATCCTGTCTCTTACTTTTTCAATATCAGCTTTAGAGGAATTCAGCTTCATGATAATTAACATATCTTTTCTTTCAATTCATTAAGTTTATTGAAGAATTTCTTTACTTTTTCTTTATCCTTTTTACCCGGTTCGGACTCAAGTGATGAAGAAAGATCTATACCAGCCGGTCGAACAATTGTATATATTTCTTCAAGATTTTCAATTGAAATGCCTCCCGCTAAAATAATCTTGCTTTTATATTTAGTTGGAATTTTCCCCCAGTTAAAGATTTTCCCGGTTCCGCCGTAACCGGTATTTGAATATGTGTCCAGCAGATAATATGAATCAGGATAATTTTCCAAAATTCCATAATTGAAGTTATCATTAACTCTAAAAGCCTTAATTACCGGTGTTGAAATATTTTTTATCCTTTCCGGGTACTCATCACAATGGAGTTGTACAAGATTTAATTTTACTTCAACGGCAGTTTTATTAATATTCTCAATTGATTCGTTTACAAATACACCTACCTTCATTGTAAAAGGAGAAAGTGATTTTGCAATTTCTCGCGCTCTATCTGGAGGTATATATCTCTTACTTCCAGTATAAAATATAAATCCCAGTGCGTCGGATCCGGACATTTCACACATTATTGCATCTTCAAGATTAGTTATCCCGCAAATTTTAACTTTCAAGTTTATATCCTTTAAACAAAAATTGTAGCATTTAATTACTCCCGGCTATTCTTTACACCAGGTTTTAAGTTCGTTCAACTTCTCTTCAATATTGTATGATCTCATCAGATGTTCACCGACTAAAATTGCATCTGTGCCGGCATTACGAATGTAATCAATATGTTCTTTACTACTTATGCCGCTTTCTGAAACAAGTAAAACATTATCAGGCAGGTAACCCGAGATTGTTTCGGTTATCGAAAGATCAACTTTAAAATTTTCCAGGTCCCGGTTATTAACACCAATTATCTTATTTAAACTAAAATCAATTTTTTCCAATTGATTTATGGAATGCAATTCAAGCAATACCTCTAAACCTATTTCGACTGCGAGTCCTGTAAAATCTTTTATTTGCTCCTGTGAAAGCGCTTCGCAAATAAGTAGAATCATATCAGCACCGTTTGCTTTTGCCTCAAAAATCTGTATACTATCAATAATAAAATCTTTTCTAAGCAGGGGAGCTTTTTTAATCTTAGCTATTTCATTTAAAAAATTTATATCTCCTTTAAAATAGTTCTGATCTGTAAGTACGGAGACAGCGTTTACCGTTCCGCTAAAATAAGATTTTGCTATAGCTATATGATTAAAATCTTCCCTTATAATTCCCTTTGACGGACTTGCTTTTTTTATTTCGGCAATTATTGAAATGGCTTTGCCGGAGATAGCATCATTATAAAAGCTCAAAGGTTGGCGATTAAAGAATTCCATTTCACGAAACGAATTAAAGGAAAACCTTTTCTTAAGATCGGAGATTTCATCTTTTTTTGTATTTAATATTTCAGTTAAGAAGTTCATTTTTAATGTAAAATCTTTAATATTGAAATAATTTTTAATCTGTTCCGCTGAATTTTTTAAATTCATTTAGCTTTGCCATTGCTGCTCCGCTTAGTATCGAATGCTCCGCTGCCATTTTGCATTCTTCCAGGTTGTCTGAATAATCAGCCGCATATAATGCTAAGGCGGTATTTGCAGCAACAGTGTGGAATGCTCCGTTTTTATTCTTACCTTTAAATATATCTAAAATTATTTGTGCGTTTACTTCCGGAGTATCACCTTTTATATCGTTGAATTGTATTAATGGATAGTTAAATGATATGTTAGATAATGTATATGATTTAATCTCTTTCCCCGCGTTGTATTCGTGAACTTCAGTCTTATCTCCTAGATATATTTCATCATATTTATCGCTGCCGCAAAGGAAGCATACCTTTTTAAGATCAAGGAACTTAGCAGCTTCTGCCATTGTACTTGCTGCTTTAATATTAAACGTACCGATAATTTGTTTTTTAACTCTTGCAGGGTTTGTTAAAGGGCCAAGCATATTAAATATCGTTTTCATACCAAGTTCTTTGCGTACCGGTGCGGCATACTTCATCGCAGGATGATACAATGGTGCAAAGAGAAATGCGATCCCAATATTATTAAGAGACTCTTCGGATTGTTCTTTTGTCAGATTTATATTAATGCCAAGTACCTGTAGAACATCAGCGCTGCCGCTTTTGCTTGAAATGGAACGGTTGCCGTGTTTTGCTACAGTAACACCGGCGCCAGCTGCTACAAATGCGGCCGCTGTAGAAATATTAAAACTGCCGGAATTATCTCCACCTGTGCCGCATACATCAATTACATTATCATCATTACAGTTTATTCTTATGCTTTTTTCCTGCATTGCTTTTACAAAACCCGCTACCTCTGCCGGCTTTTCCCCTTTCGATTTAAGAGCTATAAGAAATCCTGCTAGATGAGAATTATTAACTTCACCACTCATTATTTCAGTCATTGCAGTGTAGGACTCATTAAAAGACAAATCTTCTTTATCTATTACTTTTTCTAAATATTCTTTTATCATAATGTCAACCAATTTTTAATAATTCTATATCCTTCATCCGTTAAGAATGATTCCGGGTGGAACTGAATCCCTTCAACTGGAAATTCTTTATGCCTTACTCCCATTATACAGCCGTCGTTAGTTTCTGCAGAAATTTCGAGTGAATTGGGTAATGATTCTCTTTCAATAATTAATGAATGATATCGTGTAGCCCTGAAATCTTGCGGTAAGTCCTTGAAAATTGTTCTTTTGTCATGGTTAATATTTGAAGTTTTACCATGCATTAGAACAGGAGCTTTTATTACTTTCCCGCCGTAGACATATCCCAGAGCCTGATGACCGAGACATACACCCAGAATAGGAATTGTATCCCCGAATTTTTGAAACACCGTAATAGATGCATTTGCATCTTCAGGCCTCCCCGGGCCGGGAGAAACTAAAATTTTATCGGGATTTAAATCTCTGATTTCTGTTTCAGAAATTTCATCGTTCCTTTTTACTATTAGTTCACAATTGAATTTCCCTAATAGTTGAACAAGGTTATAAGTGAATGAATCATAATTATCAATTACCAATATTTTCATCGATTACCTCCGCATATTTTAATGCATTAACCAGCACTGCAGATTTATTTCTTATTTCCTTAGCCTCAAGTACCGGCTGGCTATCAGCCACTATTCCCGCTCCGGCTTGCCAGTATATAATATCCTTCTTCGCAAACAAGGTTCTTATTGCAATGCACATATCCAGATTGCCTGAAAAATCAAGATAACCAACGGCACCTGCATAAACATTTCTTTCTTTTTTTTCATATTTGTCTATCAGTTGTATAGCACGGATTTTTGGGGCTCCTGATACAGTACCTGCGGGGAAACAGGACTTTAATGCGTCAATAGAATCCTTATCATCAGCTAATTCTCCTTCGACTTTGGAGACCATATGCATTACATGGGAATATCTTTGAACTCGCATTCTCTCAGTAACTGTAACCGAACCATATTTACAAACTCTACCTAAATCATTTCTTCCTAAATCTACGAGCATTGTATGTTCTGCTTGTTCTTTTGGGTCGTTTACCATATTTTTTTCAAGTTCAGTATCCTCTTGCTCAGTTCTACCGCGGCGACGGGTTCCCGCAATAGGTAATACCTGCGTTTTCCTGTTTTTCACTCTCAAAAGATCTTCCGGTGATGTACCGATTACCGTAAAATCATTTTCAAATTCTTGATAATACATATAAGGAGATGGATTAATTATTCTAAGAGCACGGTAAACATTTAATAAATCTCCTTTATATCCTGAAGAAAATCTTTGGGACAGTACAATTTGGAAAATATCCCCCTCAACAATATTACGTTTGCCAGCTTCTACCTGGCGGTAATACTCTTCAGGGTCAAAATATTCTTTTACTTCACCGGAAAGTCTAAAGTCGGAATTGTAGTCAACAGGTTTTTTAAGCTCTTGTCGAAGCGATGCTAATTTCTTTTTTGCTTCATCATATACAGCTTCAAGGTTTGTGTCGCTTTCGATTTTTACATTAGTTATCAGTATAATTTGATGTTTATAATGATCGAAAGCCAAAATTGTATTGTAAATTCCAAAGATTGAATCTGGATTGTTGAAACTTTCGGAATTAAATTTTATCACATTTTCAATAAGAGCTATGTTTTCATAACCAAGATAGCCCACAATTCCACCTGTAAAATACGGGATGGCTTCCAGCTTAGGCTGTTTGTATTTTTTTAGCTCTTCGCGGATATATTCGAAAATACTTTTATGCATTACCTTTGAAGTTCCGTTTACATGCTCTGTAATTTCTAAGTATTTATTGCGAATTATTAATTCCGGATTTTTACCGATAAAAGAATACCGTGCTAAACTTGATGAGCCCTCTACAGATTCAAGAAGGAAATTCTGCTTCCCTTTTTCACGTATTTTTAGGTATGCGAGAACAGGAGTAAGTAAATCTGCTGTAATTACTTCATAAACAGGTATTAAATTGTATTCTTTAGACAAATCTTTAAATTGACCGAAATTCATATGCCGCCTTTAAAAATAAAAAACCCTTCCCAGTTTTCTGAGAAGGGTTTTGGTATTATAATTGTAAATCTCTAGATCACCGGGTCATATTATTTTGCATACTATACCACCACCACCAAGAATTGGTATTTTTAGAGCTGGTAAAATTATATGTCCCAAAATTTTTATTCATATTTCAAATACAAATATAAAACAGTTTTTCTTTTTGTCAAGTGAGAAAGAAATATTTTATTGAATTATTTCCAAAATGTCCTGATACTTTATACCTTTTGCCAGAAAATTAATTTACTATATATATTATTTAATATAACTAATCAAGACAAATAGATAAATAACTGCACATAATCGTACTCACCGGAAGGCATAATAGATGACTCAAAACCAATGAAATCGGGTTTATCACATAAATCATCTCAGCTCAAGACTTACAATTTAATCCTGTTAATCTGCTAAATAGTGTCTTGAAACTATTAAACGATTCTAAGTATATTTAATAATTAAAATAAAAAGAATATTATGTACAGAGAGATGTTTCGTTCTAAAATTCACCGAGCTACTGTTACAATGGCTGAACTTTATTATGAAGGCAGTATAACAGTGGATAAAATGCTTCTTGATGCCGCAGATATTTTACCCGGTGAAAAAGTACAGGTAGTTAATTTAAGCACTGGCAGCCGTTTGGAAACATATATAATAGAAGGTGTATCTAAAAGCGGCATTATATGCCTTACTGGGCCTGCAGCACGACTAGGTGCTGTAGGTGACGAAGTTATAATTATAGCCTATTCCCAAATGAATGATGAAGAAATAAACAATTATAAGCCAAAAACAGTTCTAGTTGATAAACAAAACAAAATTATTAGGATAACGTAACTTAAATAACATTTTTTAAAGTTATAATGGTAAAATCATTGATTTTTTTGTGCTATTTGTTTAATATTCAAGTGAAATTATGAGGGTGTTATTATGAAAAAAATAATGATGCTGTTTATTGTAGTGTTAACAATGACAAGCTTTGCACAATTTAAAGATTCTGATGCTCCTCT
>Ga0181535_10004382_pt1 | contig 15744 bp, 18 predicted proteins | sample PEATcosm2014_Bin_44_FD_119774 | JGI IMG/M metagenome (GOLD analysis project Ga0181535, IMG submission 119774) | Peatland microbial communities from MTU Mesocosm Facility, Houghton, MI, USA - PEATcosm2014_Bin17_30_metaG | ecosystem: Environmental > Terrestrial > Soil > Wetlands > Peat | place... | reverse complement strand
CGGCGCCGCCCGGCACCTTGCGCAGTCGCTCAGCCACGCCGTCGACGACCGTGGGGTACTCGGTTCCCAGCGCGAAGCGCTCGAGGTGGCGAACGTTGAAGGTCACGGGAAGGCCCTCGATCGGCATGGTGCGGTCGACCAGCAGGCCTGTCTCCTCGTCCTGGCCGACGTAGGGCAGCACGCCCAAGGTCGGGACCACCTCGACGCCGGCGAGGGCCGTGTAGTCGGAGGCTTGGCCGAGGTCGACGCCTAGGATGTTGAGCACGATGGGCCTCCTGCTGTGAGGGCGTAGGTGGGTTCTCCGTCGAACCACGGATCAAGGTCGTCATCGACTGCCGCGAGCACTGTCTCGTGCTTGAAGACCGACCCCTCGGCGTCCTCGAAGCTGCACTCGTACTCCTGACGGTACTGCCACTCGGAGAGCTGCTTGCGCTCGTTTTCGAGCCACTGAGGGTCGATACGGGGGCACTCTTCGGCGGTCACCTTGATGCGCTCCCACGACAGGCCGCCGAAGACCCAAACGCTGTGCAGGAACCCCCGCTTGCCCCAGGGCGTAGAGAGCAGGATGAGGCGCCCTCCCGTGACCGCCAGCATCGGCCGTACCGCCTGATAGAGGTCATCGCCTTCGATGTGTGCCGCCTCGTCGATGATGACGAGGTCGGCGGAGTACCCGCGCACGGTGCTGGCGTTGCCAGGGAGGCAGATGATGCGGGAGCCATTGCGCAGCTGAAGCTCGCCCACCGTCTCAGACTCGACCACCTCATCGCCGAGCTTGGCCTGAAAGCCCGTGATCTTCTTGTAGAGCTCGCTGGACTGGCGCTGCGAGGGCGCCAGTAGCAGTACGGTGAGTGGCGCCCGGCGAGCCCTGTGGAGCGCAAGTGCGGCCGTGATCGTGGACTTCCCACTTTGCCTGCTGCACAGCAAGATCAACTCACGCGACTCGCCGCCCAACATCGCGGCCTGCCACGGGTCAGGTTCAAGACCGACCTGCCGAGCGAAGACGACCGGGTCGAGAGCACACGCAAGGTCGAGGGCGAGACTCATCATTCGGCCGCCCCCACCTCCATGCACGCCGCGACCACGGCCGCGCGGGCATCGGGGTATGGCTCGAGCTTGGTCATAATCGCAGTGCGCAGCCGCACCCATTCGGGACTTGAGACGAGGTCGCCGGTGGTGGCGTGGCGTACGGCGCCCAGCTTTCGCGCCTCAGCGTCGAGCGCCGCTTCCATTTTCAAGGCCTGAAGCGCGAGACGAGGGTCTCCCGCTTCCATGGCTTGCTCGCGGATGAGTCGGGCTTCGGCGGCCCGCTGCTGATGGTCGGCGGTGCTGGCAGTAGTCGAGTCCGCGCTCGCGCCCTCTGTCGACACCTTCGGCATGTGGCCGTGGAAGTGCCTGTGCATCGACGCGGTCGACACGCCGAAGCGAACGCACAGCGACTGCCGCGACTCGACGCCTTCGATCAGGAGGGCGTTGATCTCGTCGAGCTCAGGGTGCTGACAGACCTTGCAGCGACGGGCCATCGACTACGCCCTAGCCCTCGCGAAGACGAGGCCGCCTTCGCCGGGGGACCGGTCGACGGCCTCAGGCTGCAACGCCACCCGCGAAGCCGCTTCGTCGATGACGCCACTTCCCCACACGAGACGGAGGGTCGCGATCGGCCGCCGACCGTGGCTGTGCTCGAGTGCCGCCGCACTGCGTCGGGTAGCCCACTCGCGGACGTTATCCAGTCGTGGAGCGATGACCATCGGGTCGGCAAGCATCGCGAGCAACGAGTCGACGTCTGGCGCATCGACAGTGCCTTGGCGCGCGACCGGCCGACCTTCGATGACAGCGGCCTGCATCGCCAGCTTGTCGGCTTCCTCGCGCTGGAGCTGACTCTTCGGCAGCGGGTAGATCGACTCGATCCCGGCGCGCATCATCGGCGGCGGCGCTGCCGGCGCGTTGAAGCGCACGCCCTCAAGGTCTTGCAGTTCCTGAAGCAGCGCCATGCTCTTGGTCCGTCGCTCGTCGGCCTCGACGCGGATGGTAGCCGCCTGTTCGCGTAGACCAGCGGCCTCGTGCCTGTAGACGGCGGGGATGGCCTGAGCCCGGCGCTCACGGCACAGGTCAACGGCAGCGTCCAAACGCTCGGCTTCTTCACGCAGCCGCGCCAGCGACTTGGCGGCCTGCGAGCTTGTGGTGCTGACGGTGCCGGCGAGCTGTGCCCGTAGGGTGGCCTCGGCGGCGGCAGGCTTGGCAGCCTCGATTTCGGCTCGGAGCTGGATCAGGCGGGTCGTCATCTCGCGCTCGGCCGCGTGAAGTCGTGCGACCTCGTCGCGGGGGTCGGTGGCCATGTTCGCCTCCAGTGTCGCGGACGCCATTACCGCCGCCCCTCGGTCGCGAGCTTGGCCTGGCGATCGCTCATGTGAAACAGGCCACTGAACGCGCCCTCAGAAAGCGCGGACGGCTCCGGTTCGCCACCGGCAGCGACACGCACGACCGGCACGCGCTCCGAGCGCTGTCCTGCCGCGATGGCGCCCTGTGCCTCGGTCATCCCGAACGTGCGCTTGAAGGACTCAGCGAGGCGCTTCTGTGCGGCGTTCGGGTCCTCGCAGGGCGTGATGAGGATGTGGCGGGGGTGGTATTTGGTCGCGTAGGCGCCCGCGTCCACCAGGTTCGCGGCCTCGATAGTGACGATGGTCTCGCGGTGGATGTCGCGGATTGAGTAGAAAGACACGGTGTTCTCCTTTGAAGTGGTGGGGGAACCGGCCGAAGCCGGGATTTCGTTTGGGTTTTGGGCATTTCGCCCGGTCGGAAGATATGGAAGGGTGCGGTCGCCGCCTCCGAAGAAACTCCGAACCGCGCCGTCGTGCCGGCCCTGCGGTCGCGACGGTGCGACCATACGAACAGCGTGAGCATCGGGCGGCTGTTGGAAGCGACGAGGCATGTCAGTCGTAATAGGACACGTTGAGCACGGCGCCCGCACTCGCCTGGATCACTTGCATGGTGGCGAGTCTGCCCTCGTACTTGAACGGCAGAGCGCCTACAGGGATCAGTTGCCCGCTCGTGGCAGTCGGCGCGGTCCCGTCGTCGCGCCACCGCACAGGCGCAACCTCAGCGGTCAGCAGAGCGCGCTTGGCGCTGGCAGGGATCGACGGCAGGCCGGCGGATACCGTCATGGTTGTCATCTGGACGTAACCTTGCGGGTTCAGGTTGTAGTGCTTAACGCGCTCGGGATCGACGATGCTCATGCGGGTCTCCTCAGCCTCGCTCGGATTGTCGAATTGGGCTCCGTGTTCTCGCGAGGGCACTTGACGAGTGACAGACAGGGCACTCCCACGGCTTGAACTAGTCGATTAGCAGCGTGTTTCCGCGATTGTCGCGGGTCACTTGCTGACGGATGACGCGAAAACGGGGGCACTTTCAGCGTCATAGGGCCTCTTCCCCGCCACCTGTGCCGACGCCGACCAACTGCTCCAGCGAGTCGCTGAAGCAGTCGATAAGCGCGTCGCCGGCCAGGTCGCAGTCGTCGTTCTGCCCCTGCCCGACGTCGTGCGGCGCCGGACTGCCCGTGTAGCCCGCGATCGCGGCCTCCGCGCGCTCAGCGGCCAGGGCGGTGCGGAAGGGAAGTAGCGGCGCGAGTGCGCTACAGTCGGCCAAGATCACGTCAGCGAGCAGCTCGCGCATGTTGACTGCTGGCAGGCGGCCACCGGAGAGGCGCGTCAGAGTGCCGTGGTCGTCGCCCAAGCGCACCGCGCGGTCGACGAGGCCCCCGAGCAGGGCGGCGGCCCTGCAAGCGCGCTGAGCGACGCCGAGCAGTTCGCGGTCGACGTCAGCGAGTGCGGCGGCAAGGCGCGGGCGGTCGACGATCGGCTCAGCCATGCCCCAGCCGCCGAGCCACATCGGCGAGTCGGTCGTCGAGGGCATTACAGAGCCAAAAGCGACGCCTACGCCGTTACTGTTCACCACGGGGTTAGCCTTGGGCACTTGTGACTCCTCTGTCGTCGTGTCGCTTTGTTTTCGCTGTAGGCGCAACGTGGACGGAGCGCTATCGCTCATGCGCCGCACCACCCCCACTCTGGGGACTCGAAGGCGGGGTCACTGGCACGAAGTGCTGGCAGCCTACGAAGATGCGCAAGCAGTTCCACGGCTTCCCGCCGGGTTTGCCCGCCGAGTGCGTCGACAGGGTCGCGTCGAGCATTTGCCAGCACGCCGCGCATGTAGGCGTCGGAGTCGTCAACCGCTTGCTTCTTGCGCCTGAGGTAGTTGTTGATCTTGAGCCCTTTGTGGCCGAGCGCGTCCCACACCGGGCACCAGCGATCGATTGCGGCGAACTCGCAGATTGCCCCACGGCTCTCGCGACGGGCTGTATCGCAGGCGAGTCGTGCGAGGCCGACGAAGGTCTGTTGGCTGGCCTCGGTTACGAGGTTCTCCGTGGCGCACTCTTCGTCGTCTCGGTTCCGACAGTAGAGAAGCTCGGTCAGCTCCCAGGGGCCACACTCTTCAAGCTTCTGTGGTCCGTGATTGGAGCCGTTCGCGAACCCCATCCCCTCGTCGCCGGGATTTGCCAAAATCCCAGTCTGCCTCTTTTCACGACGGGAGAAGGAAGACGGAGAAGAACAAGACGGAGGGGGCGACACGAGGTCGTCGTTGTCCTCGATTGTGAGCAGGGGTTTTGCGGGGTCATTCTCGACTGCGTCCGTCCGGCTCTCGTACACCGCGTCCGTCCCGTCCTCATACACGGGGCCGTCCGGCTCTCGTACACCGGAGTCGTGGTGGTTCGAGGACTCTTCGGCGAGTGACCCGACGACCTGGCGGCGATTCGCGCATAGGTTCCACGTGCCCCTGCTCTTGCCTGGCTCGACGGTGATCGTGTACTCGGGAAACGTCGCGCAGACGACCTTCGCCGCTTTGCGGATGGCTGCCACCACATCGCGCTTCTTCTTGCCTGGCATGTTGAGGCGAGCCGCGACCGACCGTCGACCGGCGCCCTTGCTCGTCTCGGCATCGGGGTCGGCGAAGACCTTCCACTTGAAGGGGAGCCGCTCGGTCACGAGCCACAGGTACAGCAACTCCGGTCCGTCAGAGCGCGGGCTGGCGAGCCGCAAACGGCGCACGGCCTCGCGTTCGACGTAGGTCCAGTGGTTCTCGAGGATGCTGCGCTGCATGGGCTCAGTCAGTTGCACAGCGGCGCGGCCGCCGTCCGCACTCGTCATGACGCCGCCCTGAGCTATCGTGAACCAGCGGTCGGTACGGGTGTCCTGCACCAGCCACTCCTCGGTGACGAGAGCGCCGCAGAGGTCTTGCAGCAAGTTGCGGATGCGCTCGTACTGCCAACCTCCGCGCTTGGTGCTCGGATAGAGCATGTCGGCGATCTCCGCGAGAGACAGCTCGACCCAGCCTTGGTTGGGATGGCCGGCGGCTGCGTTTTCGGCGTAACCCTTGGCCAGCAACATCGTGATTTCCTTGTGTGCCGGTTTGGCCGGCTTACCGACCACGGTGAGCGACACTGGCGAGCGAGCGATCGTGTTCTCTATGGCAACGAAGCCGTGTCGTCTGGCAAGCGCGCGTGTGCGAGTTGAGATGGCCGTCGGTGCGTCAGCGACGAAGGGGGCGAGGTCCATTAGCGCGTCGATCAGCTCATTACACGCGCGCTCGTGCTCTGCGCCGGCGGGCGTCTCGCGATGCCTGGCGGCGGCCTCTTCGACGGCCGCCCAAAGTGAATCGGCGTCGAGGTCCTGCGGGGCGATGACGGCGACGTCACTCATGAGTCCAGCCGCCTCAGTGCTCGTGCGACCACCAGATCACGATCGTGCCCGACGGTCGCACCGGGCAGGCATGCCGTGGCCACGACCGTGATCTCGGGGTCGGTGTTGCTGTGCTTGCCCGGCGCGTGCATGGTGCCCTAGACCAACGCCGAGCGCTTGATGCGCCAGGTCCGTCGCCCAAGCCGCTTGGCTGGCAGGAGTCCGGCCGCGCACCACCGGTAGACCGATTTCTCGCTGACCGCCAAAATGCGCGCCGCTTCCGCGACGCCGCAGTATTCGGACATCGTATTCGTCTCCTTCGGGTTCACGTGCTCACGTCCACGCTCGATAGGGTAAGCGCCTGACCGCAGGGGTGCGGAGCAGGGTGCAACCGTCCCCTTCGCGACCATTCTGGGGGAAGCGCGGAGGTGCTGCGGATCAGCTTTGAGAAACGCCAGCCGACTTTGCGCGACGCCTTGCCGGGTCCGTCGTACTCGCTGCACGACGCCTCCTCTGGACCGCGTTCGGGCCAGTCGACCCAAGCCTCGTGGCCGCACATGCCGCCGTTGAAGTAGAGGCAGGCACAGCAAACTCGCGCGGCCGTGTCGGTGGCAGGGGCGGTGGTGCTTGGGGTGATCCTCCGCTGAGTCGTGGTCGCGGTGGCCGTCACCGGCTGGCGCTGGCGGCCAGGTTGGCGGCGAACTGCTCGAGGTCGGCCGTGCGGTAGAGGTTGCGTCGGCAGCCGTCGGGCAGCGTCACCTTGTTGATCAGGCCGGCGGCCGCCCACAGTCGGAACGTGGGGCGCGACACACCACAAAGGCGGGCCGCTTCGTTCTCGTCGACCAAGATGGGCGGCCGGTCGGGGGCGGCGTTGTCGGACGCACCTGCGCGGAGTACGCTCACGTTTGCACCTTTCTCGGTGTGGGCGCTCCCGTGGTCCCGGTCAAGGTCAGGGAGCGCCCTTGTCTATGGCTTTGTAAGTGCTGAGAGGCAATTCTACGGAGTTCCGCCGCGAGGTGAAGCTAAGTTGGCGGCTTATCCCTGCAAAACACTGTCTTCAGGGATGCTGAAAGGTGATGTTTGCGTGCCTTGCCACGAGAGGAGTGGAACATGGCAAAGAGCCGACGGGCAGTAGCCCCCTTCGAGATTTCAATCGAGAAGACGGAGGGCGGAAAGACATTCAGGGGCCACTATTGGACGGAGAGGGACCAAGTGGTGGTTACACTCGGCGACGATCGGAAGTCGACGCAGATAGGCTCCGGTCCGGCTGAGACCGTCGCGAGCGTCATGTTCGGCGAGATGGTCATGAGAGCGCAGAAGAGGGCGGCGACTACCTGACCACGTGGTGCGTCGCCCGTCAGGCGCGACCCCACATGCCGGTCAATGCCTGTGCCGCTTCACGCCGCTGCTCAGCGCCGACGTGCCCGTAGACATCGGCCGTCGTCTTGATGCTCTTGTGGCGCATGAGCCGGCTGATCGTCAGGAGCGGCACGCCGTTGCGGTGAAGCACCGCCCCGTAGCAGTGGCGCAAGTCGTGGAAGCGTAGGTATCCGAGGCCAGCCTTTTCGGCGTAAGCACCGAATGCCTTGCGCAGTGACCCGGCCTGCCAAGCGCGCCCGGCCGGTGACCCGGCGAAGGTCGACAAGCACGGGAACACGAGATCGCCGTCAGCGTCGGTCCAGAACCGGGGACGCAGTGCCAGCTTTGTCTCTGCGACGGTCTTGCGATGCTCCTTCAGCCATTCGACCGTGTCGGGATCGAGCGGCACATCGTCCGTGGACTCGTCGGTCTTCGTGGTCTTGAACTCGAGCTCGAAGAAGCGACCACCGTTCGGCCCCGCCGGCACACGCGCCGCCGAGCGACACACGTGGACGTTGCCGGCCTTGAGGTCGACCGACGACCACTCCAACGCGATCAGCTCGCCCTCGCGCATCCCGGTGGCCAACGCCATGCGAGTGATTGGGTACGCGGAAGCCTTGGCAGCCCTCATCGCGTCCAGCATGGCCCGTAGCTCTTCGTCGCTCGGAACGTGGAGCTTCCGGCGCCCTGGCCTAGGCGGCATCTTCACGCCCACGAGCGGGTCGCGCGTCATGATGCCCACGGTGATCGCCTGCTTGATTACCTGACGCAGAAGGGCGACGACCTGAAAGCTGGTGCCAGGCGCGAGGCCGCTGTCGGAAAGAGCGTTGTTGAAGTCCTGGAGGTCTTCAGGAGTCAGCCCGCGTAGTCGCGCGCTGCCGATGTGGGGAGAGATGTAGAGGCGGTGGTAGTTCTCGTAGCGGGCGAGCGTCGAGCGCTCGAGGTCCCGTCGCTTGTACTTCTCAAGCCATATCGGAAACCACTCGTCAACCGTCTTCGGCGCCTTGGTCGCCTGCGGCATGATCTCGCGCTTGTCCCGTTGACCCTGGAGCTTCGTATGCTCGGCGCGGGCATCGGTCAGCGTGCCGTTCAGCACCTTGACAGCGCGCCGGCGGGGCTGCCCCTTCGCAGCCCTGCCAAGATTGACCACGACCCTCCAGTGGTGGGGATCGGCCGCGTCGCGGTAGATCCCCGGATACTTGCCCTGTGCCTGCCACTCCGCCATGTCCGCCCCTTTCGACTCTGCCTGACGCTCAGGACTCTATCGCAACAGGGCACTCGGCGCAACAATGCAGGGCACTTTTCGTGACAATACCGGCTGCATTGAGGCTATCTTCCGAAAAAGTCAGGGGTCACGACTGGACCGGCGACGGCACCTGGGACCACGTGGCCGAGCTCGTCGGCACCAACAGCGCCGGGCAGAAGGTCGTCGACGCCCACACCACCGACCACTACCACGTCTACTGGAAGCTGGGCAGCTCCTCGTGCCGCTACCGCTACGCCCACACGCGCGCCACGGTCGTCATCTGATCGTCCGCTCCACGATCTTCGCCTGAACGTCCGCGCCGCGACCGCCGCCCGTGTCATGGTCGCGAGGCGGGCGGGCGGGCGGGCGGCGGGCCGGTCCCCGGCCCGCCGCCCGCCCGCCTCGTTCGCCGCGCCGTCACGTACAACCCGCTCCCGGCCCACGCACCCGCCCGACAGGCTCTCGGCGGGGCGCCGCCCTGCACCGCCGCCACACGCCTTGTTTCCAGCGAGAACGGGTACGCAGTCTCTGCGGTGTCAGGAGGCAGCGACAGATGAGCGGCGAACAGGTGGAATCGAGCAACGACAAGGTGGTCAGGTTTCCGCGCAGGCGGACCGTGACCGGCGACAGCGAGCGCGAAAGCGCCGCGCTGGCAGCGGGCGCCCTTAAGTCCGGCTGGCTCACCCAGGGAGCCGCGGCGGTACGCCTGCAACAGGCCGCCGAGGCATATCTCGAGCGGCGCGTCGTGCCGGTCGCCGGAGGTTCGGCCGCCCTGCATCTCGCCTTGCTCGCGATCGACGTGGACGACGGCGGCGAGGTCATCATGCCGGCCGTCTCGTCGTCGTCGATCGCCAATCTCGTCATCCTCGCCGGCGGCCGGCCCATCTTCGCCGACATCGAAGCTCCCCACCGGCCGTTCCTCGACGCCGCCGACGCCAACCGTCTCGTCGGGCCCCGCACGCGGGCCCTGCTCACCGTCCACGAAGCCGGATACCCCTCCCCCACCGAAGGTCTACGGCGCGTCGCCGGCGACCGCGGCATCGCCCTGATCGAAGACTGCCGGGCGGCGCTCGGCGCCACGGCCGAAGGCCACGCGGTCGGCTCGACCGGCAAGCTCGCGACCTTCGCCTTGGGCGGCTCGCCGTCGGCGGGCGGTCTCATCTCGACCGCGGCCGATAGCCTCGAGCGCCACCTGATCGCGCTGCGCTCGACCATCATCGCCACCGACGACGGGTGCTTCGCCCACGATTGTGCCGACGGCATGGTCAACGGCTACCGCATCGACGAGGCCGCGGCGTCGGCCGGAGCACGAGTGCTCGCCGGGCTGACCGAGGCCGTCGCCCGTCGCCGCGAGCTGGCGGCGACGGTGAGCCAACGGCTGCACGCCGCCGGACTGGCCGTGCTCGACGTGGGCGACGCTGCCCAGCCCAACTGGCAGTGGCTGATCGCCTTGGCGCCGTCGCGCGAGCGCCGCGACGAGGTCGTGTCGGCCTGCCGGGCCGCCGGTGTCGAGGTCGTCATGCCGGTGGCGGCGTTCGCGCAGCCTGCCCAGCTGCACCGGCGCGCCCTGCCCAACACCAGGGCCTTCTGCGACCTCGCCCTCAAGTTCGCCGTCGTGCCCAGCCTCGACGCGCAGCTCGCCGCAGCCCTCTAGCCCGGCGCGCTCGAGCGGCTCGTTGCCGCGCGGGGAGCGACGTCGGCCGACACCAGTCCCTCGAGGCCCTCGGCAAGGCGGATCGGACGGGCTTCGCCGCGCTCCGCGGCGTAGGCGGCGGCCGTAGGGCGGGCGTTGTACGGGGTCATGAGCTCGAGCGTGTAGGCGCCGGCGTCGAAGAACGCGACGACGTCGCCGGGGGCGCTGGCGGCCGGAAAGCGTCGGTAGGGCGTGTCGTCGTCGCCGGCGAACACGTCGCCGCCGTCGCACAGCGGCCCCGCCAGGCGAAACGGCGTGTCGGCGGCCTCGTCGGCGCGGCTGGCCACCACGGCGCGGTAATACCAGTGGTAGTTGGTGTGCTCGAGCAGGGTGTTGAAGCCGGCGTCGACCGTGAGCCAGTGCTCGTCGCCCACCCGCAGCCCCGCGGCGTCGCGCAGGCCCTTGACCTTGGTGTTCTCGATGGTCGTCACGAGCAGCGCCGTGTTGCCGGCGATGAAGCGACCCGGTTCGAGCAGCAGCTTGAGCTGAGGGGCGCGCCGTTCGAGCGGCTCGCAGATGGCTTCGGCGTAGTCGTCGATCGTGAGCGGCGCACAGAAGTAGTCGAACGGCTCGCAGACGGCCTGGTCACGATAGGGGATGGCAAAGCCGCCGCCCGCGTTCAGGCGCTCCAGGCGGATGCCGTCGGCGGCCAGCTCGTCGATCAGGTCGAGCGCCTTGCCGAGGGCCGCCCGGTACGGCTCGGCGCCGGTGATCTGCGAGCCCACGTGCACGTGCAGGCCGCGAGGGTCGAGCGCCTTGTGGGCGGCCGCATAGGCAAAGGCGGCCGGCGCGTCGTCTACGTCGATGCCGAACTTGCCGCCGTGGGCGGTCACCAAGCCGGGGTGGGTGAGCGTCGGCACGTTCAAGTCGATGCGCAGGTCGACCGGCGCGCGGCAGTCGAGCGCGGCGGCCACCTCGCCGATGCGCTCGAGCTCGTAGAGCGAGTCGACGGTAAGACCGGCGACGCCGGCGACGAGCGCGGCGTCGATCTCGTCGCGCGTCTTGGCGACGCCGTTGAAGATGACCTGCCGCGGGGAAAATCCGGCGCGACGCGCCTTCCAGAGCTCGCCCCCCGAGTTGACCTCGACGTTGATGCCGGTGCGGCGCACCTCGCCCAAGAACCACAGGTTTGAGCAGGCCTTGCTGGCAAAGAAGATCTCGGTGTCGAGGTGGCGGCGGGTGAAGGCGTTCACCAGGCTGCTCACGTTCCAACGGATGCGCCGCGGCGAGTAGACGAAGAACGGCGTCGGTGCTCGCCCGGCGAGCTCGACGAGGTCGACCCCGTCGAAGGCCAGGTGGCCGTCGCGCACCGTGATGTCGCCGCCGAGATCGCCCATGCCTGCCTCACCGTCCGTGCCTCAGTTGGCGCAGCCCTGCCGCCCGATTATACTGTCCCCGCCCGGCCACTGACCGAGCGTTCGACTTTTGCGTAGGGCACCCGACACTCATCTCGCGCAACCCTGCGTCGCCAGCTTCGGCGGCACGTTTCACGACTACTAGAAGCAGGTGAGTCCCCCTGCCGTCCGGGCAGGCCAACGTCGACACGACAGGTCGCCATGCAGCCCCAGCTCACCCTCGATCTCGACGCCATCGACCGCGCCACGCGCACGCTTGCCGAACGGCTGCTGCTCGCCGGCATCGAGCTCGTCGGGGTGACCAAGGCCATCGACGGCGAGCCCGCGGTCGGGCGCGCCATGCTCGAGGCCGGCGCAGCCGGCCTCGCCGACTCCCGCCTGCCCGCCCTGGTGCGGCTCGCGGCCCACGCCCTGGCGCCGCTCACGCTGCTGCGCGCGCCCGAAGCGCGCGACATCCCGGCGGCGGCCCAGGTCGCCGACCGCGTTCTGCTCTGCGACCCGCCCACCGCCGCCGCCCTGGGCGCCCGCGCGCCCGGCCTGCCCATCGAACTGCTGCTCACGGTCGATCTGGGCGACCGCCGCGAAGGCGTGCTGCCCGGGCTTGCCGGCGAAGCGGCCCGCCGCCTTGCCGGCCTGCCCGGCACCGTACTCTCAGGCATCTCGGTCAACTTCGCCTGCCTGTCGGGCCAGCTTCCCAGCCTGGCGCTGTTCCGGCGCGCCGAACGCGTCCTGGCCGCCGTCGCCGACGCGGCCGCCATCGACACGCCCGTGCTCTCGCTGGGCGGCTCGTGCTGCCTGCAGCATCTCGAGGGCTTCAAGCCGCGCTTTCGCACCGAGATCCGCACTGGCGGCGGGCCGCTGTATGGCTACGATTTCGTGTCGAACTCGCCGCTCGAAGGGCTCGACCGCGTCGATCCCGTGCTTAGCGCGACCGTGCTCGAATCGATCTTCAAGCCGCCGGCGCCGCCCGGGGCCGCCGGACTCGACGCCTTCGGCCACGTGCCTGACACGGCCCTGCCCGACGAGCCCGCCTGGCACACCCTGGTGGCGCTCGGACGCCGCGACTGCGAGCCGCAAGGCCTGCGCCCCCTGATCGACGGCGCCTGGCTGGCCGGCATGACGAGCGACGTCGGCGTGCTCATCACGCCGCGCGAGCTGCGCCCGGGCGCCATCGTCGAGTTCGCCTGCGACTACGACGCGCTCGTGCGGGCGGTCACCTCGCCCTACGTCACGCAACGCTTCACGGCCGCCGGCGAGTCCGCGGCGTCCGCCGCCACCGACTAGAGAGGAGGCCCCGTGATCCACGCCGACACCCGCCGCGTCGGCCAGCGCCGGCCCCTGCAGATCGTCTCGCCCGACGAAGTGCGCCGCATCCACGAGACCTCGCTCGACATCTTGAGCGAGGTGGGCTGCGTCTACTACTCCCGGCACGCCCTCGACGTGCTCGCCGAAGCCGGCGCGCAGGTCGACTACGAGACGACTGTGGCCAAACTGCCGCCCGAGCTCGTCGAGCGCGCCCTCGCCACGCTGCCCCACGGCTTCACGCTGGGCGGGCGCACGCCCGCCTACGACCTGCCGCTCGACGGGCAGCACGCCTACATCACCTCCGACGGCTGCGCCACCTTCGTGCGCGAGCATGACGGCACCGTGCGCCCCTCGACCAAGGCCGACGTGAGTGCCGCCGCCAAGGTCGTCCAGGGACTCGACAACATCTCCGCCACCTCGGCGCTGGTGTCGGCTCAGGACTGCCCGGTCGAGACGCGCGTGCTGCACGAGTTCGACGCCTGCATGCGCGCCTCCGAAAAGCACGCCATCGTGGTCTCGGTCAAAGACGAGACCGAGGCACGCGACCTCATCCGCATGGCCGAAGCCGTGGCCGGCGGCGCCGCCGAGCTCTACGAGCGCCCGACCTTCTCGGTCATCCTGTGCACCGTGAGCCCGCTCCACCAGGAGCGTTTCGGCATGGACCTCGCCTTCACGCTGGCCAAGGCCGGCATCCCCATGATGCTCTACCCCATGCCCATCCTCGGCGCCACGGCGCCGGTCACACCTGCCGGCACGGCAGTCGTCAACAACGCCGAGATCCTCGGCGCGATCACCGCCATCCAGCTCGCCCACCCCGGCGCCCGGCTCATCCACGCGGGCGGGCCCACCGCGCTGTACATGCGCACGGGCGCCTACTTCGCCAACGTCCCCGAGGCCCTGCTGCTGCGCGCCGTCCAGGCGCAGATGGCGCGCTTCTACGGCCTGCCGGCCGGTCTGGGCTGGGGCGGCACCAAAGACAAAGAGCCCGGCGCCCAGGCGGCCTACGAGAACACGCTCGGCATGATGCTCGAACTGTTCGCCGGCGCCGACTTTCTGTTCGGCGCAGGCCTGCTCGACTCGGTCACCCAGATGTCGCTCGAGGAGCTCGTCGTGGCCGACGAGGTGTTCGGCATGGTGAGCCGTCTGCTGCGCGGCGTCACGGTCGACCGCGAGAACCTGGCCGTCGAGCTGATCGGCAAGCTCGGTTTCAAGGGCGACTATCTGTTCGCCGGGCACACCCGCGCCCACGTGCGCGAGCTCTGGCAGGCCAAGCTCGGCGAGACCGGCACCTACGAGGGCTGGCAGGCGGCAGGCGCGCCGAGCACCAGCGCGCGCGCCCTGGCAAAAGTCGACGAGCTGCTGGCCGCCGAGGCGCCCGCGTTCCCGGCCGCGCTCGGCCGCGAGTTCGACGCCATCATCGCCGCGGCGGAGTGCTAGACTGGCGCTCGACGAAAGGCGGAGCGTGATGAGCATCGGGTTGCCCGGACTACTGTTGATCGAGCTCGTCTTCGCCGTCCTGTGCGGCATCATCGCCCGACGCAAGCGGCGCAACATCCTGGGGTGGGCCGGACTCGGCCTTCTGTTCGGGTTCATCCCCCTCGTCGCGGTCGCCGTGCTGCCCAAGGCGCGGCTGCGGCAGCACCCGGGACTGACATGAAGCGCAACCGCCTCAAGTCGTCGGCCCGAGACCACCCGGCCCTGTAGGCCACCACGCGTTCGCGACGGCGCCGTGCGGCGCCGTCCACCCTCTTTTGTTCGAAAGGAGACCACCGTGGCCTACGCAGACGGTTGTTACGTCGGCAAGCGCGTCAAGCTCGAGCTGCTCAGTGCAGACGAAGTGCGACAAGTCCACGAGTCCACGCTCGACGTCATCGAGAACGTCGGCGTCATGTTCCATTCGCAGAACGCCCTCGACGTGCTCGAAGAGAGCGGCGCGACCGTCGATCGCGAGACCACGGTCGCCAAGATCCCCGGCGAGGTCGTCGAGCGGGCGCTTTCCACCGTGCCCCACGCCTTCACGCTGGGCGGCCGCACCCCCGAGTACGACCTGCCCCTCGACGGCGAACACATCTACATCTCCTCCGACGGCTGCGGCGTGTCGTACCGCGACCCGGCGACCGGCCAGGTGCGCTCGTCGCGCAAGGAAGACCTCGAGAACTGCGCCCGTGTCGTGCAGGCGCTCGACAACGTCTCGGCCACGTCGGCCGTGGTCAGCGCCCAGGACTGCCCCGTGCAGAGCAGGGTGCTCCACGAGTTCGACGCCTGCGTGCGCAACTCGGCCAAGCACAGCATCGTCGTGTCGATCAAAGAGGACTGGGAGGCGCGCAGCCTGATCGAGATGGCCGCGGCGCTCGCCGGCGGCCGCGACCAGCTGCGCGCACGGCCCACGTTCACCGCCATCATCTGCACGGTGAGCCCGCTCCACCAGGAGCGCTACGGCATGGACCTGGCCCTCACCCTGGCCGAGGCCGGCATACCGGTGAGCTTCTACCCCATGCCGATCCTCGGCGCCACCGGCCCGGTCACGATCGCCGGCTCTGCGGTCGTCAACAACGCCGAGTTCGTAAGCGCCGCCACGCTGGTGCAGCTCGCGCACCCCGGCGCCCCCGTGATCCACGGCGGCGGCCCCACGGCCATGTACATGACGAGCGGCGCCTACGCGAGCAACTCGCCCGAAGCCATCCTGCTGCGCTCCTGCCAGGGCCATATGGCCGACTTCTACGGGGTGCCCGCCTGGTACGGCGCCGGCGCCACGACCGCCAAAGAACCCGGCATCCAGAGCGCCTACGAGAACGCCATCGCCATGTTCATGGCCTACGCCACCGGCGCCGACGTGACCTTCGGCACCGGCCTGCTCGACGGCTCACGCATCCTCTGCCTCGAGAACATGGTGGTCGACGACGAGATCCTCGGCATGGTCAAGCGCATCCTGCGGGGCGTCGAGGTGAGCGACGAGACCATCGCCCGCGACCTCATCGTGAAGATGGGCTTCAGCGGTAACTACCTGTTCGACAACCACACCCGCAAGCATGTGCGCGAGCTCTGGCAGGCCAAGCTCGG
>Ga0181535_10004380_pt1 | contig 15749 bp, 12 predicted proteins | sample PEATcosm2014_Bin_44_FD_119774 | JGI IMG/M metagenome (GOLD analysis project Ga0181535, IMG submission 119774) | Peatland microbial communities from MTU Mesocosm Facility, Houghton, MI, USA - PEATcosm2014_Bin17_30_metaG | ecosystem: Environmental > Terrestrial > Soil > Wetlands > Peat | place... | reverse complement strand
GACGCAAGGTGATTGTCGATCAGTTGGGCTGACTGAGCAGTGGCCGGGCCGGCCTGCGGGTTTCCTCCCAGCTGTGAGAGGCGGCAGGCGTAGCCTTCGGCAGGGTAGGTCGATTGGTACATGGACTCAGCCAGGACGATGGTGCGGAGCGCCGAGATTGCCGAAGCCTCGTCGGCCTGTTGTCTGGAGTTGAGCAGCGCTGGAATGGCCGCGGCTGCTATCAAACCGAAGCTGCCCAGGAGAAGAAGCAGCGCAGCCGCCAGCAGCAGCGACGCCTTGCCGGCGGCCGCGCGGTGCCCTGAACGGCTAAGGCTCCCGATGCGCGATGCTGCGCGCAGGATGGCTCCAATGATCACACCGAGGCCGACCAAGCTGAGGGGCACGAGCACCACAGCCTGAATGCCACTCGGGAGCAGCCCAAGCCCAGTTGAAACGGCTATTGCCGCCACAGCGCTGACGACCGTCATGACCGGCAGCCGACGTCCCTCTTTCAACTGCTCCGAGCTGACCTGCTGAAGGACAAATTGCTTTCCACGGCCGGTCGGTTCCGGAACGCCTGGCGGGAGCGTCTTAAGGATCGCGGTCAGTTCGGTGGCAAGCTGGCCAGATCGAATGCACTCCACATCCGCGTGAAGCAGATTGAAACGCGCCGGATCCTTCTCCGGCCCAGCAATCGTCGCGATCAATTGCCGCCACTCATCGTCCGGCCTGGCGGCGCTGACAACAAAGATGGATCGCTCCGTGCCCATGGTCTCCAGCGTCATCTGGATCTCCCGGTGAACGTGCACGGTGACATCACGCACATCGATGAAGACTACGCGGCAGTTCTGGTAGGTCTTCCAGAGTCGCGCCATCCAGTCATCGCCTGCCTCCAGCTCCATAAATCTGCTGCCCGCGTAGCGCAAGGCGATCAGACCCGGCATGAGGAAACGCGTGAATGTGGAGGTTTTCTTCTGCGGCGGACGAATGCCCGACAAGCGAAAGCCGGGCCCCAAAATAGCAGCCAGCTTGGCGCGTAATTCGGCCGTCGAGCGATCTGTGCGGAAGGCGCGCAGATAAATTGCGTTCGGCTTGGGCGGCAATCCGAGCAGAATGGCCAAGCTCATCAACACCAGCGCAAGGCTCAAAGTGTGCAGTGCGCCAAGCACTCCCAGGGTGGGCATGAGAAATACAACGCTCACGACCAGCAATACGATGGCGCTCGTGACCATGAGGATCGTGATGACTCGCACAGGATCGGACAGCGGCTTGGTACGCGACAACGGATCAGGCTCAACGGGCATCATGATTCCTTTTGCGGCGATCGAATACAGCGTGGCTTTCTTAAAACGCCAGCGGCTTCCATACGCCGTTGTCTTTGAGCGCGAGCTGGAGCGGACGGGGCGGGCCAATGGGCGGGACGGTGACTTCGATCCATAATTCCTGGCCGGGTTGGAGAGGAAGCGGACTCTTCGCTGTGTCGGCGATGTAGAAGTCGACGGGGTCGGATAATTGCAACTGGTCGCAAGGCGCGCTGGGCATGGCCGAAATCTCCTGGCCGGCAGCGGGATTCTCTTGACCGCCGATTTCCTGACCTTCGGGGCGCACGGCGACGAGTTTGTTGTTTTCAACTTTCAGGTTGGCGCGGAACGTTACTGGCTGCGGGCGCAGAACATACGGGCCGGGTTTGACTGCGCCGTTCACGTCGCGCGGGAAGGCGGCGAGCCTGGCCGAAGGCAGCGTGCTTTGGCAGCCATCGACGGTGAGCTGAAGCGACAGGTAGCGGCCGCGCATGGGCAACTCGGGATCGATGGCCGCGGCGCGAGTCCAGACGCTCGGGCAACGCCAGCGCTGCCAGAGATATTTGCCCGCGATCGACGAGACGACGAGCAGCTGGAAGACGAGCAGCGCAATCGATACACCGGAGACAGAGAAGCGGCCGAATTTCATTGCGCGGCTCCTTTCGCGTCGTCTGCGGCGGCAGCTGACTTTGGGGGTATTGCGGGAGCCATGCGAGCGAGGATGCGACGGCGCATCTTTTCAAGCGCCCAGCCACCGACGAGGAAGAGAATTCCCAATCCGATCAGACCCAGCGAACGATTGACCTTGGTGAGAATGTCGCTCGAGTAAAACCAAACGACGGAGGCCGCGAAGCTGACGATGCCGAGGTTGACGAGCGCGCGAGAGGCCAAGTGCACGCCCCACCAGCAAAGCAGGACCGCGAATGCGGCGACCAGCAAATGGGCCAGCAGATTGGGATCGGTGCGAACATAGGTCGCCTTGACTGCGCCAGCGTAGGTGTAAGTCTCGGTCCAGGTGTGGTAGCACCAGGGAAGTGCAAGGCAAAAGGCGATGGCGGCGGCGATGGGAACGAGGCCCTTGTGGCCGTGGAATGCGGCGATGATGAGCGGGATGGCGGCGATCGCGATCCAGGCCCAGACGCGCGTGCCGAAGGGAATGAAGCTCTGATTGGATGAGAACGAGACCCAGCCCGCCAGCATGGCGACGACGCCAACGACTGTGCCGATGACGCCGACGGCGAAGAGAATTCCCTGCACCGCGCGACGCCGCGAGCCGATGAAGAACGTGATGTAGAGGATGGCCCAGACGAAATAAAGGCGGCCCATGTAGACGCTGTCGCCGATGTGGTCACCGATCCGGAAGGCGAGCTCGCAGAAGATCCAGGCGGGGACGAGCAGAAGCGCGAGGATTTGCTGCGCCTGATCGCGGAGCAACGCCCAGCCGGCGAGAGCGGCGAGTGCCCAGAGGAGAATTGCGGCGGGCCAGTGTTCCTGAATGTTGAAGATCTGGCCGACGAGCGCGATGGCCGCGCCGGTGGCGACGGTGCCCACGGCGTGGAGCGCCGTAGAGAGGCCGTGGAAGCTGGGCCGCGCGAGACCGCCAGCAATGTGGAATACGGCGACCATGGCGATGACGAGCGTGTAGCGCGCGCCGGGGCCGAGCTCGTTCCAGTGCGCCGAGATAAAGAGCACGACGCCGCAGGCGAGCAGGATCGCGCCAAGGATGAGCGCGGTGATGCCTTGCCATTTCACCACCCCAGCGACCTGGACCTGTCGCTCCGACCCCGCGGATGAAGACCTATCCGCGGGGGCCCCGTGCTGGGGACCCCTATCCTTGAGGCCTGAAGTGTCTTTGTGCGCGGACTGTGCGGCGAGCTCTGATTCGTGCGCGCGGATGCGGGCAGCGGCTGCCGCATCGAGAACGCCGGCGGATTGCCAGCGGTTTAGTAGAGCTTCAATGTCGGGCATGATCGTTGACCCACATCATACGCTCGCACTCAGAAACTCGACCCGAGTGCTGGAGAAGCGTGCGGAGCCGGCCGTTGCGCTCTGGCCGGTTGGGAATGGCAGGCGCGAAGCAGCGGGCGCACGGAGTGGGGCATTTGGGGTCGAGTTTGGGCCGTTTTGCGGGTGAAATCGCGCGAAAAATCGCAAAAAATCGCAAAAAACGACACGAATTTCGAGGAGTTTTTGTTGATTCTAAAGATAGTTATAGTCAAAAACCGGGTTTTGAAGTGTATCAAATCACTCCCTCTCTTTCTTGCGGCCGTTGCGGAGACCGGGAGACGGCGCCGCAGGAGTCGAGCGAGTTGGCGAAGTTGCCGCATACAAGACAAGGATAGCGACATTGGAGAATTAACCGGCAAACTTGAGGAAAATATAATCGCCCTGGAATGAGTGAGTTGGCGGGGGATGAATGGGTTAATGGGGTTGACAGGAAAACAGCGTAGTTAGCGGAGTTGGCGGGGTGAGTTCGCGGAGTCACGTGTTTTGGCAATGTGTTCCGTCCGCCGCGCTCCTCTTCCAAAACGCCAGTAATTTCCGAGTAGCCGGTTAACCGACCGCAATGACATTTGCGGATCGCTTTCTTTCGACAAATCACTTGCTAGACTTAACTCTGAACGCGATGAACGCACAAAGTGAAGAACTCCTCGCGGCGCTCGATCGCATCGACTGGTTCACGTGCGTTGGCCTGCGCGATCTCCAACCGGCGACAGTGCTCAATTCCTGGAAAGAGGCAATCGCCTTCGCCATTGATCGTCGCGATTGGGAGTCCTTTCGATTGGAGCGGCGTAACGAGCTAACAGTCTTCCTCCACAACCATGCGATGGATCGCTACCGAAAGTGGAACGAGATTACTGTGAACCTGAAAAGGTCTATCGAGCCTATGGTGAGCCGCAAAATCACAAGCGTCTCCGCTGCGCACAACCTGCCCAAAGCCTTTGAACACTGTGTTCGGTGGGATGCCCTCGGAGCCTGCATGGAAGCCGAATACAGCGATCTTCGCCCCCGCGGCTTCTACACGGATTTGGCCACCGTTTATCTTAGAGGGCATTTTCCATGTGGATGGGACGGCCTATATCCCTCCGGGCACTTCCTCATGTATTAACCACGGATACACGAGCCCTCGAGGAACTCCCTGAACTTCGCGAGTTCCGGGTGTGTTGTCGCCTATCCGGAAGTTACCCCCATTCTGGATGACTCCGGGTTATGCTAGCCGCTGCTGGCGGTGGGATGTCGATCGAGTATTGGGGCCCGGCTTGAGCGCGGCTTCGCCGCGCTCTTTGTTTTTCAAATTCGATGGGTGGATTTTTGCGGAGGTTGAAACCTCCGCCTCCCTCCGATTGCGTCGGCGCGCGACCGCCGGGGAAAGCGCGCCGAGAAGTGGGCCTGCCATGGCCATTCGTTACACCAGAAAGGTCCATGTGGCCGTCGTTCCCTGCTTCGGCCCCGTTCTTTGAAGCAAACGGATCGCGTTTTCGACTTGGAACTTCTTTGCGTCGAGCGCGCCACAGACGGCTGGTGTTCTTTGGTGCAGCTTCATTCGTTTGACAATGTCGCCGGACACGATTCTCACGTGCGTGGTGAGCGGCGGATGCGTCCTGCGAACGGGGTCCACATCCTGGGCCCGGGCAAACTCCCTGATCTGGTCGGCCAATGTCATATATCCTCCTAGCGGCAAGATAGCGCGATTCGATAAGGAAGTCAGCAGTAGGATGTGTACCTATTCTTGCTATTCATCCCACTCGTCCTGTGGTTCTTCGGGCGTGTTCGTTGCGGCAAACGCCGGAGCCGGCGCCGGATCGTCTGCGAACCCGCGAATGCGGGAACTCGGGCAAAGGACAGCTCAACCAATTCGAGAAAAATGATGGACCGCAGTCCTATTGGGCTCGGGACCGGGCGCGCCGCAGAAACGATCAGAAAGCGAAACGGCTACCGATTGTCGGAGCAAAGTTATTGTCGCTCTTATAGGGGACACCGGGGCCATGAGGAATCGCAATCGCCAGACCGCCGCTGACCCAGGAATACGCAACTCCGGCAAAAGAATCGAAGCGCTTCGTGAAGTGATGATCCGCATAAAGCGATCCGAAGTTGAGGGCGCCTGCGCAGGAACTGCGGAAGCCCGCCGCGGCCGAGCAGGCCGGCGGACTACGGAAGTCGTTCTGCCGCTGTTGATACCAGGCGAAAGTGAAGTCGGTTTTGCTGCGGTATGTGTACTTCGCGCCCGTCCACCAGATCTGCACCAGCTTTTCAGAATCAAGATTGTTGTCTTCGACGCCGCTCATGAAATAACCGCCCTGGTCTGAAGCGCCCACGCCCAGCGGGTTCCTGGGGTTATTCTGCCAGATGTATTCGTAGCCGGCGAAAACCTTGAACGGATCCCTCGCATATTTGGCAGAGGCCATCCCAGCATTGTTGTCGGTCACGATGCCATATACGGTGTTGGTCGTGGCGATCAGATTGGGCCCGGTGATTTGGACTGTATTGATGCTGTCCACGGTCGACTGATAGGACGCCGACAAACTCTGCGGCCCCAGCAAGGGGTTCAATACGCTGATCGCCTGGTTGTAATGCTGAAAGACGAGGTCGCCGGACAAGTTGCTGTAGTTTCCGCCGAGGTTGAATCCGTACGCATTGTTATGCGCCGCTTCCGACGTACAGTTCGCCGCGGTCCAGCCTGCGAGGGCCGCGTAGCAGCCGGCAGAACCATCTGCGAATTTATACATTGCACCGAAATGGGCCGGGCCATAGACGAGGCGATACTTCAGGGCGTCGTCCCAACGGGTGTCCTCGGTGTCGCCGCCGCCGGCCATTGTGCCGTTATACCCGATGTAGGAAAAGGCATAGCTGCCGCCGGCCGGATCGTAAAGGAGCATCACGTCGGTGCCGAGAGCGCGCTGACGGCCGAAGGTCAGCGTGCCCAGAAGCCTGGACGATATTCCGGCATAGTATTCGTCATTGAAGGGTTGGCCCGCGCGCGCGCCGTCGATGGCCACAGAATAGCTGGCTCTGGGAAGACCGTTGTTGATGATGTCGGTTTCTGACGCGTTGGCGAGCAGACCGGACTGGGGATTGATGCCAGTTGAAGCGTTGAACACGACGTACCAACCATGTACAAACTCTTCCCTGCCCCTGATGCCAAGACCCGTCTGCTGAAGGTTGTTCGGTGCGATGAGGAATCGATGTTCATAACCGTTCCGGTTGACCAGAGATTCGCCTTCATAGTTGTAGCCGTTCTCAGGCAAGCCGTGGCTGACCCAGCCGACACCGGCGTCATACGCACCGTACAGCGTGATGCCGTGCCAAGTCAGCGCGCAATCGGTGGTGGCGAAATCGTGACCACTTGCGCAGGGGTCGGAGGTTTTCGGCGGCGTCTTACCGTCGCCCGCGGCACTTTGCCCGAACGCCAGCGGCGATGAGAGGAAGAGAAACGCCGCCGCGAGAACCAACTTCTTTTTGTTCACATTGCCTCCAAACAAAACCAACGAAATGCAATCTTTCTTTACGATTTTAAACGAATCATAGTATCGATTTTATACGGTATTTCCATCCGCCAACCATGCGCTCCGATTCGACCTGCGCTCCGGGTGTAGGCTTGCATCATTCCAGGGTGTTGGACCCGGCTTGGAGCAGCCAACATCCAAGGTGAAAATATGGCCCAGGCAGAAGCTCTTTTGACCCCTCGCGAAGCGGCAGCAGAAATCGGCGTCAGCTACGCCACCATCAAGCAATGGATTCTGGCCGGCAAGCTGAAGAGCAAGAAGACCCCCGGCGGGCACCACCGCGTGCCCCAGAGCGCATTGACTCCGCTCATGAATTCCGCTCCGACCGAACCTCGCTTCGAGTCTCGCGAGCGCTTTCGCAACTTGAGTGGGCGCAACCAGTTGGTGGGCAAAATTGTGGAAGTGAAATTCAGCGGCCTGTTGGCCAAAGTCGTCCTGGCCGTGGGCGACCAGCAGATCACCTCAATCATCACCGCCGATGCTGCCCGCGAGATGCAGCTCCGCAAAGGCCAGACTGCGGCGGCTCTCATGAAATCGACGGAAGTGATGATCGTCCGCGTATAACCCTGGCGCCAGCCCCGTGAGCGCGCGAATTTGCACCATGAGATTTGCTGTTCCGGGGCCGTGCAACCAGCTCGCGAGATTTCTCCGAATGCGAGTTCCGGCGGGATCGCCACTGAACCTGCGATTGCCGGATTCGCCGCCCGATAAACGCGCCGGCCGCGAAGGGGGAGCGCGCAAGAAGCTTGACCGGCGGAGTTCGGGGAAATAGACTCGCCTGCTCAGGAGGATTTCATGAAATTGTCGCGGACCTCCGCATGCATCGCATTCTGTTCGGCGATGCTCTTGCTTCTTCAACCAGCACCCGCTGCTCGTGCCCAAAGCGGCGCGAGCCCGGTCAACCTGCTGTCGTGGGGCGCCGGCGTGCTCATCGTGCAAGCGCCGACGTCGTACTCCTCGAGTGGTAATTGGTCGCCGGATGCACTGCTCGACGAGCAGGCCAACACCGGCTGGGCGACCGTCTCAGGCGACCTAACGCCCAAGGTCTTCGTCTTTGAGCTTGCAGCCAGGAGCCAAATCACCAGCCTGGGCTTCGATACCGCACAGGTGGAAAACCGGGGTCGCGGGGCCAAGGACGTGAAGGTGGAGATTTCCGACAGCAAGGACGGACCCTACACGCTCATTGCCAGCCCGTCTCTGGCGCCAGTGATGGATCACCAGAAGTTCGCGCTGAAAACGCCGGCGACGGGACGATACCTGCGGCTCACGGTACTCAGCAACTGGGGCGATAGCAAGTATATGGAGATCATGGATGTCTACGCTTACGGGAAACTGCTGGCGCAACCGGTGCTGGGGAACAACTCCGGGACGTTTACTTCGGATTACGGAGACTTCCACTTGCAGCAAACCGGCGTCACGGTGAACGGCTGTTATGAGTACAAGGGCGGACTCATAGAAAATGGCGGATTTGACGGCAGGGTGCTCGATTTCACCTGGAGCGAAACCGGGTCTGGCGGATCGCGTCACGGGGGCCCGGCCATGCTGACCTTCGCCGACGACGGCCAGTCGTTTACCGGCTTCTGGTGGAACGCGGGAAACACTTCCGGCGTTGGAGGAAAGTGGCGTGGCACGCGAAAATCGAAGGATATTGGCTCATGCCCTGATTGGAAGCCGGGAACGGGCAACGCAGTTGAGGCGGAGCTGAAGAGCAATGGCAGTGCGCAGCTCTACGGGATTCTGTTTGACATCGATTCCGACCACCTCAAGGACGAATCCAAGCCAACGCTGGATGCGCTGGTGGCCGCTGCCCACGACCAGCCGACGTGGAATTTTTCGATCGAGGGAAACACAGACAACACGGGCAGCGAAGCTCACAACGTGACGCTCTCACTCAACCGCGCCAATTCCGTGAAGGCCTACCTCGTGAACGCAGGCGTGAACGCGAGCCGGTTGACGACGCAGGGATTTGGGTCGAGCCATCCGGTGGCCAGCAACGACACCGCGCTGGGCCGTTCGCAGAACCGGCGAGTGGAGGTCGAAAAGAAATAAGTCGGCGGTTGAGGCGTCCCAGGGGTTTGACGGCGCGACGAGATCTGCTGCCTGCATATTGAAACCAGCAAAAAGCAATTGCGGTCTACTTGGCGTGGCTGGCCGCGGCGGCAAATACGTCGCGGGCGCTGGTCGTGCCCTCGATTCGTTCTGCACCCTCGACGCCGAGCCCGATCCAACCAGAGTTCACGCCGTCGACCATCTCTTCAAAGGCCCACGTGCTCCCCGCGGGAAACCCCATTTGCTCGAGCGCGCCTGCCCAGGCCTGGCGCGGGATGGCCTGCGCCTTGACGTCGCGGCCGAGCGCCTGGCCCAAAGCGGCCGCAAGGTCATCCGCGCTGACCATGGAGCCGAGCTCGATGATGCGCTTTCCGGTCCACTCGGTCGTGAGCAGGCGCGCAACCTCGGCGCCAATGTCCTCGGTTGCAATCATGGGCAGCTTGCGATCCGTTGGCGCGTAAAAGATGGGCAGAGTGCCGCCTTGCGCCGCCTGAAGGCCGAAGAGGTAGTTTTCAAAGAATGACCCGGCCCGCACGAATGCCACGGGGAAGGGCTCGTTGCCGAGAGCCTGCTCAATCAAATGAGTTGCAGTGATCAGCCCCAGGCCGGAAGACTTCTCCGAGCCCATGGACGACAGCACGACGAGCCTCGGCGGGGCAGACTTGGCCAACGCTTGTTTGTAACTGGCAATGACGGCCTTGGCCTCGCGGAAGTCGCGCGAAGGCGTCTGGATGGGCGGCATCATGAGGTACGCAGCCTCCACTCCGTCGAGTGCCCGTGTCATTGCCGCTGGGTCGGCCCAGTCGCCCTGCACCAGTTCGACGCCCTTGGCGGCCCATGCGGCAGCCTTTGCCGGGTCACGCACGAGCGCCCGCACCTGCTTGCCTTTGTTTAGAAGATGCCGTGCCGCTGCGCCGCCAACCTTGCCGGTGATACCTGTGATCAGAAACATTCTCGCTGCCCTCCAAACGTGAGATGCAGAATCTGCGGATGGGTCGCACGATTGTGCGCCGAGGGAGCGGGGTGGTTCGGTGCGGGACCGCAAGGATTGCGCGCAGCGTTGCGCAGTGTTCAGTCGGTTTGGAGCAGCCTGTCCAGCTCATCGGGCGGAACGGGCCGGCTAAAGAAGTTCCCCAGGGCTTCGTCGCAATCGTGTTCCCATAAAAACTCGAGATCTTCAGCCGTTTCAACTCCCTGAGCAATGACCCGGAGGTGAAGACTCCGTGCCATGTCGATAAATGCTTCGACGGCAGCCGTTCCACCGGGAACAGTGGTGATCTGCCGGACGAACGCCCGGTCGATCTTGAGCGCTTTGAGGGGCAGTTTCTTCATACTGCTGAGACTGGAGTTGCAGGTGCCGAAATTATCGGCTGATACCTGCACTCCCCTATCTCTTAGAGTTTTGAGGACAAGTGCCGAGCGCTCTGGATGGTACATCAGAACACTTTCGGTCACGTCCAGCTCCAGAAACCCCGGATCCAGGCCAGCGTTGCTGAGGGCCGCAAACAGCGTATCCGGAAAATCTCCACTGTGAAACTGCACACCTGAGACATTGACGGCTATCGTCTTTGCGAGCATACCGGCATCCGCCCAAGTGCGGGCTTGCATGCACGCTTCACCAAAGACCCAGGCACCGATGGGCAGGATCAGGCCGGATTCCTCGGCGATGGGAATGAACTGCGCTGGAGGAATCGCACCGCGCGTGGGATGGTTCCAGCGGGATAGCGCTTCAGCCCCTGTGATGACTCCTGTCCTCAGATCGACCTTGGGCTGGTAGTGCAACGTCAATTCATTCCGTTCCAGGGCTCGCCGCAGACTTTGCTCGATGGATTCGTCCTCAACGGCGGGTACATTCATTTCCTGCCTGAAGAACTGATAGTTCTGACGCCCGTTCCTCTTGGCCTCATACATTGCACTGTCTGCGCTCCTGATGAGCGTCTCCGCATCCGTGCCGTCCTCGGGATAGACACTCACACCGATGCTTGCAGTGACGTGAACCTCGACTTGGTCTGGGAGATGCACCTCGGCCACCGCGCGTAAGATTCTGCTTGCGGTGGCGGCGGCATCTTCCGGTTTTTGCAGATCCTGCAACAACAATAGGAATTCATCGCCTCCCTGCCTGCTCACAGTATCTGGGGTGCGCACGCAACTCAATAGGCGCGTGGCCATAGATTTGAGAAACTCGTCGCCGGCCGCATGTCCAAGGGAGTCGTTGATGCGTTTGAAGCCGTCCAGATCCAGGAACAGCACGGCAGCCCGCCCCCCGTGCCGGCGTGCAAGAGAGAGCGCCTGGCCAACTCGATCGCAAAAGAGAAGTCGATTGGGCAAGCCGGTCAGGGCATCATGCTCGGCCAAATGAATCATCTGCTCCGTCTGCGCCCGCGCCACGCTCACGTCGCGAAAAACGATCACGGCTCCAGTAACCTTCCCCTCACGGTCGTGGATAGGGCCAACGGAGTCTTCGATGAAGAGTTCATGACCGTCACGATGGATCAGTACACAATTCGACGGCAGATTCCCCTTCTGGTCTTCCGATGCCGCCTTCGCCATCGGATCCAGGATTGCCTTGCGCGTGGTGGCATCCACGATCCGGAAGGCCTCTGCCAGGGGCCGGCCGACTGCGTCCTTCAGTTGCCATCCCATCATGTCGCCCGCAATGGGATTGAAGAAAGTGATGTTTCCTGACATGTCGGTACAGATCACGGCATCGGCAATGCAATTGAGCGTGGCCTGGGCGCGATCCTTTTCATCGGTCAGGATCTCTTCGTTCGTTGTGCGCTCAACGGCATTACCCAGAGCTCGCATGAGTTTGCGCGGCTCGATCTGGCCCTTGATGAGATAGTCTTGCGCGCCCTCATGAATGGCTTGAATTGCCTTCGGCTCGTCTTCCAGGTTGGACAACAGCACGACGGAGGCGCGAGGCGCGATCGCACGCGCCCGTCTGACCGCACCCGGCGCTTCTGGATCGGGCAATCCCAGGTCCAGGAGGACAATGTCGACCGAATGCCCTGCGAGATAGGCCTCGCCGTCCGCCAAACTTTCCACGTGGGTTAATGCGAAGGAGTATGCGCCCTGATCGTCGAACATCGCGCGGATGACGCGAGTTTGTTCGGTGTCATTCTCGATCAGAAGAACCGTCTTGTCTGGGTTTCTTCCCATTTGTTTCACCTCTGCACGGGGACCCTAGCTCAATTTGTCTAAGATTCATGAGTGCGGAGAAGCCTCCCCAGACGAGGTAGATTGAAGAATCTCAAAGCCCTCGCAACAGAACTGTTCACTTTTGAACATTCCTGGATAACTAAAGCGGTACCTGTGATCCGGCGGATAAAGCTGTGGATTCATCTTCCTGATTCGACAGCGGATTGCTGGGCCGGCGAGCATCCCGTGAGCTACTTCAGCCCCGTGGTTTGCGCGTTCACGGCAGTTTGTGGGAGCGGAGGCTGCGCAGGCGGATCAGTCGGATCGGGTGCCTGGCGCGCGGCGAGCGCCGGAGCCCAATTTGAATCGAGAACATTGATCAGCGACCAGGGACTCCCGGCCAGATCGTAGTGAAACGCTCCCTGTTCGTCGACCACGAGGCGGCTCGCCAGGTACAGAAATCCTGTGCTCTTGGTATTGTCGGTGTCATTGATTTCGAATTGACCAACCATAAGGTCGAAGTCCTGGGAGTCCGGGTCCGAACTGACTTCATCGGATTGAAGCGGACGGTTGGCGATGAAAGTGATCTCGCGCCCGGTTGGCGTAACGATCATCTGGATGAAGGCGACGTCAAAGCTGGGATCTCCGGCAACTGAGCAATGACCGGCCGCTTTGGTCTTGGAGAGCGCGGCGGCCAATTGCCGATCCTGGCCCTGCTGGAATGCCCGCGAAAGAATCTCGAGATCCGCAGAAGTGGTGTAGTTGTAAACGATGAGCGTTACGCCGATGGTGTTACCGGCCTGAGCGTAGGTTGCGCGAATTCTCTCGAAACCCTGACCGGCGGCGAATGCCGGAGTGGCTGCCAGCGTGAATGCGCCCAGCAGGGCGAGGATGGGGAGCGCGGACTTGCGAACGCATCGATTTGCGCTTGTGAGGGTTCCCATTTTGCAGTCCTTTCAGGGATCTGGGAAAGGGAATTTGAAGCAGGGGATCTGTGCACGAGGAATTGGACCAGGGCCTGTTCGCATTGCTCAGGCCCTTTGCGCACGCCATTCGGACTATGCCGCTGCTGACTTTTTCTCTTGAGGGCTCTGGACAAGGATGAGTTCGTCGAAGATGGCACGAGATTGGATCATCGCGGTACGGAGCTCTTCGGTGCTGGCTTCAGACCCGCGGGGACGCACCGCGATGGCGTGCGCCACTCGGTAGCTTTCCATCATGCGGGGATAGGTGACGGAGAGATCCGCGGCGCTTTGTTCAAATGTCTCCCTGGGATAGCCGCGGGCCACGAGGAGCGCAGCAATCAGGTTGTCGGCTTCAGTGACCGCAGCAACGGGCTGATCGACGAAGCGGGATTGCACCGTTTGCCACTCCACGGCGAACCGCTCCCGCTCGTTGGCGGTGAGTTCGCGGATCTTCAGCGCGCTCACGCGGGTTTCGCGGCCGACGAGTTTTGCCTCGGCCTTTTGCGAGGTGCCATGCAGGAGTACAGCGCGATCGTACTCCGGTCCGAAGCGCTTGCGGATGGACGCGGTCCTGGCTTTACGGATTTGACGATCCGTAATGATGGCGATGACAAGGACGACGATGAGTGCAACCGCAGTGAAAATGATCTGGGTATTCGTGATGTGACTGAGCATTGTGATCTCCTATGCGGGGTTTCCGCAACGGCAAATGGTGAATGGGGAGGCTCCCCAGGCGGAAAGGAACCTGCACCAATCGATCATGGGCGGTCATGCGAATGAATGATGGGCAGAATTGCACACTGCGGAAATAAACGGCCGAAAGCGGGGCCCGGAGACCATGCCACCTATCGTTGCGGGGAAAGACTCGCGGATCAATCCCGGTCGCGATTTCGCCGGATTGTGCCGCTGTCTCTTGAATAGCGCTCCATGCCGTCCGAATCACCGGCATCGAAGGCGTCAAAGGGAGTTCGACGGCCGGAAAGGTTCTCGCCGTCGGACCAGGAGCTTTGCCGCAGGAGGTCGCGGTCGTATTCGGTTCCGAAATAATTGCGGAAAGGAGCCAGTTCTTCACCTCGATGCTAAAGGTGTGCTCTTACATCCATGAAGATCCCGATAACGAAGATCAAGGCGCCCACGATCATCATGACAAGCGTAAGGTGCGGCATTACGTTCTCCTTTGCATCGAATGACCACGACAGCGGAACGGCGCGGCCAGGCAAACTGGCGAACGAGTCAACTGTGATCCGGATAAAGCGGGAGGGCTGGTCAGAATTGCTCATCCCGGAGTACGGCTTAGGTGTGAGGCGAGCCTCCTGGAGTGGGCACGTGGTCGTTCGGCCGCCCGCGAAGCCTCACCTGATGCAGGTCCAGCGGCAAGCGCTGAGCCTGCGGCTAAGTTCGGCGTGCTGTGCCCAGAATGACAAAGACGGATACAAGGGCGGGTGGTAATCCTCACGCGACGAGTGGTTGCGGGGATGGGTTAGTATTTGGGGTTGGCATCAAAAATCGTTTTAGCCGAGGCAATTGTGACCAAACGCGGACCGATCCCATACCAATTGAGCTTCAACGCGCAACACTCGCCGATGGGCGCATTCATGAGCTTTACCTGCGGGAACTTCGGGACTCGCGGCGGGATTGGGCTGCAGATCGGGCAGCCGGGAGATCAGGAGGTCTTTGTCGGCTTCAAGGAGGGGGATCGGTACTCGGGCGCGACGCTGAAGTGCCTGCCGTTTTATGTGGGAGCGGTAAACCGCGCGGCGGATGCGTTCCTGGTGGAGCAGGCAGGGCCTTCAGAACAGAACGTGAAGCCGGATGCGGAGCCATTCAAGACGGAAGAGATTGCGCGGTCCTATGGATGGACGACGGACGAGTGGCGCGCGGATGGGCTGACGTTTACGGTGTACTCGCCGTTTGGGTCAATTCCCGATCCTGACCAGGACAACGTGGACCGGATGCGCCAAGGGCTGCTGCCGGCGGTGTTGGCACGGCTGGTGCTGGATAACACGAAGGGCACGGAAACCAGGACGGCGATGTTCGCGCTGAATCATGCGCGGCCGGGCGAGCGGATTCTGGAAGACGATCTGGGAGCGGGACGGCTGGGGTTTGCCTTCAGGCGCGAGGCGGGTGGAGCGGCGGAGTTGTGGGACTGGACGACGGGGAAGAAGACTGCGGCAGTGACGGAGCCGTTCGTGTTCATGCGGTGGTCAGCGAGCGACGGGGTTCGCGAGCGGCATAACCCCGTGCACCTTCTGGGGTCGTGTCCGGGATTCGGGTTTGAAGTCCCGGCGGGAAAGAAGTATGGATTGACGATCGCGCTGGGTTCGTACCTGGAGGGCGCGCAGACGAACGGGCTGGACGGGAAGTATTTGTATGCGCGGTACTTCAAGGGCCTGGGCGATGTGCTGAAGACGGCGCTGGACGGCGCGGACGAGATGGCGGCGCGGGCCGAGGCGTTGGACGCGAAGCTGGACGCCGCGAAGCTATCGGACGATCAGCGATTCATGATTGCGCACGCGACGCATAGCTACTACGGGAGCACTCAGCTGCTGGAAGTGGATGGGCAGCCGCTATGGGTGGTGAACGAGGGCGAGTACTGCATGATGAATACGCTGGACCTGGCTGTGGATCACGTGTTCTGGGAGCTCGAGCACAATCCGTGGCTGGTGCGGAATTTGCTGGATACGTTTGTACGGCGGTACAGCTACACGGACGAAGTGAAGGTGTACAAGACGGAGATTGCGATGGCGGCGCCGTTGGGGCAGGTGGATCCGTCGCAGGCACCGCCGGCTCCGGACGAGGCGCAGTTGACGCGG
>Ga0181535_10004379_pt1 | contig 15749 bp, 9 predicted proteins | sample PEATcosm2014_Bin_44_FD_119774 | JGI IMG/M metagenome (GOLD analysis project Ga0181535, IMG submission 119774) | Peatland microbial communities from MTU Mesocosm Facility, Houghton, MI, USA - PEATcosm2014_Bin17_30_metaG | ecosystem: Environmental > Terrestrial > Soil > Wetlands > Peat | place... | reverse complement strand
GCGCCGGTATCGATCAGTTGTCCCGTATCCACGGTGCGTGCGGTAATCACCCCATCGAAGGGGGCATAGACCTTTTCAAATGACTGCAGCTCGCGGAGGCGCTGGACGTTGGCCTGGGCGGAGCGAACCGTGGCGGCTGTAGCAGCGGCCTGGTTCACAAATGTGTCGGTGTCCTGCTGCGATACGGCATTCGACTTCACCAGTCCCGAGTAGCGGTCGGCCTGGATGTGGGCGTTGTTGGCGGTGGCTTGCGCAGTCAAAAGGTCGCTCTCAGCCTGTGCCAGTTGCTCGTCCAGCTCCGGCGTCGCGATCTCGGCAAGCAGCGCGCCTTTCTTCACCCGCGCGCCGATATCGTAATACCAGTGCGTCAAATATCCTGATGTGCGGGCATAGATGGGCGAATCGGTAAAAGCGGTTACGTTGCCGGGAAGAATTAAGGTATTCACCGGCGCACCCGGAGTTGCGCACGCGGCCCGCACTGTAGGCGCGGCCAGCTCCTGTGTCCGACCAGCCAGCACGGTTTCGGCGGACCTTCGGCCGAGAATGCCGATCACCCCCAGAACCCCGGCCACGACGACCAGCAGGACTCCAAAGAGCAGCGCAAAGCGCGGTTGGATTGGCTTTTCCTCCGGAGCAGTCGTGCCCTCCGGCGAAGCCTGATGCGGGTTCGGTTTGGATGCGTTGCTCATAAGATGCTACTCCGAAAGCTCGTCAAATTCGTCAAAGGTTGCGGCTCGCTCCGCCCCGTGAGCGATTTTCCGGCGGTGCTCAATGCGGCCGTGGATGAGAGCGAAGAAAGCGGGAACAAAAAGAAGCGTGGCCACGGTGGCCAGCAGCAGACCGCCGATGACTGCGCGGCCCAGGGGAGCATTCTGTTCGCCGCCGTCGCCGAGACCCAATGCCATGGGCACCATACCGATGATCATCGCAAGAGCCGTCATCAGCACCGGGCGCAGGCGGACGAAACCCGCATTCAGCGCGGCCCGGCGCGCATCGCCCACCAGGATCTCCAACTGCTCACGCGCGAAACTCACCACCAGAATGGAATTTGCCGTGGCTACGCCCATGCACATAATTGCCCCAGTCAATGCGGGCACGCTCAGCCGGGTGTGCGTCAAAAAGAGGAACCAGACAATTCCTGCCAAGGCAGCGGGCAACGCTGAAATGATGAGAAACGGATCAAGCCACGACTGGAAATTCACCACGATCAACAGGTAAACGAGCAGGATCGAAAATGCCAGTCCGGCGAGCAGCCCGACATACGACTTGTGCATCGTATCGCTCTGTCCGCGCAACGTGAAGTGCGACCCACGCGGCAGATCCTTTTCGTGCCTGGCCATGATATTTTGCATTCCGCGCGTGACGGTGCCCAGATCGGTTCCATCTACGTTGGCAAAAATGTCGAGAACGGGCATCGTGTCGTAGTGGCTGACAGTACCGAGTTCAGTGCCAGGACTGATGGTTGCCACGTTGCCGAGCACATTCTGTTGCTGCGACAGTCCGGGCACTCCGGTGGAAGGAGCCCCCGCGTTCGGTATTCCCGGAGGTGCATTTACGCTCTGCGCCTCGGCCGCCGCACTGGGAACGGGCATGCTCTCGAGTTCGCCGAACGTATCAAGTTTGTACTGCGGCGTCACAACAGCCACGTTGTAGGTGACCCCATTTTTTGGATCGAGATAGAAGCTCGGGCTGGTCTGGAAGCTGCCGCTCAAGGACACAAGCAAACTCGTCGCTACGTCTTTTTGCGTGATCCCCATGGACTGGGCGCGCGTGCGGTCCACGTTTACCTGCAACATCGGTTCGTCAAACGGTTGCTGGATGCGCGCGTCGGCTGCGCCCGGAGTGTTGCGAACCTCGTCGAGCATCTTTTCGGCCAGGGCCCGGTTTCCATATAGATTGGGTCCGACGATTTGTATGTCGATTGGAGCCGTCAACCCGAAGTTCAGAATCTGCGTAACAATGTCGACCGGAAGCATATAGAACGAAACGCCCGGATACTGGTGCGCCAGTTCGGTCCGCAGCTTCTCAACATAGTCCGCCGTCGAATGGTGCTCTTTTGTCAGTTGCACCTGGATATCGGCGTCGGCCGAACCGATAGGCGCCGAGGTCGAGTAGGAGAGATTCAGCGCCGAGTAGGGCAGCCCTATGTTGTCGACGATGGTGGTGATCTCATTGGCCGGAACCAGTTGGCGGATCGTCGAGTCGACGTGATCGCACAGCAGTGCTGTCTCTTCAATGCGCGTTCCCGTGTGCGCGCGGATGTGAATCTTGAACTGCCCGGAATCAACCGACGGGAAGAAGTCCTGACCCAGCCAGGGAACAAGGATGCCAACTGACGCCACGGCGAAGACGATGAAGCTGGTAAGAAACACTCCGGCGTGGTCAACGCACAGCGTAAGCACGCGAAGGTAGCCGCGGCGAAACGTCTCAAAGCCATTCTCGAAAGCAAGCTGAAACCTCGTAAAAGGATTGCGGCTTGCACGCCTGCCTGCGGTCCGGGCGTCGTCGTGTTCCTGCAGCATGTATTTGGCCATCGTCGGCACCAGCGTCCGCGAAAGCAGATAGCTGGCGAGCATGGCAAAGACCACCGCCTCCGCCATGGGCACAAACAGGTAGCGCGCCACTCCGCTCAGGAAGAACATGGGCACAAAAACGATACAGATCGCCAACGTCGAAACCAGGGCGGGCACCGCGATCTGCGCCGAGCCGTCCAAGATGGATTGTTCCAGTTCCTTTCCGGTCTCCAAGTTGCGATTGATGTTCTCGATAGCCACGGTGGCATCGTCTACCAGGATGCCAACCGCCAGCGCCATGCCACCCAACGTCATGATGTTGATGGTCTCGTGCAGCATGTAGAGCACGATAAGTGAACAAAGAATCGAAAGCGGGATGGAGACGGCAATGATGATCGTCGACCGCCAACTGCCAAGGAAAACCAGGATCATGATGGCAGTCAGGCAGGCAGCCACAATGGCTTCGCGGACGACTCCGTCAACCGCGCTCCGTACAAAAATCGATTGGTCGGAGAGAGCCTTGATTTGAAGCTGCGGCGGCAACTGCCCTCGAACTCCCTCCAGTTTCTGGTACACGCCCTTGATGATGTCCAGCGTGGAAGCCGAGCCGGTCTTCATAATGCTCATCATGGCCGCCCGCTGGCCATCCACGCGCACGATGTTGGTCTGCGGAGGATTGCCGTCGCGCACATGACCCACATCGCGGATGTAGATCACCGCCCCGTTCACCGCCTTGATCGGCAGGTTATTCAGCTCGTCCACAATGCTGGGCGCCGAGTTGGTCTCCACCTGGTACTCGAAGCGATCGACCTTCATGGTGCCGGACGGCGCAATCAGGTTCTGCGCACCCACGGCGTTCACCACGTCAACTGGCGAAAGACCCTTGGCCTGCAGCGCCTGAAGATCCAGGTCAACCATGATCTGACGTTGCTTGCCGCCATAGGGATACGGGGATTGGGCGCCCTCAACCTCCGCCAGTTGATTCCGGATGGTGTTTTGCCCCAGATCGAACAACTGCTGCTCATTCAGGCCCTGGCCCGACAATCCCAACTGAAGCACAGGGACGCTGGAGGCGTTGTACTGGATGACAAAGGGCGGAGTGGCGCCCGGCGGCAGCGAGCGCAGTTGTACCTGGTTGATCGCGGTCACTTCGGCCACAGCCATGCCGATGTCTACATGCGGCTGAAAGAAGATCTTGATAATGGAAAGGCCCGTGAGCGATTGCGACTCGATGTGTTCAATGTCGCTAACCGCGGTCGTCATGCCGCGTTCGCTTGGAGACGCAATACGTTCGGCCATCTGCTCTGCCGAGAGGCCGTTGTACATCCAAACCACGGTCACCACGGGGATATCGATATTGGGGAAGATATCCGTCGGCATCTCAAGGATGCTGAAGACACCGAGCATGAGAATCAAAAGCGCGAAGACGACGAAAGTATAGGGCCGCCGAAGTGCGAGCCGGACAATCCACATAGAGTTGCTACTCGCTCCCGAGCCGGGCTGGTCCTGGTCGCCGCCTCGGTTCCCCGATTGCCGTCAGCCGAGTGGACGAAAACGTGCGGCCGGTGGTGCATCTGGTCCGAAGTTGACCGGCTCAAAGGATTCAAGTGACCGAAAGCACCGCCGTCGGGTCCGAATCCAACTTACCTTTGAAACTACTATCGTAGCCGACGGCAGGCCATCTTCGCGCGGGCGTGCAAAAAAGCCCGGACCGGATCGCTCGAGGTTAGTATCTCAGAACTGTAAGAGGCTCATTCAACGGCCGTTCGCCCGACTCAAAAAGTTCCCTAGTCAGGAACCGGTTGACCGCAATTATCAGGCCGCCAATCCCTGGGGTTTATTGATCTGCCAGAAGCCGTTCGATGGCGGGAGCAAGAGCGCTCGGCTCTTTCGCGGGACCGTAGCGCGCCACCACTTTGCCCTTTCGGTCAATCAGAAACTTTGTGAAGTTCCAGCGGATGGCGCCGGAACCGACGATCCCAAGCAGTCCGGGTTTCTCGTCCTTCAGAAAGCGATAGAGTGGGTGCGCGTTCGGGCCATTCACCTCGATCTTCGCGAACATGGGAAAGGTAACGCCAAAGTTCTTTTCACAAAATGCACTGATTCCGGCTTCGCCGCCCGGTTCCTGCGCTCCAAATTGGTTGCATGGAAATGCGAGCACTTCAAAGCCCCGGGTCCGATATGCGCGATACAAGGCTTCAAGGCCCGCGTATTGCGGCGTAAAGCCGCACAGGCTGGCAGTATTCACTATCAACAGCACACGGCCGCGGAAGTGATCCAGGCTGAACGGCTGGCCGTCAAGATGCGGCACCAGCAGCGGAGCTGGAAGCGAGGCCAAAAGAGGAGCAAGCAGTGGGGCGGAGAACTCATAAACAGTCTTCAAGATTTGGTCCCGACGGCGAAAACATCCCTGTACGGGAGTGCCCTGCGCGGCTTGTCCGCGTCTAAATGGGATGCTACCAGACCTGCAGGGTGTCCAAATGAGGCTCGACCCGGTTCGTTCCGGTAGACTGTGTGAGTGGAGTGGATTGTCTGGGGCCCCGGCGACCCGGGGTCCTCAGGAAGCGTTCTTCGCTTCTTGGGGTGGTGGCGACATGTCTTCGACACCGGGGTGTTGGTAAGGGCCCGGCCCGTGTCTGCGGAGGCCAAACGCGGCAGGGAAATTGAGGGAAAGACACGATTTCCGAGCCGAGTGGAGCCCTGCAGTTTGGGCGGGACTCCCGCGGTCAAACTTGGCGGGGTCTCCGGTGACGGGCCTTCGTCGCTGGGGTGTTAAAATCATTCTTTCCTTGAGGCAGGACCAGATTTTTTAGCAATGAGGGTGTGCATATTCTTCCCGTGAAGCCGATTTTTGGAACGCACCAGCACTTGTGCTCGCCGCGGGGCTCCAGCCCAGTGAAGATCAAGCACACTTCCATTTCCCGCATCGTGCGGACTCAAGCCCATGGTTCGAGCCGTGGCGCGCGCTCTTTTTCGCTTGTTGGCCGACTGTTGCTCGTCTTGACTCTGGCCGTCTGCGCCCATACAGCCTACGCGCAGGATCAGTTGACGATTCAACAGATTCGCGTCATCGGCAACCGCCGCATCCCCAAGGAAACCATTCTTGCCAGGCTGTTTACCCACGTCGGTGACACCTACGACCCGATTTCGGTCGAGCGGGACTTCAACTCGCTTTGGAATACCTCCTACTTCGACGATTTGCGTATTGAGCGCGAAGACACAGAAAAGGGCATCATCCTCGACATTTTTGTCCGGGAGAAACCGAATATCCGCGAGATCAACTACAAGGGGAACAGCACGGTTTCGAACTCCGATATTCTTGACCGATTCAAAAAAGAGAAGGTGGGCCTGACGGTCGAGAGCCAGTACGACCCTGCCAAGATCAAGCGCGCAGAAACCGTGATCAAGGAATTGCTCGCCGAGCACGGTCACCAGTTCGCAACCATCAAGACCGAGGTCAAGACGATTCCGCCCGCCTCGGTGCAGATCAACTTCAACATCAAAGAAGGCCCGGTGGTGAAAGTGGGCCAGATCAAGTTTGTCGGAAATGTGCACGTCAATTCCCTGGCGCTGCGCCGTTCCATGAAGAACCTGAAACCGATCGGCATTCCCTACTCAATCATCTTCGAAGATCTGTTTCCCCAAACTTTCGACGCGTCCAAGCTCGAGGAAGACACCGAACGAGTCCGCCAGGCCTACCGCGACAGAGGCTACGCGAACGCCGCAGTTGAGCAGCCAAAGACGCAGATTCGCGATGAGGGCGGACTGAACTGGTTTACCTTCCGCCCCAACAAAGGGAAGCGCATCGACATCCTCATGGCGATTGAAGAGGGCGGCCGCTACAAGCTCGGCAGCATCACCTTCACCGGAAACAAGGCGGTCACCAACATAAAGGCGCTCCGCGGCACCTTCCCGGTCAAGGACGGTGATTGGTTCAACGCAACCGCAATTGGAAAGGGCCTGGATAACCTGAAAAAGGCCTACGGAACCTTGGGCTACATCAACTTCGGGGCGATCCCCAAGCTGAGCTACGACGACCAGAGAAAAACGGTCTCGATGGACATCGATATCGACGAAGGCAAGCCTTTCTATGTCTCCCGCATCGAGTTCCAGGGCAACACCATTACCCGCGACCGCGTCATCCGCCGCGAGTTGATGCTTGATGAAGGCTCCGTATACAACTCCCAGCTCTGGGAGTACAGCCTGCTGCGCCTCAACCAGTTGGAATACTTCGAGCCGCTCAAGGTCGACCAGGATTCAGAGGCACACCAGGATCCGGACAACGGCACCGTAGAGTTGCTGCTGAAGGTGAAGGAAAAGGGCAAGAACTCGATCGGCATGAATGGTGGCCTCAGCGGCATGTCAGGCGCATTCATCGGCGTCAACTACCAGACCAACAACTTCCTTGGCCTGGGGGAGACGCTGAGCCTCCAGGCGAACCTGGGCAACGTCAGCCGCACTTTCACCTTTGGATTCACGCAGCCCTATATCAAAAACCGCCCAATTCAACTGGGCTTCCAAATCTACAACAACAAGCAGGACTTCAACGCCGCAAAGAACTACCAGGCCACCACCGGCGCCTCCGCCAACCTCACCCAGGCCGAGCAGTCGCTTACGCAAAACTACAACCAGGCGGCGGACGGGCTCAACGTCTCCATCAGCTATCCGCTCAAGCGGCACGCCTTCCAGCGCGTCGGCATGACTTACTCCTGGAGCAAGTCCTCGATTACGGCCTTCAGCACCGCATCGCAATCCTTTTTCCAGAGCATCAGCTTCCGTTCCGGAATTCAAAGTTCGAATGCGCTTGCCGGCATCGTCAATAGCCAGGTTTCGTTTACCTATTCCTACGACACCATCAACAACCCGGTGCGTCCGCGTACGGGCAAAGAATTCACAGCGGCGTTCCAGGCGGCAGGCATCTGGGGCAACGTGCGCTACTTCTCGCCCCTCGTTGCCTACAAGCGCTTCATCCCCATGCACTACCTGCTCCCGTCTGACAACGGTCACAACGTCCTCGGCATCCGTGCGCAGTTAGGCTATGTGCAGGGCTTTGGCGGCGATGTCGCCCCGCCCAATAACCGCTTCTACGCGGGCGGCGAAAATGAGCTCAGAGGCTTCGACGTTCGCGGCGCCACACCGTACGGATACGTGCCCAGCCGCATCAACTTCCAGTTGACCAATCCGGACGGCAGTTGCGTCCCGCGCGATCCCACCAACCCTGAGGACAACCAATGCATTCAGGTTCCGCTTCCGGTTTACGGCGTGGCTTCTATCGGCGGCGATACCAACCTCAATTCCAATCTCGAGTACCGCATCCCCATCGTCGGCACGCTGATGTTCTCCATCTTCGACGACTTCGGTATCGATGTGGCGACCAATCGCGGGCAGTTGAAACAGAGCCCCGAGGGTTTTGCCGCACTTACCGCGCCGCTCTATGGTTGCCCGGTCTACAACAACGGCTCCTGTCAGGGGGGCATCCCTGGCTCTCAGGTTCATTTCCAGCAGAACATTCGGCCTATCTCGGGCACAAACTTCGTGCCGCGCATGTCGCTAGGCGGCGAGCTTGCGATCATCATGCCCATCGTCAATGCGCCCTTCAGGCTTTACTACGCGTACAACCCGCTGCGCCTTTACGAGACGCCCTATTGCAACGATGTACTCCTGGGCGGCAAACAGGGAAGCTGCTCCGCCGAGCTGATTACCCGAGCTATGTTCCCGCCAGGAGGCGCTGGTGACTATTCCTACAATGAGGCGATCCAGGCGTACGGCGCGCGCTACTTGTTCCGCGAGCCTCGCAAGACCTTCCGCCTGACCGTATCAACCACCTTCTAACTGCAAGTTTCCAAAGGCCTGACCCGAGAGCCTCTCCATGGAGCGGCTCTCGGCTTTTTCTTCATGCGCCCCCTTGAGTCTCGAGCAATTCTCCAGCCGGAACCAGGCGCCTTGGACCGGACGTGCAGCGTTCATTTGTTCAGGATTGCGGCTTCGGCCCGCGCGTTTGACGCTCCTACCCCGGCCTCCTATAATCCTTCTAGTTCCTGCTGACGTCTCCATTCGCGTCTTTTCTTGCCTCTGTTGCCAGCCGGCGCAGAGTTCCCGAAAAAATGCCGGGGTCCCAGCGACAGCTCTTCGTCGATGGGTCGGTAAATCGGGGTTTCAGACGACAGACCATCGTTGTCGGCAAGGGAATGAGAGGTCGCGAGGTTGCTCAGGAGGCACAGGCTCGGATTCGCGCGTCAGCGCGGACAGCCACACAGGAATTCCGAAGGAGCTTTTGAATCAAATGAAGCGTTCGCTTGCACTCATCCTCACGCTGGCCTCTGGCTCTGTTCTGAGCGCCGCAGCCCAAACTCCGGCCCCTCCCGCACCTGCGGGCCCCGCCAAAATCGCCGTCATTGCTTTTCAGGTGGCCGTGGCACAAACCAACGAAGGTCAGCGCAATTTCGCCGACCTGCAGAAGAAGTACGACCCCAAGCGTCAGCAACTCAAGGCCCTGAGCGATGAGATTGATAACCTGACCAAGCAATTGCAGGCCCAGGCTGCTACGTTGACGCCGGCCGAGCAGCAGAGCAAAGCCGCTGTCGTCGACAACAAGAAGAAGCAGTTGGATCGCGATAGCCAGGACGCATCGAACGATTTCCAGCAGGAGATGCAGGACGTTTACAACACGCTGGCCTCGAAAGTTTATGACGTGATGCAGTCTTATGCGGAGCTGCACGGATATACGCTGGTGCTGGATGTGTCGGTGCAGCAGTCGCCGGTGCTCTACGCGTCCACGGCCTCCAACATCACGAAGGACATCATCGACGCCTACAATCAGAAGTCGGGTATTCCGGCTCCTCCGGCCGGCGCCGCGGCAGGTGGTGTCGAGGCACCCAGGCCGAGGCCCCGGACTACTGCCCCCAGTCCCGCTGCGACCCACTAGGGTTCACCTACTTCGATTGGATTCAAAGCGGCATAAGAGCCCGAGCTAATCGGGCTTTTGTGCCACTGTGAAAATTGCTTTTAATGCGCCCGAAAAGATTCGGACCTGATAGCTGAATAAACGCTTCCGCCGCCCTCGTTCCTTGTGGAAAAAAATGTGGATTACTTTCGGAAAGAGGGCGCAAAAATCACTTTTTCTCCTGTTGCCAACGGCCTGCCATTCTGGTAGAGCTTGCAAGCTCTTATTAATCAATCAGAAGGCCTCGGTAGGTATGTCCATTCAAGACGAGGCGACGTACCCCACCCAAAGTTTTCCGCTCCTGAGCTTTCCACAATTCCCGATGAAGGCCATGTGACTGGCGTACCCGTTCAGTCAACGGGAAACGCCTATTTCTGCTGATCTTCGCCCACGCGCAGCACCGCCAGGAACGCCTCCTGCGGAATGTCGACTTTGCCGATTCGCTTCATGCGCTTCTTGCCTTCCTTCTGCTTTTCCAGCAACTTGCGCTTGCGGCTGATGTCCCCTCCGTAGCACTTTGCCAGAACGTTCTTGCGCAGTGGGCTAACTGTTTCGCGTGAGATGATTTTGGCGCCAATGGCAGCCTGAATAGCTACCTCAAACTGTTGGCGCGGAATCAGTTCCCGCATCTTTGACACCAGGGCCCGCCCTCGTTCATAGGCGAAGTCACGATGGACAATGATCGAGAGCGCATCCACCGGTTCGCCAGAAACCAGAATGTCGAGTTTCACCATCGGCGATTCCCATTCGCCGGCCAGTTGATAGTCCAACGACGCATAACCCCGCGAGATGGACTTCAGCCGGTCGTAGAAGTCGAGCACGATCTCGTTCAGCGGCAATTCATACGTCAGCATCACGCGCGTCGGCGTCACGTACTCGAAATTGATCTGCTTGCCGCGCTTTTCCTCGACGAGCTTGAATATCCCGCCAACATACTCTTCGTTTGTAAGAATCTTGGCGGTGATCACAGGCTCGCGGATCGAATCGATGTTGCTGGGCTCGGGCCAGCGCGACGGATTGTCCACCTCGATCACGGTGCCGTCGGTCATAGTGATGTGGTAACGGACGCCGGGCGCCGTGGTAATCAGGTCCAGCTCATACTCGCGTTCCAGCCGTTCCTGAATAATCTCCATGTGCAGCAGGCCCAGGAATCCGCAGCGGAAGCCGAATCCCAGCGCTACCGAGCTCTCCGGCTCGAAAAAGAATGAAGAGTCGTTGAGTCGCAGTTTCTCCAGAGCGTCGCGCAGTAGTGTGTGCTCGTGCGAGTCAACGGTGTAAAGGCCGGAAAAGACCATGGGCTTGATGTCTTCAAAGCCCGGCAATTGGGCAGCAGCAGGCCGTGTTTCGTCGGTCACCGTGTCGCCAATCTTGGTGTCGCCCACATTTTTGATGGTGGCCGCAAAGAAACCCACCTCGCCTGCCAGAAGCTGCCCAATTTCAACTGGCTTGGGCATCAGCACGCCCATCGACTCCACCTCAAACGACTTGCCGTTCGACATGAACCGAATGCGCTGGCCTTTTTGCAGCGTCCCCTGCATCACCCGTACCAGTACGATCACGCCGCGGTATGCATCGAACCATGAGTCGAAGACAAGCGCCTGCAGCGGAGCGTCGGGGTCGCCGGCGGGCGGTGGTAGCCGGTGCACAATCGCTTCCAGCACCTCGTCCACTCCCTGACCGGTTTTCGCGCTCACCGGGATCGCGTCGGTAGCGTCCAGTCCCACCGCCTTCTCGATGGCTTCCTGCGTGCGCAAAATGTCGGCCGAGGGCAAATCGATCTTGTTGATGACGGGAATAATCTCCAGGCCATGGTTGATCGCCAGGTAGGCGTTGGCCAGCGTCTGCGCCTCCACGCCTTGGCTGGCATCCACCACCAGCAACGCGCCCTCGCACGAGGCCAGTGAGCGCGAAACCTCGTAGCTGAAATCCACGTGGCCGGGCGTATCGATGAGGTTTAGCTGGTAGGTGTTGCCGTCGTGAGCCTTGTACATCATCCTTACGGCATGGGCTTTGATGGTGATGCCGCGCTCGCGTTCCAGATCCATGTCGTCGAGAATCTGCGCCTGCATCTCCCGCCCGGTCACCGAGCCGGTAAACTCCAAAAGACGGTCGCTCAGCGTCGACTTTCCGTGGTCGATGTGGGCGATAATCGCGAAGTTACGAAGGAAACGTGCGTCCATGCGGAGCCTTGCAAAAGGAGGCAATTACGCCGTTCCTGCGCGTCCGCCGAGGCGGACCTCCATGGCATAGCTTATCATCGGCATAGTGTCTTTCGTTCGTTCACAGTCGCCGGGGTGGTTGCGTCGTTTTGCGCGCATCAAGTGGAGTCGGCCGTTAACGCCGACTTGTCTCTTTCTCACCCTTTCGCTAGCAGGTTGCGATCCATCCCAACCCAAAGCTGCCCCACCGCCGTCACAGGCTATTGCACCTGCTGCGTTGCCTGTATTCCCACAGCCGGTCCCAGCACAGCCCCAGCCGCCATCGCCCACAAAAGAGCAGCAACATGTCTCTGTGCTTATTCAACAGGTCGAAACAGCCTACGCCCGCGGAGATGCCGACTATCGCAAAGGTATGTTACCGGAGGCCAAAGTAGAGTTCGATCGCGCGATTGATTTGATGCTCACCAGCGGCATCGACATCAAAAGCAATGCGCAGTTGCAGGACGAGTTCGACCGCATTCTGGACCAGGTGAATGCATTGGAGATGGAGGCACTCAAGCAGGGCAATGGATTTGTGCCCAAGGTGGAAGAGACCCCGGCCGACGCCGCCAGCGACGTAACCTTCCAGGTTGACCCCAACATTGTTGCCAAAGCCCAGGCCGAGTTGGCCACCACCAAATCCGACTTGCCTCTCGTCGTCAACGACTATGTCGCTGCCTTCATCAACTCCTTCGCCAACACGCAGCGCGGACACAACACCCTTGAACATTCGTTTCAACGCTCCGGCCGCTACAGGGCAATGATCCAGCGCGTCATGGCCGAAGAGGGAGTCCCGCAGGATCTGATTTATCTTGCCGTCGCCGAGTCGGGTTTCAATCCAAGGGCCATCGGTCCAACAACCAGGTCCGGCGGCAGGGCAGGCGGCATGTGGCAATTCATGCCCTCCCCGGTTTATGGCCTTAAGCGCGATTCATATGTCGATGAGCGTTTCGACCCCGAGAAATCCACACGCGCCTATGCCCGCTACATGAAGTTCATCTACGACCAGCTCGGCGACTGGTATCTTGCCATGGCTGCCTACGACCATGGCGCAGGGAACATCCAGCGCGAAGTGGCAAAGACCGGCTATGCCGACTTTTGGGAACTCTACAAACGCAACGAGCTGCCAGTAGAGACCCGAAACTACGTGCCCGAAATTCTGGCCGCAATTATCATTGCCAACAATCCAAAGCAATATGGCTTTGAAGACATCACACTCGATCCTCCTGTGCTAACCGATACCGTAACCATCAACTATTCCGCAGACCTGCGCCTGGTGTCGGACCTTGTGGGCGCGCCGGTGGATGAGTTGATGGCCCTCAATCCCAGTTTGCTGCGGATGGCGACTCCACCCGACGCACCTTTCGATCTGCATCTGCCGGCCGGCACGGCTACGCTCTTCAACGAGCGCATTGCCCTTGTTCCGGAGGACAAGCGTAATTCATGGCGCTACCACTCCGTGGTTTCCGGCGACACAATTGCCTCCGTGGCGAGGGAGTATCGCGTTGAGCCCGCAGCGCTGGCGGAGGCTAATCAACTGCACGCGAGTGACAGCCTTGAGAACGTGGCCGCGGTGGTCGTACCGGTTCCGCCTTCCCTGGCGCCGTCCGCGCACACGCGGCTCTACACCGTGCGCAGAGGCGATACGCTGGTCACCATTGCAGATCGCTTCGGCGTCTCCCTGAATCAATTGCGCCGCTGGAACAAAGTGACCGGCATCAAAGTTGAGCCTGGCAGCCGCCTCCATGTTGCCGAGCCCGTCGTTGCCACACTCGCATCAAGGTCAAGTGGACATCGCCGCAGATCTTCCTCGTTGCTGGCGAAAACGCATTCGACCGGACATTCAGCGGCACCATCAAAAGCTGCAGGCACACATCCAAGCGCCGCGCATAAGGCCGCGGCAAAGAGTCCCGCAAGGCCCGGCGCAAAACCAGCAACCAGGCCTTCTGAAAAACGAAAGTCCTCTAGGCGCAAGTAAGAAGGTCCTTCAAAAAATCTTCGGGACCTCATTACGTACTTGTGTTTTGCGGGTGTTTGCGTGCAAGCTATTAATACAACGAATTTCGCGCGTGGAAAGTCAATTTCCGTGGCGTGAGGGCTCATACAAATCGAGTGCAGCGGCGAGCCGCTGGAGGCATTGGGATGGAAGATGTTGTCAGAATGTATGCGATGAGCGACGGCAATCCCCCCGGAGAGCCGATTGAGCTGGATCCCGATAAGGTCGAGGACTTCGGAGATGAAGATGAGGAAGAAGTCGAGACGTCCAGCATTCTTACCTCTTCGGATGACGACGAGGTAGCGGCAGAAGAGACAGTCATTGTGGTTACGGCAGTTCCGGTGGCCAAACCGGTTGCGAAAAAGGCCGCGGTCAAGAAAGCTCCCGCAAAGAAGGCAGCGAAGAAGGCCGCCAAAAAAGCTCCGGTGAAAAAGGCAGCAAAAAAGGCAGCCAAGAAAAAGATTGTGGCCAAGAAGGCCCCCAAGAAATCCGCCGCAAAAAAGAGCAACGCTGGCGCCAAGGGCGGAAAGACCAAGGCCAAGAAGGCCGTGGTCACCAAGCGCGTCGGCAAAACCACTAAACGAGGTAAAAAGTTGGCCGTTAAGAAAGCAGCAAAGAAAGCCCCCGCCAAGAAGGCAGTTGCCAAGAAGGCTCCTGCAAAGAAGGCAGTTGCCAAGAAGGCACCTGCGAAGAAGGCAGCCAAGAAAGCTCCTGCAAAGAAGGCAGCTAAGAAGGCCGCAAAGAAGTAGTACTGGCAACTGGCAATTCAAGGCAAGCAAAAGAGCCCGGCTCATCGCCGGGCTTTTCTGCGTCTGGACCCATCGGCTTCAAGGCACAAGCATGCCGGTTTTGAGCTGGACAACATGCCAGCGCTGATGGGCGAGATAGTCCTCGATGAGGAAGCGCAGCGGGACAGGCGCATCTTCGCCAACGACGCAGGACGTCTGTAGCCGGTCATCTGGAATGCGGTCCACGACGGCGGCCAGAATTTCGTGCTCCACCTGCCACCAGCGGAGCAGCGTTTCCCAGGATTGATCGTTATAACCGTGCGCCGCGACCCACGCGTCCTGCGCATACCCTGGACCTGCATAGTGCCCATCAATGGCGGCGCGCACGAAGCGCTGACGATTATTGGCGGCGGAGTCAAGAAGGTGCCCGACGATCTCGAGGCGCGTCCAGCCGCCCGTGCGCCAAGGAACGCCGGCCAACGAAGGGTCAAGAGCGAGTAGTTCGGCGTGGATAGCGTTCAAGTCTGCGCGGAAGTCCTGGGCAAACGTCAAGGTAAGCTCCAAAACGCAATGGCCTCCACGCACGGAGGCCATTGCGTGTTCTCGTGAGAGGTTGTTATTGCGCTTGCGGCACATCCTTGATTGTGCTGCCCTTGTCGGGAAGAACGGCAAGCACCTCAGAAGCGCTCTCCGCCGGGTTCACCTTCGTCCACTCCTTCACAATCTTGCCTTTGGGATTGATCAGGAAAGTGTTGCGGTTGGCCATGGTCATGCCGCGAAAGCCGCCAAGCGATCCGTAGGCGCTTACCACCTTGTGATCCGTATCCGCCAGCAGCCGGAAGGTCAGGCTGTCCTTGGTGCAGAACTGCTTGTGGCTATCGGCAGAGTCCACGCTTACGCCCAAAATGACCGCATGCTTCGCCTCGAACTGCGGCAGGCTTTCCTGAAACTTGTGCGCCTCGATCGTGCAGCCCGGCGTCATGTCCTTCGGATAAAAATAGAGAACCACCCACTTGCCATGAAGGCTCTTCAGCGAAATTGGCGTGCCGTCTTGCGATGGAAGGGTGAAAGTGGGTGCGGTTTGTCCAACGGTGGGCATCGGGGGCGCGGCATCATCGGCCGCAATGGCCGGAAGAGTTGCAGCCGCTGCAAAAAACGCCGCGGAGAGAAAAACGAGAATTGGCTTTCTCACGAAAGACCTCCTGTGGTTTGGGTTAGGGAAGACGACTTGGATTTGGTTCACGAACGACCTTGCGCCTTTCAGTATCAGCGCGGAGCCGCCACAATGGCAATTCCGGCCTCACTGGCGCGCTCGAGCACAGAATCGCGGTCAAATAGAAGCGTACGCCCCGCCTCGATGGAAAGGCAACT
>Ga0181535_10004377_pt1 | contig 15753 bp, 10 predicted proteins | sample PEATcosm2014_Bin_44_FD_119774 | JGI IMG/M metagenome (GOLD analysis project Ga0181535, IMG submission 119774) | Peatland microbial communities from MTU Mesocosm Facility, Houghton, MI, USA - PEATcosm2014_Bin17_30_metaG | ecosystem: Environmental > Terrestrial > Soil > Wetlands > Peat | place... | reverse complement strand
TGCCCAGATGCTGGTCCACGCCCGCCGGCAACAGCGGGTTGCCGCCGGCTTCCACCCCGTGCAGCACCATCCAGCCCGCCACCAGCAGCGCGAGCATGGTGATCAGCAGCGCCCAGCCCTCGCGCTCGTTGCCCACCATGCGGCCGAAGCTGTTGGTCAACGCCGCCCCCAGCAGCGGCATCAGCAGGATGCCGAGCAGGTTGGTGAGCGCCGTCGGGTTTTCGAACGGATGGGCGGACTGGGCGTTGAAGAAGCCGCCGCCGTCGCCGCTGATCATCTTGATGGCTTCCTGGGAGGCGACCGGGCCGAGCGCGATCGTCTGCTTGGCACCTTCCAGCGTCACCACCGTCGCCGGCCCCGCCAGCGTCTGCGGCACGCCCCGCCAGGCCAGCACCAGGGCGGCCAGCACGCAGATGGGCAGCAGCACATACAGCGTGGCGCGGGTGACATCGGCCCAGAAATTGCCGATCGTCGTGGTGCCGCGGCGGGCGAAGCCGCGCACCAGCGCCATCGCGACCGAGATGCCCGCGGCGGCCGAGAGGAAGCTCTGGACCGCGATTCCGGCCATCTGCGAGAGGGTGCTGAGCGTGGTCTCGCCGCCATAGGACTCCCAGCTGGTGTTGGTGGCGAAGCTGACCGCGGTGTTCAGCGCCAGGTCGGGCGCGACCGGGCCGAGGCCCGCGGGGTTGAGCGGCAGCACGTCCTGCAGCCGCAGCAGGGCATAGAGCGCCAGCACGCCGGGCAGATGGAAAATCAGGAAGGACAGGGCGTAGCGGTGCCAGTTCTGTTCCTCGGCCGGGCGCACGCCGGCCAGGCGGTACAGCGCCGCCTCGACCGGGCGCAGCAGCGGCGACAACAGCGTGGGCTCGCCGGCGAACACCCGCTGCATGTAGCCGCCGAGCGGGCGCACCGTGGCCAGCAGCAGCGCCAGGAAAATCAGCAGTTGAGCCGTGCCGGTGAGGGTCATGGGGTCAGATCCTTCGACACAGGCCAGCGTACGCCGCCGGACCCAGTGCCGCCAGCACGATGAGGGCGATCATCAGCACGTCGAACATGGCGCGATTCCCAGCGGATTACGGTGGTGATGCGGGACCGACCAGCCGGTAGCCGATGCGTGGCTCGGCGAGCAGCAACACGTGTCCCGACGCGCCGCAACCCAGCTTGCGGCGCAGGTTGCGGATCACCCGGCGCAGCACCCAGCGGTGCGACCGGTCGGTGTTGCCCCAGACCCGCAACTCGATGTCGTTGAACGGCGACACCCCGCCCTTGCCCTGGGCCAGCACCCAAAGCGTGCGGTATTCCAGCTTGGTCAACGGGATTTCGCGACCGCCCAGGCGCACCAGCGGGCGGGTGAAGTCAAGCTGCACGCCGGCGACCCAGTCCAGCGGGGCCAATCCGCGCCGCCGCCAGGCCAGGCGCATCAGCCGGACGATCCGCAGCGACAGATCGGACGCATCGAACGGCGCCGTGAGGCAATCGTCGGCGCCCGCGTCCAGCATGCGCGCGACGGTTTCCGAACTGTCGTCCTCCAGCAGCGCCAGCACGGGAACCGAACCCTCCGGGCAACAGGCGCGCACCGCCGCCATCCGGTCTTCCTGTCCCGACTCCAGCGAAAGCAGCAGCACGTCGCAGCGGTTTTCGCTCAGGGCGGAGCGCGCCGCCGCCGGGTCGGCGAAGCTGGCAACGGTGCAGCCGGCGGCGCGCAGGATGCGCCCGATGAAGCGGCGGCGACCCGTGTCGCCGTCGATCACCAGCACCGCAGCGCGGCCGGCGAGAGCGGTTTGCGGCCACATGGGCTGACGTGCGACAGCCTCCTTCATGTTTGCCGCGCGCAACCTCCGGCAAACCCCAGACAGGCGTCCGGACCGAGCAAACCCCGTGCGAAAAGGGCAGGCAGGCACACGACAAAGTTCATCGCTATCACTCCGTAGACGGACGCGCCCCCGGTACAGGACTCGTCGGCGCGACGCGGTCGCGCTCCGGCACCGCTCGCGGCGGATCGGCAAAACGCCAGAGCCGGTTTGCAACGACGACGATTGGAATGTAATGGCCATGGCGGGCATGAGCCATATGAAACCGATGCCGCTTCGCCGGCCGCGCCATGTGAACCGCATAGTCGATGCCGACCTGCGCATAGGAAAAGCATAGGGTCGGAGGTTGAGGATCGGGCCGGACCGGCCTGGCCTGCCGCGGGATGGACGAACATCCCGCCCGGCTCTAAAATATCGGCCAAATAGCGATGGAGACCAGGCATGGACTACGTTCAGCTCGGAAATTCGGGATTGTGCGTCTCGAAATTCGTCTTCGGCACCATGACGTTCGCCGGCACGCATGGCTTCGAGGGGTTGGGCTCGGCCGTCGGCGAGACCGCCCGCCGCCAGATCGACATCGCGCTGGATGCCGGCGTCAATGCCATCGATACGGCCAATGTCTATTCACGCGGTGATTCCGAGCGTGTCGTCGGCGAAGCGCTGGCGGGGCGACGCGACCAGGCGCTGATCTTCACCAAGGCCGGCGGCCGGATGGGCCCGCCGCCGAACGGCACGGGCACGTCGCGCGCGCATCTGACCGCCCAGCTCGAGGCGTCGCTGCGGCGCCTGCAGACCGATTATGTAGACCTCTACTTCGCCCACCGCTGGGACGGGGTCACCCCGGTCGAGGAAACGGTCGAAACCATGACCGGCTTCGTCAAGGCCGGGAAAATCCGTTATTGGGGCGTCTCGAACCACAGCGGCTGGGCGCTCGCCAAGACCGTGATGACGGCCAGGGCCTGCGGCCTGATCGCGCCGGTCGCGCAGCAGATCTACTATACTGCCGAGGCGCGGGAGGCCGAATACGAACTGCTCCCCGCGGGGGCGGACCTTGGGGTCGCCGCGATGATCTGGAGCCCGCTGGGCCAGGGCCTGCTGACCGGCAAGGTCGGCCGCGACCAGGCCGCTCCGGAAGGCTCCCGGCAGGCCAGCAAATGGCGGGAACCGTGGGTCATGGACTGGGAGCGCCTCTGGCGTGTTGTCGACGCGCTGAAGGCGGTGGCGGCGGAGCAGGGCGCCACAGTCGCGCAGACCGCGCTGGCGTGGCTGAGGGCGCGTCCCAATGTCGGTCCGATCGTGCTCGGCGCGCGCACCGACGATCAGCTTCGCGACTGTCTGGGCGCCACCGCGATCACCCTGACGCCGGACCAGCACGACCGTATCGAGGCCGTCGCCCGGCCGGCGCCGATCTATCCGCTGTGGCACCGCGCCATGACCACGACCGATCGCGCCACGCCGGCCGAGGCGGAATACCTGCGCCGCCACCGGCAGACGCTCGGCCTGGGTTGAGCGGCCTGCTTCCTTTCAGAGGCACGGACACGGGAGTTGGCGAAGGGAGGGACTGATCATGGTGCGCGCGCCATCCCTTCGTTGCTCATAACGAAGCCGCAAAGATCCGCCGCCGTCCGAGGGTGCAGGAGCAGCGCGACCAGGCCGGTCCAGCCGGTCTGATGCGCGGCGCCGAGGCCGCGGCCGGTGTCACCGTGGAAATACTCGTGAAACAGCAGGTGGTCGCGGAATGCCGGGTCCTGCTGATGCAGGGCATGCTCGCCCAGGGATGGGCGCCGTCCGTCGGCGCCGCGCAGGAACAGCCGGCTCAACCGCCGCGACAGTTCGTCGGCGACCTCGCACAGGCTGAGGGCGCGGCCGGAGCCGACCGGACATTCCACCCGGAAGTCGTCGCCATAGTAGCGATGGAATTCGCGCAGGCTCTCGATCAGCAGGTAGTTCACCGGCATCCAGACCGGTCCGCGCCAGTTGGAGTTGCCGCCGAACAGGCCGCCATCGGATTCGCCGGGCAGATAGCCGACGCTGAAGACATCGCCGGCATGCCCAAACGCGTAGGGGGCCGCGGCGTGGTAGCGCGACAAGGCGCGCACGCCGTAGTCGGAGAGGAACTCGGTTTCGTCCAGCATGCGCCGCAGCAGCGCCTTCATGCGATGGCCGCGCAACAGTGACAGCAGATGCGTCTCGCCGCGGCCTGGCTCATGCCAGCGCGACACGAGCCTGGCCAGATCGGGCCGGTGCTCGAGAAACCACCGCAGCCGTCGCGCGAACTCGGGCAGCCCCGCGAGCATCGCCGCGTCGATCACCTCGACGGCGAACAGCGGGATCAGTCCGACCATGGAGCGCACGCGCAGCGGCACGTGCCGTCCGTCGGGCAGGGTGAGCACGTCGTGGAAGAACTGGTCCTGCTCGTCCCACAGGTCGATGCCGCTGCCGCCGATGTTGGCCATGGCGCCGGCGATATAGAGGAAGTGCTCGAAGAACTTGGTGGCGACGTCCTCATAGACCGGATTGTCCTGCGCCAGCTCGATGGCGATGCGCAGGAGGTTCAGCGTGTACATCGCCATCCAGGCGGTGCCGTCGGCCTGGTCGATGAACCCGCCGGTGGGCAGCGGCTCGGAGCGGTTGAAGATGCCGATGTTGTCCAGGCCGAGGAAGCCACCCTGAAAAACGTTGCGCCCCTCTGCGTCCTTGCGGTTCACCCACCAGGTGAAGTTCAGCAGCAGCTTGTGGAACACGCGCTCGAGGAAGGCGCGGTCGGGCTGCCCGGTCAGCGCGCGATCCATCTGATAGACGCGCCAGGCCGCCCAGGCGTGCACCGGCGGGTTGACATCGCCGAACGACCACTCATAGGCGGGCAACTGGCCGTTCGGGTGCATGTACCATTCGCGCGTCAGCAGCACGATCTGCGACTTGGCGAACCCGGGATCGATCAGCGCCAGCGTCACGCAATGAAACGCGAGGTCCCAGGCGGCGTACCAGGGATACTCCCACTTGTCGGGCATCGAGATGACGTCCGCGTTGTTGAGGTGCTGCCAGTCGGCGTTGCGACCGCGGCGGCGCGCGGCGGGCGGTGGCGGCTGGGCCGGATCGCCGGCGAGCCATCGCGGAATGTCGATATGGTAGAATTGCTTCGACCACAGCATGCCGGCGAGTGCCTGGCGCTGCACCAGCCGCGCGTCGGGATCGGCGATTCCCCGCTGCAGCACGGCGAAGAATTCATCCGCCTCGTCCCGGCGGCGGCGCAACACCGGGTCAAAATCGGCAAACGGGTCGCCCCGCTCCCGCGCCGGCCGGAAGCGCAGCCGCAGCTCCGCCGTCGCGTGTGCGGCCAGGTCGAGCACGCGCCAGGCCGCGCATTTCGTGCCTTCGTTGAGCGGGCTGACCGCCGCCATGTCGCCGCCCACCACACGGTCGTGCACGCCGTCCTTGAAGGGTCCCGGCGCCGGCGTGCCGTAGAGGCGGCGGACATTGGTGTCGTTCTCGCAGAACAGCAGCACGGGCGATCCGTCGCAGGCGAACTGGCGCGGCGCGAACTGCGGGTGCAGCGCCTCCACGCTGCCGTCTAGGCGGGCGCGCAGCAGCGGACGTTCGCCATCCTGGACCCAGGACCAGGTGTTGCGCGCCCAGAGTTGCGCCAGCACGTGCAGGCGCGCGGGCCCGGCGCCACGGTTGCACACGCTGACACGCATCAGCACGTCGTCCGGCGTCGCCTTGGCATACTCGACCGTGACGTCGAAATAGCGGTCCTCATCGAACAGGCCGGTGTCGATCAGTTCGAACTCGCGGTCCTGTCGGCCCCGGCGGCGGTTTTCCGTGACCAGCCGCGCGTAGGGAAACTCGGCCTGCGGGTATTTGTAGAGCATCCGCATGTAGGCATGGCTCGGCACGCCGTCACTGTGGAAATAGAGCTCCTTGACATCCTCACCGTGGTTGCCTTCGCCGTTGGTCAGGCCGAACAGCCGTTCCTTCAGAAACGGGTCGCGGCCATTCCACAGCGCGAGTGCGAGGCACCACAGGCTCCGGTCATCGCTCCAGCCGGCGAGCCCGTCCTCGCCCCAGCGATAGGCGCGGCTGCGCGCGTGGTCGTGCGGGAAGGAGTCCCAGGCGTTTCCGTCGGGGCTGTAGTCCTCGCGCACCGTGCCCCACTGACGATCGCTCAGATACGGGCCCCAGCGGCGCCACGCCGGGTCCGCCGCCCGCCCGATCACGCGCCGGCCCTCGACGGTGTGGCACAGGCCGACCGGGAATTCTTGCTCAGTCGCCATGGGTCGTCTCCAGCCGGTGCGGCGGGCGCCGTCGTCTCTGGCCGGCGGTTCGCTGCCGCCCGACCCGCGTTTTGGACATGCTCAAGGCCTCACTCCGGCGGCCCGACAGCTGATATATAGGGGGGTGGAAAAGCTCCGTAAGGGGCGGCTCCATCGCGTGCCGTGGTGGCACGGGGCAGGGGTAACCATAAGAGATGGAGGAGTCCGTGCGCAGTCGTTGTATCGCGCTGATCGTTCTCCCCTTGTGTGCCTTGGGGGGTGCGGTTTATCCGTCTGTGGGACTTGCGCAGCCCGCTTACTACGCACCACCCGTTTATTATGCGCCATACTATGCTCCACCGCCGGTGTACTATGCGCCGCCGGCTTATTATTATTACCCACCGGTTTACGCCTATCGGCCCTCGGTCATTGTTGGTGGTTGGGGTTGGCGTGGCGGTTGGGGGCGTGGCTGGGGTGGCCGCGGCGGATGGGGTTGGGGCGGCCGGGGCGGCGGCTGGGGCCGCGGTCATCGATAAGCGGTGCGCGGCCGGCGGGCCGGGAATCACATGCCAACCGCGGCGCGCACCAGCCTGAACAGTTCGGTCGCATCCCCGAGGTCTGCCGCGCCGGCGACCACCGCCTCGAGTTCACCCGAGCGAGCCCCGCCAAATTGCCGGCAAGCGCCGGCGAAGCGAGACCAGACCTCCGATTCGCTGAGACTGCGCAGAGGCCGGTCCGCGCACTGTTCCGTGCCGTCGTTCCAGCAGACCGTGACGCGTGCGTGCCGTCGTGGCACCGTGCTGTCGGCCAGTACGCGGACGTGCGGATACCAGCGGCGAACCGCCGGATCGACCAGCCATTCCTCGGGAAGGGTCGCGTCCTCCGGATCGCGGCCGGCGAGCACGAGCGCGACGGCGAATGTGGCGCTGAATTTTGCCTGCAACTGATTCTGCGGATCGGTCTGCCCCACAATCGACGCGCTCCGCGGATACAGCGCGACCAACACCGAACGCACGTCATCGATCGGCCGTCTGCCCGCCTCGACGAGGTGCCGGATGCCTTCGAGCGGCTCGAAGCAGGCCAGGCAGAACGGATAGCGCTTGAAGATGTTCCGCAGGATCGTCCAGCGCTCGCCGAGGCCGGCGAGGAGAATTTCCTGGACGTCGCCGGGAGCGGCGGATGGCCGGCCCGCCAGCGCCGCCAGAAATCCCCGTTCGCCTTCGATGCTGCGCCGCGCTGCGCGAAGACCGAGGTGGGCGAGCTTTGCCGCACGGATGCCGCGTTCGGCGGCGAAGCCGGAATGCAGATGCTTGACGCCGATCGCACCGTCGTTGATGTCTTCCCACAGCCCGCTGGCGGAGGTCGCGGCCAGCCCCATTGCGTTGGACATCTGTTCCGGATCGAGCTCGTACAGGATCGCCGCCGTCGCGGCCGCGGCAATCGTCCCGCAGGTCGCCGTCGAATGGAAGTATTGGTAGTGGCGCTCGCCAGCGGCGATGCTGACCCGGATCGCCACCTCATAGCCGGCGGCGATCGCGGCAAGCAGGCGGCGTCCGGAACTGGGCCTTTCGGCAAGGCAGCCCAACGCCGCTGAAACGACCACCGATCCGGTGTGCATCGAGGTGTCGTGATGCACGTCGTCGATCTCATAGACGGTCGACGCGGCCCCGAGGAAAAGCGCGGCGGCTTCCGCGGTCGGCGCCGGCGCACCGCCGTCCGGATTCAGATAGCGCATCAGCCGGGTGGCGGTCTCCGTGCGCGCGCCCCGCATCGCCGCATGCAGATGGTCGGCGACGCAGAGCCGCGCGCGCTGCTGGACTGCGGCGGGGAGGGGTTCGGTTCCTGCCCGGAAGCAGAAAGCGGCGAGGCCGGCGGTGATCGTCATCCCGGGGCTCCACTCGGCCAGCTCATGCCACTGGCGCATCGGTTCTTCGCAACGGCCGTCGCGCGGCTTGCATGTCAGGGCGCGGCCTTGCCCTTCTTCCACCAGGCCCGGCCCAGATCGTAGTTGGAATCCGGGCCCCAATCATGCATCCCGCCGAACTCGTTGCGATAGGCCGAGAAGGTCTTGTCCTCATAGAGCCAGACCAGGGGTGCGTCATCGACGACGATCTTCTGGAAGTCCTTGTATAGCGCTGCCCTTTGGTCGCGCGAGGTGGCCACGCCGGCGTCGGCGAGCAGTTTGTCCACCTGCGGATTCCGGTAGCCCGCGGCGTTGGTGAACGGCGATGGGCGGACGTTGTACGCGGCGTACTGCCGCTCGACGCCGATCGCCGGGTCGGGACCGGTGGTCAGCGAATGGATGAACATGTCGAATTCGCGCGTGGTGTAGACCTGGGGCAGTGCGGTCGCCCGGTCAAGGATGCTGACCTGGACGTCGACTCCCACCGCCTTGAACTGATTGGCGACGATCTCCGCGGTCCTGGCGAAGATGTCGGCGCCCCGTAACGCCACCACCTTGGTGTGGAACCGCACACCGTCGGGGCCGCGCTTGACGCCGGCTTCGTCGAGCAGTTGCTCCGCTGCCTTCGGATCGTAGGGATAGATGCGCACGTCCGGAGTATAGGCCCAGGCCATCTCGCTGGAGATGGGTCCGGTCGCAACCTTGTTCAGGCCGAATCCCGCCTTGTCGACGATGAACTTCCGGTCGATGGCCTGCGAGAGCGCGCGGCGCACCCGCACATCGTTATAGGGGGCCTTGTCCATGTTGAACATGAGCTCGGTGATCGCGGCCCAGGACTCGTGGCCCTTCGAGGTCACCGTTATGTCTTTCGATTTCTGCAGCCGCTCGATCGCGGCGTTTTCGAGGTCGTAGGCTGGAATATAGTCGATTTCGCCTGCTTCCAGGGCCACCAGCCGGGCCGACGCATCCGGAATGATCTTGAACACGATCTTGTCGAGGTAGGGCTGGCCGGTCACGAAGTAATCGGGATTGCGTTCGAGTGTGATGTCGCTGCCGCGGTTCCACGCCACGAAGCGAAATGGACCGGTCCCGATCGGCTTGATGTTGGCCGGGTTCTCCAGGATCGCGCCCTTTTCATAGATGTGCTTCGCCATGATGCGCCCGTCGCGGGCGATGAAGGTGAAGAACGCGGCATACGGCTCGCTCAGCGTGACGACGACGGTGCTGGCGTCAGGCGTCTCGATGGAGCTCACGCGCTTGAATATGGTTTGCCCCGAGCCGTGGTAGACCGCGATGATCTTCTCGAAGGTGAACTTGACGTCGTCGGAGGTGAACGGCCGGCCGTCGTGCCATTTGACGCCGTTGTTCAGGTGGAACGTATAGACCTTGCCATCGGCGGAAATCTCCCAGGACCTGGCGAGATCGGGAACCGGCTGACTGTCGGGGCCAAGGGTGGCGAGCTTGCTGTAGATCGGGCCGCCGACCACGTAGGGGTAGAAGTCGGTGGTGATGTCAAGGTTGAGAGTGCTGGGCTCGCCGCCGATCGCGGCGACCAGCGTGCCGCCCATCTTCGGCTTTTCCTGGGCGCTCGCCGATCCGCCGATCATGGAAAGCGGCAGCAGGGCAAAGAGAGATCGGCGCGAGACGAGGAGGCGTGGGATGAAACTGCTCATGGGTCTCCTCCGGTTATGATCTGGCAGCTCCGGCCTGCGGCGTGCACGCCGAAAATTGCCTCGCCAGAATTCAATCCGGGATAGAAGTCGAACCTGCCCCGCCTTGTCAATGCCGGCCGCGGCCGTTCGCGATTGTTCCGGCGACGTGTCAGAGTTCCCTTACGGCGCCGCCGAAGGCATGGCCTTGCGGCGCGCGGCGAGAGCGAGCGCGCGCTGCATGGCGTTCGACACGATCATCAGCCCCTCGTCGCCGCCGAAGCCGGGCTTCGACAGGATGAAATCGGCGCCGCTCGCCAGACCGATCTCCGCCGTCACCCGGGCCGACTGCTCGGTCTCGTTGCCGGAGCCGCCGAGATAGCTGCCGACACCGCGATTGCGGCAATACAGGACGGCCTCGATGGAGTTGCCGATGCCGCCGAGATCGGGCGTCTTCACCTGGGCCAGATCGACCGCGTCGGCGTCGGCAAACTCGCGGATGTCCTCAAGCGTATTGCACCATTCATCGGCGATGAGTCGAACGGCGACGCCCTTCGCCCTGAGCTTACGCCGCATGGTCTGGAAGGCATCGATCTGCGCCGCCTTCGAGGCGCAGAGCACCGGCGTCTCGATGAGGAGATTAAGTTCTCCCACTGCCGCCTTGGTCCTGGCCAGATAGTCGACCACGGCGTCGAGGTCCATCGCGAACAACTCGCCGATCGTGCCGTAGACGTCGAGGTGGATGGTGGGGCGGTAGCTTTCGCCGCCGAGGGTCCGGACACGCCGGGCGAGGTACTCCGCGTAGGCCAGGAACTTCCCGCCGTCGGCGCCGAGATCGCGCTCGGCGATATGGAAGGAGGAATGCGGCAGGAGCTCAGCCCGCTTCATGATCATGCGGTCGATCTGGAGGTAGTCGTGCGTCAGGCACGAGGCGAGGACCGGAAGCGGAAGGATGGGCAGGGATGTCCCGTACTCGGTGGCCGCCACCTCGGCCATGGTCACCCGGTTGGCCAGCGCCGCGGCGTGCAGCAGCGCCTGGCTCACTCCGTAGCGCACGGCCGCATGGAGCAGCCTGCCTTCGTGGCGGAAGCCTTCGACCGCGTCGGCCAGCGGGCGAAAGCGGCGCGCATCCCGCCCAACCAGGAGGTCGCGCACCACGCCGCCGATCACGCCGAGATGCTGGTCGGCGCGGAACAGGGGATCGCGGCCAGCGAGACCGGCCAGGATGACGTCGACGCAATCACCGAAGCCGACACTGCCATCCTCCAACACCAGCATCACCGAAATGCCTTCTCCGGGCTGGACGATGGCGGAAAAGCCGGGTGTCCGCGGAGGGCCAAGATAAGCGAAGCCATCCGCCTCCGGTCCGGCCTTGATGGCCGGGAGATCCTTGTTGAAATAGCCCGACCGCACACGCGTCGGGAACACATCACGGATGATCATCGCTTCGTCCTTTCTCAAATGAGGGCGGCGGGTCGCGCCATGCCCGCGGGGGTTCGACGACGCCGGTTCCCGCCATGCCTGGCGCCCGCTCTCCGACGATGGCCGGATCGTTGAGATGGCAGGCCGCGAGATGGCCTGGTGCGAGTTCGCGCGCCACCGGGGCGACCGTGCCGCAGATCGGCAGCACCGCGGGACAGCGGGGATGGAAGTGGCAGCCGGACGGCGGGTTCGCCGGCGACGGAACGTCGCCCTTGAGGATGATGCGGCGATGGCGCCAGCTCACTTCCGGATCGGGAATTGGCGATGCCGACAACAGGGCGGCGGTGTAGGGGTGCCGGGGCGCCGCGAAGATCGAGGCGACATCGCCAATCTCGACGATCTTGCCGAGATACATCACGGCGACCCGGTGCGCGATCGATCGCACCACGCCGAGATCATGGGTGATGAACAGGTAGGTCAGCCCGAGCTCCCCCTGGAGGCGTTTCATCAGGGCCAGAATCTGTGCGCGGATCGAGACATCGAGCGCGGATACCGGTTCGTCGGCAACGATCAGCTCGGGACGCAGCATGAGCGCCCGGGCGATGGCGATCCGCTGCCTTTGGCCGCCGCTGAACTCATGAGGCAGGCGCTGGATGAACTGCTCGGGAGGGGTAAGCCCGACGAGGGCGAGGGCCTGGCGGATTTCGTCCAGATAATGCGCCGGGCGGCCGCCGCGATGAAACGCGAGCGGCTGGCCGAGGATATGGCCGATTGTCTTGCGGGGATTGAGCGAGGCCATCGGGTCCTGGAACACGATCTGCATGCGGCGGCGCTGTGCCTTCAGCCGCGGCCCGCTCATCCCGGCCAACGGCTCCCCGGCGAAGCAGATGCGCCCGGCTGTCGGCTCGGTCAGACGAAGCACGAGGCGCGCGATCGATGACTTGCCGCAGCCCGATTCGCCGACGAGAGCTAACGTCTCGCCCCGCCGCACCTCGAAGCTGACATCCGAGACCGCCTGCACGGTCCAGCGCCGGCGCCCGAACAGGCCCGATCCCTCGTAGACCTTGGTCAGACCCTCGATGCTGACGAGCGCGGCGTTCATCGCGCCGCCCCGGCCGCGGGGGCAGGGTAGAGCCAGCAGGCCGCGCCCGCGTCCGGCCTGAAAGCGATCCAGGGCGGGGGCTCGCTGGCGCAGCGGTCCAGCGCCTGTGCGCAGCGGTCGCAAAAGCGGCAGCCCGGGGGTGGATCGATCAGGCTCGGCACGTTGCCTTCGAGCGCGACGAGCTCGCCGCGATGCTCGTCATGGCGCAGCACCGAGCGGAGCAGCCCGGCCGTATAGGGATGCCGCGGCGCGGCGAAGAGGCTTCGCACGTCGGCGCTCTCGACGATCTTGCCCGCGTACATCACGTAAACGCGGTCACAGAGGCCGGCCACCACGCCCATGTCGTGGGTGATCATCAGGAGCGAGATGCCGGTCTCCTCGACGAGGCCGCGGAGCAGGTCCAGGATCTGCGCCTGGATGGTGACATCGAGCGCGGTCGTCGGTTCGTCGGCGATGATCAGCTTCGGTTCGCAACTGAGCGCGGTCGCGATCAGCACGCGCTGGCGCATGCCGCCCGAAAGCTCGTGCGGGTAGCTCCGTGCCACGCGCTCGGGATCGGGTATCTGGACCTTGGCGAGCAGGTCCCGGACCCGGCGGGCCCGGGCCGTGGCGTTGAGCCCGGTGTGGCGGTGGAGCGCCTCGCCGATCTGTCGCTCGACCGTGAACACCGGATTCATGAAGGTCATCGGGTCCTGGAAGATCATCGCGATGTCGTCGCCGCGGACATCCTGGATGGCGGCGCGGGACAGGCGGAGGAGATCGCGGCCCTGGAAGCTGATCCGACCCCCGACGATGGTGACGGCGGGCGGCGGCAGGAGGCGGAGGACCGAGAGTGCGGTAAGGGATTTGCCGCAGCCGGACTCGCCGACCAGTCCCACCACTTCGCCGGGCGCGATCGCGAGGTCGACGCCGTCGATCGCGGTCATGGTGACATGTCGCGTGCGGACCTCGATGCGGAGCCCCTCGATTTCGATCAGCGGCGTTGTCATCGGCCCACTATAGGCCGCGCAGGCGAGGGTTGAGAACGTCGCTGAGGCCGTCGCCGACGAGGTTCAGGGCGGCGACGGTGAGGAAGATCCCGGCGCCCGGGAAGAACGCCATCCACCATGCGCTGCGGATGAAGGGCTGCGCGTTGTTGAGCATGAGACCCCAGGTCGGGCGCGTCGGGTCGCCGAGCCCGAGGAAGCTCAGGCCCGCCTCCAGAAGGATCGCCGTGGAGACCTGGAGTGTTGCCATGACGATCAGCGGCGGCGCCGCGTTGGGCAGGATCTCGCTGAAGATCAGCGGGCCGCTGCCGACGCCGATCGCCCGCGCGGCGACGACATATTCCCGCTCGCGGAGGGTGAGAAACTCGCCGCGGGTGAGCCGGGCGATCTGCGGCCAGCTCAGGAATCCGATGACGCCGATGATGATGAACACGCTCGTCCCGAACATGGCCACGATCAGAATGGCGAGGAAGAAGCGCGGAATGACCTCCATGAACTCCGCCCCGCGCATCAGCGACTGGTCGATCCAGCCGCCGAAATAGCCGGCGGTCGCGCCGACGCAGATGCCGATCGTGCAGGATGTCGCGGCCGCCAGCGCCCCGACGGTCAGCGACACCCGGGCCCCGAACAGGAACCGGCTCAGCGTGTCACGGCCAAGATCGTCTGTCCCCATCAGATGCAGCCACGAGGGAGGCTGGAGCGAAGAGCCGCCCATGGCGGTGGGATCCGCCGGGGCGAGCAAAGCGGCGAAGACCGCCAGCAATACCATGGCAATGAGCCCGGCAAGGCCCGCGACCGCCGGCCTGTTCCTGCTGAAGGCGTACCAGAGTGCGTCCATCGCTCAGGTCCGGCGGACGCGAGGATCAAGCGCGCCATAGGCTATGTCGGTGACGAGGTTGGCGATGACGACGCCGACCGAGATGAAGACGAACAGCCCCATGAGCACCGGGTAGTCCCGCGAGAAGATGGCATCATACATCAGGCGGCCGAGCCCGGGCCACCCGAACACGATTTCGATCAGCACCGATCCGGACAGGAGCTCTCCGATGTTGGTGCCGAGGATGGTGACGACTGGGATGATGGCGTTGCGGAAGGCATGGAACTGCACGGTCGCCTCGCGAAGCCCCTTGGCGCGTGCGGCGACCACGTAATCCTGGCCGAGCGCCTCGATCATGCTGGCGCGCATCAGCCGCGAGTTGATGGCCAGGTAGCGCATGCCGAGGACCGTGACCGGGAGCACGAGGTGCAGCGCCACGTCCCTGACATGGGCCCATCCCACGTAGCCCGCACGGACGTCGACCATGCCCTGCGTCGGCAGGACGCCCAACTGGAGCGAGAACACGAGAAGGGCGATCTGCCCGAGCCAGAACACCGGGATGGAGTAGCCGATCAGCGAGAGTACCGCGTTGACATTGTCGGCCGGCGAATACGGCCGTCGCGCGACCAGGGAGCCGAGCGTCACGCCCAGCGTGGTGAAGAGCGCAAGCGAGGACAGCATCAGCAGGGCGGTCGCGCCGACCCGGCCGAAGATCAGCGACAGCACCGGGGTTTGCGCCACATAGGAGAAGCCCAGGTCGCCCCGCAGCAGCGTTGCCAGGTAGGTGAAGTACTGAACATAGAGCGGCCGGTCGAGTCCGAGGCGGTGAGAAAGTTCTTGGACCTGCGCCTGCGAGGGAACGAAATCGCCGAAAAACACCGTCGTGGGATCGCCCGGAGCAAGGTGGATCAACAGGAAGTTGATCGTAATGACCGCGACGATCATCGGCACCGCGACCGTGATCCGGCGGGCAATGAACACGGGAAGGGTGGCATTTGGCGCAGTCACGCTTGAAGGCCTCGCTCTACGCCGCGCGGGTTGCTGTCGTGCCCGGACGATTTCATCGCCAGCGCCGCGTGCGAGGTGCCCCCACATTCGGGCGCGGTCTCACGGTGCTCCACGCCGGTCGAGCATCCCCCGGCCGCAAGGCGCGACACATGTTCCCGTGGTCTAACGACGTGCAGCATGCGTGCATCGGACGAAAGCACGTCTCCCGGCGGATGTCCACACATTGCCGGGGACGAGCCGAGGCGGCCGGGCGCTCGCAATCATGCTCCCGTCCACATCGCCTTGCGCCGGGACAACGGGAATTCATGACCTTTCGCGGCTCGATGGCTGGCCGTCACGAGGGCCGGCGCACTGGTTCTGTTGCAGAGCCGATAGGCAATTCCGGCGACGTGACCCCAGGAATTGATGAACCCGGTTATCTGTTTGATCCGGCAAGGTAATGGTGCATTCTCGTCTGGGGGATGGCAGAATGCGCTATGGGCCAGAAGTGGAAGAGCCGGGCTCCGGTCGCGGACTTGCCGACTGGCCCACGGTCGCCGAGATCGCCCGTTCCCTCGCGGCGCGGCGCACCCTCGCCCCGATCCGTCGCATGCTCGGCCGCGTCGCCCCCCCGGCCAATCCATTCCGACTTCGGAATCGACCCCCTATTCCAAAAACGCCCGCGTCTCCGCCACCGCCTGCGCCAGCCCGACCCGCTCCACCACCACCCCCGGCGGAAAAGCGGTGAGCAGCCGGCTCGGCGTCTGGCGGTCGAGCAGCAGGAAAACGCCGCGGTCGGTGGCGTTGCGGATCAGCCGCCCGA
>Ga0181535_10004376_pt1 | contig 15759 bp, 16 predicted proteins | sample PEATcosm2014_Bin_44_FD_119774 | JGI IMG/M metagenome (GOLD analysis project Ga0181535, IMG submission 119774) | Peatland microbial communities from MTU Mesocosm Facility, Houghton, MI, USA - PEATcosm2014_Bin17_30_metaG | ecosystem: Environmental > Terrestrial > Soil > Wetlands > Peat | place... | reverse complement strand
TTCCCGGCAGGCTTGCTCTGTCGAAAACTTTGATTCGAGTTCTAGAAGACTGCGAGGATATTCCTCTACCATAAGGGAATACTATATCTTGTGGTAGGGTTCGTCAAGCAGATACCCATCTTCTTCTAAATTAGGGGCGAATGGATTGGGGTCGCCGCCCTCGACTACCTTCACCATTCCTCATCCAGATCAAACTGCAGGAAACATACGACCGCCCCTCGGCAAAGCGAGAGGCGGGCAAGTGTGAAGGGATTAATGCTACTCGGCCGCGACAGCTTCAGTAGCCGGCTCGGATGCCGGGGCATCGGTGGAGGCTTCACCATGCACCTTGACCTTGAGGTGGGCGGTAACTTCGCGGTGTAGCTTGATTGACACAGTGAAATCGCCGACGCTCTTGAGCGCCTCGTTGAGCTGGATCTTGCGGCGGTCCACTTCAAAGCCTTTGTTTGCAAGCTCTGCAGCGATATCCGATGAGGTCACGGAACCGAACAGGTGGCCGGCTTCTCCAGACTTGCGCGTAAAGCTGAGCACAATTGGTTCAAGCTTGGCCTACATCGATTCAGCCTGCGCTTTTTCAGTGGCTGAGCGGCGGGCGGCAGCGTACTTCATCTGGTCGATCACGGCTTTGTTGGCTGCGGTTGCCTGAAGCGCCAGTTTGCGGGGCAACAGGAAGTTGCGGCCGTAGCCCTCTGCGACCTTCACCACGTCTCCGCGATTGCCGAGGTTGGCTACGTCTTCTTTCAGAATTACTTCCATTTCAAACTCTCCAGTGTTACGGGCGGCCCGCTAAAGCCGGGGTTGTCAGTCGACAACTCACAGCCCTCTTCGGCACCGCGCAGGATTCAATAAACTGCACCCTGACCCGTATCGCCAATTATGTTTCGACGGATCGAACTTTCCGGCTTCCCCAAAGGAGCAGGTCAGGAACGGCGAACAGAGTCTCAATCCAATGCGATCGCCAAGCCAGGATTTAGTGGCGTGTGGCGAATGGCAGCAGGGCGATATTCCGGGCCTGCTTGATGGCGCGGGTCAGGCGGCGCTGGTGCGTAGTGCAAACGCCGGTGAGCCGCCTAGGCACAATCTTGCCGCGCTCGGCCACAAATCCCTGCAGCAGCCTGACATCGCGGTAAGGGATTGCGTCAATCTTCTCAGTGCAGAACTTGCACACCTTTTTGCGGCGGAAGAACTTGCCACGCCCGCCAGGGCCGCCGGAGGGTCTACCGCCGGGGCCGCTGGAGGGCCGCCCACCCGAACGGGCAGGGCCTGAACCTGAACTCGAACCGGAACCTGGTCCGGATTCGGAGCCAGAACCGCCTTGAGGTGCTACTGACGCGCCCGGCTCGGGCGCCTTTGCTTGAGTTTCTTCAGACATCTTGTTTCCTCTTCATTCTCTTCGGTCTCAGGGTCGCCTTGCGGAGTCCTGGGACACTGGATCGGGCCGAAGCCGAATTCTCTATGCAAGAGCGCGGCCTTGGCAATTCATGACAATCGAACTAGACGGCAGCCTGCGCCGGCTCAGCCTCGACCGCGGCGACTACTGGCGCAGCGGCGGGGGCGGGGGCGACCGCTGACGGCGCCGCGTGTTCACCGCTCACCTTGCGGCGGACACCGCGCAATGCCTTGACCTTCGCCAGGCGCTTCTCTTCCTCGTCGATGCGTACGGTGATGAATTTGATCACCGGCTCTGTTACGCGCAAACGCCGTTCCAGCTCAAGAACGACGGCGCCATCGGCTTCGATCGTAAGCAGGACATAGTTACCGTCATTGAACTTCCGCACCAGGTAAGCAAGCTTGCGGCGGCCCATCTTCTCGACAGACTTTACCACTCCGCCGCCACCGGTCACAGTGGCAGAAAAGCCGGCGATCAGCTTGTCAGCATCCTCTTCGGCCACATCAGGCCGAACAATAAACATCACCTCATATACACGGGACATCTCAATTCCTTTTCCGCTGGATCGTCGGGGGCCAGCCCTGACTTCCAACCTTGCCTTCTTCTCTTTCCTGCCTACTCCTCCGCCGGGCTGTTTCGCTCGCGGCGGTTGAACTCGTTCATCGCGGCTGCTGGCCCAGCTTCAAGAATGCGCCGCGTGGCAGTTGCCACCCGGTCTAGCACCTCGTCCAGCACCGCCAAATCCGCTTTGCGCATTGGCGACAGAAGATAGTCCCTGCCGGGACGCCTGCCGCCTGCTCCGATTGCCTCGGTTGGAAAATCCAATCCAACGCCAATTCGGAGGCGCAACCACTCTTCGTTTCCCAGGACGCCCGTTACGCTGCGAGCTCCGTTGTGTCCCGCCGCCGAACCGCGCTCCCTGATCTTGAAGGTTCCCAGCGTCAGGTCGAGCTCGTCTTGAATGACGAGCAGATCTTTCGCCGGGTCCGCTTCAAACTCCTTCACCAGTGCGGACACTGAAAGCCCGCTCAGGTTCATAAATGTCTCCGGTTTGGCCAGGACCACTACGCGCCCAGCCATGCGGCAGGTTGCGGTAACGGCCCGGCAGCGCCGGTTTTGGACCACAACACCCTTTTGCTGGGCGATGCGGTCGATGGCCATGAACCCCGCGTTATGCGGGGTCCACAGATACTCTGGGCCGGGGTTGCCAAGCCCCACGACAATAAAAGGGCGTTGACTGCTACCGGACTCGCTTGCCTCAGCCAAGGTCTACTTCTTTGCCTCGGGCTTTTTGGCACCAGCCTCAGCCTCGGGCTTGCCTTTCTTGGCAACCTCAGGCTCCGCGGTGGTGGTACCTGCGGTGGCCGCCGCCGCTGCTGCCGCTGCGTCAACCTCCGGGGTTGCCACAACTTCTTCACGGATCGAAACCACGTGGGCAACGGTGGCATCTTCTGCATTGAGAAACTTGATTTTGTCCGAGTGGGGCAAATCGCTGACCCGCAGGGTAGCAAATAGCTCCAGATGGCTGATGTCCACTGCAATGTTTGCTGGAATATTCGGCGGCAGACACTCGATTTCGACTTCGCGCAACACCTGATCCAGGATGCCGCCGGAAGACTTGACTCCAACCGGCGTGCCTAAGAGCTTGACCCGAACCTTGACGCGGAGAACCCTGTCGAGAGCGATGCGCTTCATGTCGATGTGAATCAAACGGTCATTGATCGGCTCACGCTGCCAATCGACAATCATGGCCTTGGCCGCGGGCAATCCCGAGACTTCCACATCAAAAATCGTGTTGTGCCCGGTCTCTGAAAACAAAATCCGGGAAATTTGCTTCGGTTCAACTTCGACGGCCACAGGATCATGACCAGAACCGTAAAGTACAGCAGGAATCTTGCCGGCTACGCGAACGCGGCGAGCCGCGTTCTTATTGAACTTGCCCTCACGGGGCTTGGCTACTACAACTTCTGGCATTTGTTCTCTCGTTTCCTTTTTTCGGGCACGCGAATGCAGCTTTTAGCTTCTAGCCGCTAGCTTCCAGCCGGCCGGGGCTGCGAACTGAATTGCTCCGCTCCCTTTGTGAAAAGCAGCTTCCAGCTTCTGGTCGCTAGCCGTTAGCTGCTGAATTGATGTTGCGCGCTGAATCGACTGCTTCGAAGATTCATCTCGTTCTTCTTTTCCTTCGCTCAATCGCAAAGGCCAATTCTCAATCTCATTCCAGCTAAAGCCTAGAGGCTGGAAGCTCATCGCTGCTCTTAGTTGAACAGCGTGCTTACGCTGGTTTCCATGTGGATGCTCTCAATCGCCGCACCCAACAAGCCGGCGATGGAGAGCACTTTAATCTTGGGCAACTTCTGCGCCGCTTCGCGCAGCGGGATGGTGTTGGTGACAACCACCTGTTCCAACCGTGAATTGGCAATGCGATCGATGGCCGGGCCTGAAAGCACGGCATGACTGGCAGCCGCATACACGGTGGCCGCTCCAGCGCCAAAAAGTGCGTCAACGGTTTTGACCAGCGTTCCCGCGGTGTCGATGATGTCATCGATGATGAGGCAGGTCTTGCCGCTCACATCGCCAACCACATGCATCACTTCAGCGATATTCATGTCGGTGCGGCGCTTGTCCACGATGGCCAGTGGCGCTCCCACTTTCTGTGCAAAGAACCGGGCCCGTTCCACGCCGCCCGCATCCGGTGAGACCACGGTCAAGTTGGGCAGGTTGAGCTCGCGGAAGTGGCTTACCAATACCGGACTGGCGAAGAGATGATCGACGGGAATGTTGAAAAAGCCCTGAATCTGCGCGGCATGCAAATCGACAAATAAGGCCCGGTTGGCTCCGGCAGTCGTAAGCAGGTCGGCGATGAGCTTGGCGCTGATCGCCACGCGGGGGCGATCTTTACGATCCTGGCGCGCGTACCCGTAGTAGGGAACCACCACCGTGATCCTGGCCGCCGAAGCCCGTTTGAGCGCATCAATCATCACTAATAGCTCCACCAGGTGCTGGTCCACCGGATAGCAGGTGGGCTGCACCACAAACACATCAACACCGCGAACGTTCTCAAGCAGTTGGAAGTAAACTTCGCCGTCGGCAAAGCGCTGAATCTTGACTTCGCCTACCGGAACTCCGATGTGCCGGCCAATCTCCTCAGCCAACGGCTTGTTGGCCGTACCGCTGAACAGCTTGAACCGTTTGTCCTCGCTCAGGTTCCGAGTCCGCTTGCGCTCGACTGCCGGCTTGGCGTCTTTCGCCTTGGCGTCCCCTGAAACTCCGCCCAACCCCGGTTCCTTAGGTGTAGTGCCATCCCGGTTCACGTTTGGCTGGCTGTCTTCAGCAATCACCGTCGTCAACGTTCCCACTTCCATCTCCGATTACCTCCAAGCTGGTTGGCTTTGGCTGCTTTCTGAGTTTCACGTTCAAAAAACCTGGCTGGGCGACTAGGATTCGAACCTAGACAAGTGCCTCCAAAGGGCACTGTCCTACCATTAGACGATCGCCCAACTTTGGCTGCCGTTCGCGAGTCTCTCTCGCAAAACAGTTGCCTGTCAACAAACTTATTGCAAAAGCATTTCGCGCCAGTAAGGGGTGCGCGGCAGGGTGCGGGTTAAAGTACTCCGAACGCCGGCCGGCCTAAGTCTTTCCTGTGCCGCTTCCGCGTCTCCACGGGTCTGGTACAACCCGAAGAGAGCTGAACCTGACCCTGACAGCAAGGCCACCAACGACGAAGAGCAGGCTGCCTCCGGTGTGCCCGGGCCCGCAAGAATGCGCTTGATTTCTGCAAGGGAGGGATGCTGGGGAAAGACGACGCGTTCAAAGTCGTTTTGGATCCAGCTACTGATCCCGGTGCGGACAAGCGCGGACTCTTGACGTCCGGCCAGGTCCTCTCCATTTGAGAGGACACCGGAGGAACCAACTCCCTGCCGTCCTTCGAAGAAATCTGCACGGATCGCTTCGTGAAAAAATCCGCCAAAGGCGCTGGCATAGGCGCGGTTCAACTCCTTTAGTTTATCTGCACTTGCCTCAGCGGTCAAACCCTCGGCTGCACACAGCGCGTCCCAGTCGCGAAAGGCCTGAGGCGTTGAGACGCCAATGTCAGGGATAGCCACCACACACCAGACCGGCTCGATATCCGGCAACGCGGAGACCAGCTGTCCCCGATCCTGCCCCAGGACGGTCCCACCGACCAGAAACAGAGGCACATCGGACCCCACCTGGGCCGCTATTTCAAGACGTCTCGCCTCCCAGGAATCTCTGCCTTGGCGAGAAAGGCACCCCGCACCCAATTCGTTTTCCAGGCCAAGCAGCGCGGCAACGGCGTTGGCTGATCCTGCACCGAGGCCACCCTGGACAGGCAGCCGCTTATCAATGTTGATCTCGACTTCGGCGCTAACTCCAAGCGCATCAAGGGCAAGGGCCACCATCTGCCAGGCGGTATTGGTGCTGTCCAAGGGGACGCGGACGTCATTCGAGGTGACACGCAACGAGGTGGTGGGAGCCAACAGCGCAGAAACCCTGACCACGTCGTAGATTTCAAGGGTTTGGTAAACGGTCGAAAGGCCGTGAAAGCCATCCAGGCGGGGCGCGCCAATATAGAGGCCGAGGTTGATCTTGGCGTGCGAGCGAACAGCAGTGGGCATACTGGTTCATTGTAGAGCCGGACTTCCAGCGTGCTCGAACCGGCCGGGCCGCCAAATCATGATGTTTTGTTGGAACCGAACTGATTACAGCTTCGTAATCTTGGCGTCTGAATAGACACAGGTTTCACCGCCAGGCAGTTCTCGAGCTTCTTCCCTCCCGCTTTGCTTTGAGAATTGCACCGTCGATTATCCATGGCCGGCAAGGATTTGCGGGAGGCCGGCTGGATATCGAGCGGCCGTCGAAAGGAGGGATTATGGCATTCCGCTGCATAGTTCCAATCTCTCTCGCGATGCTTCTTAGTGCTCCGGCTCCCTCCTTGCCTGCGCAGCAAGCCACCTACTCCGCGCCCATGACGGAGCGATACGGCAAGCCTTATGTCATGGTTGAGATCAACGGGAAGGGACCATACCGCTTTATCATTGACACCGGAACGGGCACGGAAGTCTTTGTGAGTCCGGAGCTGGCAGACGACCTGCAGTTGCCTCCAACGGGGGAGTCCGCGATGCTCAAAGACCCAAGCATGCAGGGCGGGCAGCGAGTGCCTATCGTTCTGCTTTCATCCATCAACATTGCAGGGGTTGAATTCCGTCGGGTCAAGGCCCGCGTCCATTCTGTGCCTGGGGAAGCCGGCGCCTGCTATGGGTTGCTGGGATTCACCCTCTTCCGCGACTATCTACTGACGCTCGATTTTCCCAACCGCCAGGTGCTGCTTACGGTGGGCTCGCTGAAGCGGGACGGAGAGAAGACGATTTTGCCCTTCCGCATGCCGTATGGCGTACCGATCGCCAGTTTGAGCGTGAATGGGCAAGCCGTCGAGGCGCAACTCGATTCTGGCGGAGGCGGCCTCACCCTGCCAGAGACGCTGGCGGCACATCAAAAATGGGACGTCGCTCCAATCGTCTTTGAGACCGGCGAAACGCTTGCCACACGTTTTAATATCAAGGGCGCCAAGCTTGACGGGGATGTGAAAGTGGGCAAGTATACCTTCACCCATCCGGTGGTCGAGATTCATCCGGCGTTTCCGTTAGTGAACTTCGGATCGCCGCCGATGAGCAAGTTTGCCATCACGTTTGACCAGAAAAGCCTGCTGGTGCAGTTTCTCGCGAAAAGCGATCATCTGAAGCTAACCGCTCCGTCCTGCCCTACGCACCTGACCAACCAACCGAAGCCGGAGCCAGAGAACACAGCCCATGCACTGGTGCCTTTGGGCTGACCATTCCAGGCCGGTGCAATCATCCCTGACTCAAGGCAAGAGCCTTTGCCGCCCGCAAAGTGGCCACGGGGTCGGCGCTGGGCTTGAATTCCATGGCCACGGTACGCCGGTAATTAAGTTGTGCGAGCTTGCGATAGATGTTGGTGTAGTTGATTTCGCCGGTGCCAGGCTCGTGGCGGCCGGGCACATCGGCGACATGGATGAGACCGATCAGGTCAATGTGCATTTCAAGTTTTTCAATCAGATTCCCCTCGGCAATCTGCTCATGGAAGATGTCATACAGAAACTGCACCTGGGGATGATTGACCTGGCGCACAATTTCGATCGCTTCAGCGGCAGAAGTGAGGAAGTATTTTGGATTCTCCTCTGGATCGATACATTCGAGCAGAAGACGGACCGGCTGGCCGTCGATCTGGCGGCCCTCAACCAACGCCGCCGCGCGCTTGAGGGTCTCAATGGAAATCTGATGTTGAGCTTCACGGGTCACATCCGGAACCACGTTCCCTGAGAGCACAATCATGGCAGGGCAGCCGAGCGTTTCCATGGGAACAAGCGCCTGGGTGAGCTCGGCCAGAAAAGCATCACGCGTGTCTGGATTGGCCACGCCGTGGCTGAGACCGGCCGTTGCATCGAACTTGATTCCGATCCTCTTGCGGGCTCGATTGGCACGGGCAAAGTCTTCAGCAGACCAATTGCGATATTCGCCGACCAGTTCAACGTTGGTGTACCCGGATTCAGCAACCATCGCCAGGCGGTCTTCGAACGGCAGATCGGTGAAGACTGTCCAAAGCATTACCGAGAGTTGAAACGGCGAGGCTTTGGATGTCGACAGAGCCGCTGCCGGAATTGCCTGCAGAGGAGAAGCAACCGCAGTCAAAGCCGCGGTTGCCAGGACTTGCGTAAACGATCGGCGGTTCATGCGGCCTCCTAAGATATCGGCTTTATTCCAGCTTCTTGCCCGTCTTGCGTGAGCGGCAAAGATCTTTCCAGTCTTTTTCAGTCTGGTCGGCGTAGAGAGCACCGAATTGGCCGAGGGCTTGCGCAAAGCCATCGCCACTGCCGAGGTATCCCGCGATCACCAGAGGGTCGCCTGAGCGGGCGTGACCGCGCGCCAGCAGTTCGCCGCAGACTTCAGCGTAGGCCGCAAGGCCGCCCCCGGACATGTCGTCGATGTCGATGGATCCCTTGTGGTCGTTGAGTTGGCGCACCAGGTATTGGCGGCCGGCAATGTGCGTCCAGCCCAGAAACGGGTCAGACTGCAACTGCATGGCTTTCTGTCCTTCAGCCACGCGCTGCCCATTGTGGCGCGGCGGATGAGCTTCAGGCAGGTAGTCGGAATAGCCGGAGGCAGGCTCCTCTTTGATTTGCAGAAAGAGAGCATCGGTCGGGCCGTTGCCCTCGAAGTAGACGCAGTAATCGCGAAGCCCCACCGAGCCTGTCCCAACCACTTTGAAGGCTACGTCCATCGGGCGATAAAACGACAGCAAGTGCTGGCGCTGGGGCTCGAGCATTTCATGATAAGGCCCTAGTGAAGCGAGAATGAGAACCGCCTGGGAACCAGTGACGCGGGTCAGGATGGGCTTGGATTCCTTGAATCGCCGAGAGGCTCCAGGATTATTGGAGGTTGGTTCAGTGAGCTGCTCGAGCGTGTGCTGCGGCGTTGCCCGCTGCGCCTTCAACAGCGCATCATGGATGGGCTCAACGGTTCCAATGCGATGCACCTGGAATCGCCCGACCTCAAGATGCGGCATTTTGGCAAACGCACGCATCTGCGTGATGTAGCGCTGAATACACAGTTCCACAGCTTGCAGGATCAAGCTCTCCTTGTGGCAGATAGCCCTTCCAGCAAGCGTGATTGAGGCCGCCATGCGCTTCAAGTCCCACTCAAAGGGCCCACGAATGGTCTCATCGAAGTCGTTGATGTCGAAGACGAGCCGCCCGTCGGGCGCCGCGAATGCTCCGAGGTTGCGCACATGCGCGTCTCCACAAAGCTGGGAGATAATCCCAGTATTCGGGAGCACCGCCAGATCCGCGGCCATCACCGGAACGGCGCCGCGAAAATATCCGAAAGGCGATTGCGCCATTAGTTCATATTTGAACTTGATCAGTGCGGGAACGCGACCCTGCATCGACCGGTCAAGAAGAGTTGAAGAGGAGACCTTTCGCGCCTTGATGTTGAGCGTGTCATGGGCCTGGCGGCCTACCTGCTTGCGCCGCGATTGGCCCAGATGGCTGCGTTCTTCAGGAGTTGCCCAATGCATATAGCCCGGACCATACAACCCTCTGCCCCCGGAGTGCAACCGAAGAATCCGCATACACCGAGTGAGTTACACTTTTCCCAGTAAGCTCCTTACCCAACCGAACCCAGAAAACACCTGGCGGGATCCACTCCTGGAGGATTTCCCCTTTGACGCGTACTGCCGCTCTTTTTCTATCAGCCCTGGTTGTCTCCTGCATCGCAAGTCCTTCTCTTCATGCGCAAGCGCCCGACGCACAGACGCCCCGAAAGCGTCTGACGGTGGAGGCCATCTTCGCCCATGGCCCAATCGTGGGGCGTCCGCCCGAGGGACTCACCTGGTCGCCTGATGGAAAGCATCTGACCTATCTGGATGGAGGCGAACTCATCGATCTGGATCCTGCCACCGGGAAGCCCCACGTGATGGTGAGCCGGGCTAAGCTTTCCTCCATCTCGGGGAGTTCAGGTGGCTCTGAGACAGACCGCGATCATCGCGACAGGTACAAGATGGCAAGCTACCTGTGGGCGCCAGATTCCTCACACCTGCTTTTCGATTCCGACGGGCGGCTCTGGCTCTACGATCTGCACAACGGTACGGGAGTTGAAGCCGGGTTCTCGGGTGCTGCATCAGGCGACGATCCAAAGTTTTCGCCCAACGGCGAATTCGTCTCGTTCATTCGCGATCACGGACTATCTGTACTTCATCTCAAGGAGGCCGGTTCCCCGCCCGTAGCCGTGGCGCCCGCACTCAACCCAAACACGCTGAACGGCGAAGTGGATTGGGTGTACGAAGAAGAGCTTGATACGCGCAGCAACTATTTCTGGTCGCCTGACTCGAAGAACCTTGCATTTTTGCAGATGAATGAATCCGATGTGCCGCGCTATCCCATCACCGACTGGATCCCGACGCATGCCATTGTGGACTTCCAACGCTACCCTCAGCCTGGCGATCCCAACCCCGCCGTACGCGTAGGCGTGGTGAGCGCAATGGGCGGCAAGACAGTGTGGATAAGACTTCCCATCAAGGACGGTCAGGATTACATTCCGCGCTTCGGATGGGTTGACCGCAAGACAATCTGGATTGAGACCCTGACTCGCGATCACCAGCACAGAGACATCTATTTTGCCGATGCAACGACAGGGTTGGCGCACTCGATCATTCAGATCACCGACAAGATGTTTCTCGATGACAACTACGACGTTTCAGCAGGCTACGGCACCGTCGTGCTTTCCAATTGGACCGATGGCCATAACCATCTCTATCTCTACGGCTACGATCAGGCCAATCCCATGGAGGCTGCAGGCACGCTGCTGAAGCAATTGACCAAGGGTGATTTCGAAGTGGAAGAGATCTATCATGTGGATCACGCCGCGAAAGTAATCGACTATGCCGGCAACGAGGGCAACCTGACCGAGCGCCAACTTTGGCAGGTGAGCTTTGAAGGTGAACGGAAGCAGCTGACCACCGCCGCCGGATACCATGAAGGAAATTTCGCCCCCAGCGGCACTGCGTTCACGGATGAGCAGTCCTCGCGCATGGAACCGCCAACCGTTCGTCTATGCAAAGCGGCTGGCGAATGCAACACGTTCTGGCAGACGCACGCGATGGATGCCTACCATCTGCGCGCACCGCAACAGCTTGAAGTGAAGGCTCACGACGGCACCACCCTCTACTCGACGCTGCTTCTGCCCGAAGGCACGACCAATGCGGGAAGTGTTCCGCTGATTGTGAATCCTTATGGCGGGCCAGGGCCGCAGCCGGTATCGAACCGCTGGGGCGGCGACAGCCTGCTCTTTGACCAGCTGCTGGCGCAGCATGGATTTGCGGTGCTGCACTCCGACAATCGCGGGACCGGCAATCGAGGACGCGCCTTTGCCCAGGCGGCCTGGCACAACTTCGGCCCCATTCAGTTTGAGGACCAGATGACAGTGGTGGATGCTGTGCTGGCACAGAACCCGCAACTCGACAGCAAGCGACTCGGCTGGTGGGGTTGGAGTTGGGGCGGCACGTTCACCCTGTATGCGATGAGCCACACCGACCGCCTCCGCGCCGGTGTTGCGGTGGCGCCGGTGACCGACTGGCGCGACTATGACTCCATTTACACCGAGCGCTACATAAGCCAGCCCGCGGAGTTTCCTGAGGGCTATCGCGATTTCTCAGTCGCAAACACCGCAGCCCATCTGAAAGGGCGCCTGCTGATTGTGGCCGGAACCGGCGACGACAACGTGCACTTGGAAAACACCGTGCAGTATGTGCAGAAGCTTATTGACGCGCAGATTCCCTACGACCTTCAGATCTTCCCGCGCAAGACCCACTCCATTTCGGGACCCGATGCGCGGACGCATCTCTACAACCGGATCCTGGCACAGTTTGAGATGTATTTGAAGCCGCCGGTGCAGTAAAGACGAGCGGGAACGCAGAGCTCTTTGACCGGGGGGCTTGCCCATCAGCCAATGAGCGGTTGCGGGACTCGACCTAACTGGAGCTGTTTTCGCCGAAGCTTTCCTGCGCTGCCGGCTAGACCCTGAACGTCCGGCGGGGCAGCCAACTCATTGTGGAATTGACTCGGCTAGAGTTCGCGGCGGCGAAAGAGGTCGTCCTTATCGCGGCCAGGGCAATTTGAACAGCCCAGGCAACAAACCAGGAGCACGGCCACTCCAACCGTAACGGCGATGGCCAGGACGGTGCCGTTCGATGCCAACCAATGAATCAGGCTTTGCATGGATCTATGCCACCCGTAATCGACGCCAGAACTAGACCGCGGCAAGCCGCCGCGGCTGCAGGTTCGAGTCTCTAAGCGTCATTTTCCCGATGCCGCAAGTGTATCATCGCAAATTTCTTGAAGTGACTCTTGTATTTTGGAGAACAAAAAGCGAAAATATGAACACGATGGTCACCAGTCCCAATCCCGGCGATCGCCCGCAGGGCGAAACGGACCTGGAGATTCAAGCTCCGCCAGACGCGTGGTCTGAAGAGCTGGATTCCGATGAGTTGGAATCCTCGCGGAGAACGCTCGCGCCACCCTCGGAGCCTCCACAGGTTAGAAGCGATGGGGATCAAGGCCAAGGCCTGTCACTGAACTGGTTGTTTGTCGATCTGAATTCCTACTTTGCCTCAGTTGAACAGGAAGCTCGACCTGAGTTGCGTGGGCGCCCCGTGGCTGTGGTTCCCATGATGGCTGACACCACCGTCTGCATTGCCGCCAGCTACGAGGCCAAGGCGCGGGGCGTAAAAACGGGAACCCCAGTAGGCGACGCGAAGCGCCTGTGTCCTGACATCACATTGGTGGAGGCGCGGCACGAACTCTACGTGGACTACCATCACCGCATTGTAGAGGCGGTAGAAAGTTGTTTGCCGGTGACGGCCGTGCTCTCGATTGATGAGATGGCTTGCCGGTTGATCGGCCGGGAACGTCCGCTGCTTGCCGCGATGGAGCTTGGGCGCAAAGTGAAGGCGTGCATCAGGGAGCAGGTAGGCCCGATGATGCGCAGTTCAGTCGGGTTGGCGACCAACCGCTATCTCGCCAAAGTAGCCAGCGACATGGAGAAGCCGGATGGCCTGGTGGCGCTCCCGCTGGACATCCTTCCTGAGGCCCTGCGCCAGTTGACGCTGCGCGACCTGCCGGGCATCGGCACCAAGACTGAGAAACGGCTCAAAGACAAGGGCATCCAGACCATGGAGCAGTTGCTGGCGCTTGATTGCGAACAGGCTGGGGAGTTGTGGGGATCTGTTTGGGGCGAGCGACTGTGGCACTGGCTCAGAGGCCAGGACTTCGACATGTCCGAGACCGAGCACCTGAAGTCGCTGAGCCATCAGCACGTATTGGCGCCGGAGATGCGGACTCCGGAGAAGGCATGGGCGGTGGCGCATAAGTTGCTGCACAAGGCCGCAATGCGGTTGCGGGCGGCAGGATTGTGGGCCAGCAAAATCGGGTTGGCGATTGGATATGCGCTGCCAGGCGGCCAGGGGAAGGCGATCAGCAACTTTGGATTGCCTACTCGGGGATGGAAGAGCGAACTGAAACTGAGCGAGTGCCAGGATAACCAGACGCTGCTTGCGGCGCTGAGCCGGCTGTGGGCGAACCGGCCTGCTGGACCGCAGTTTGACCACCCCTACTTTATCGGCGTTCATTTGAACGGGCTGGTGCCGAACAGCCTGCATTCTCTGAATCTGTTCGATGGCAGCGAAGACGAGCAGAGCCGGGTACGACTGCTGGCGGCGATGGACCAGCTCAACAACAAATACGGGCTCAGCACGCTCGCGCCGGCCACGATGCTGACCGCGTTTAAGGCAGCTCCTACGCGCATTGCTTTCCACAGCGTTCCCGACCTGTTTTAACCTGGCGGTCACAACTCCCCACCATCCTTCCGTTTGATTCGAACTTTTTCGTCTCCGGCGCGTAATCTCTGCATCCCCGCGCACGCGTTTCTGCGGATTGGAGAGTAGAAGCGACCTCATGGCCCACGATTGGCAGCCGGATTTTGAACAACTCGTGGACGCGCATCAGTCGATGGTGTTTTCGCTTGCCTGGCGGATGACCGGCGACCGCGGGCTGGCCGAAGAGATTGCGCAGGACGTTTTCCTGGAGTTGGACGGGCACCTGGGCAGAATCACTTCAGCGGATCACGCATGCCATTGGCTTCGCCGCGTGACCATGAGCCGATCAACGGACGCGCTGCGGCGGCGGAGGGTACGCGGGATGGATTTGTGGGTGGAGATGGAGGATCGGCACATCATGAAGCCTGAGAACCACTCGTCTCCCCTGGGCGCGCGGCTGGAGCAACTGCTGGCAACTCTGCCCGAGGCGCAGCGAGCGGCACTGATCCTGCGCTATCAGGAGGACCTGACGCCGGAGGAGATTGCAGCCACGCTTGAAGCGCCGTTGGCCACGGTTAAGAGTCACCTGCAGCGCGGGCTCAAGCTGTTGCGGGCCAAGGCCGAGAGCCATCTGAAAGAGTACGTCCGTGTGAAGGAGCAAGTGCGTGGAGTTTGAACCCAACGAAGAGTTTGAACGGGAATTGCGGCAGGCGCTGCAGCGCAGGCCGGCACCGCCAGGGTTGAAGAGCAAGGTGATGATGCGGCGGCGCGCTCGCAGCTCGAGCAATATTTCTGCGATTTGGCAGCGCCTGGCAGCCTCGATCTTGCTGGTAGCGGCACTGGCCGGCGGGTTTGCCTGGCACAACCACGAAGAACAGCTCAAGGACGAAGCGGCCCGGCAACTGGTGCTGACCGCGCTTCGCATTACCGCTCACGCGCTGAACCAAATGAACTCGCAACTCGCGGCGCACAGGCGTTCACCTCAGGAGTAAGGAGAAGCTTATGAAGAATCGAATCATCGCTCTTATCTTAGGAACCGCGGTAGTTGGCGCAACCGCAATGGCGCAAGACTCGCAGCTGCCCGCACCGCCTGCAATTGAGAAACAGCTGGCCGCGCGTGCCTCCAACGTCACTGAGGTCACCCTGGGCAAGAACATGCTTGGATTCGCTTCAAAGGTGATGAACAACAAGGACAAGGACGAAGCGGCAACCAGGCATTTGATCGAAGGGCTCGATGGCATCTACGTCCGCGAATACGACTTCGACAAGGAAGGCCAGTTCACATCCGATGAGGTTGACCAGCTGCGCAGGTATTTCGAAACCAGCGAGTGGACGCCCATGGTGCACGAGCGGGATCGGAAAAACAACGAGTCCACCGATGTGATGGTCAAGCTGGTGAATGGCGAGTCGCATGGCATGTTCATTCTGGACGTGGAACCAAAGGAACTGACCATCGTTCTGATTCTCGGGCCCATTCACATGGATGAGCTGGGCCAGTTGAACGGGCTCGCGGGCTTGGGTGCTCTGGGGTCGATTGGCGGGATGGAGCACAGCCCTCGCGGCAAGGGCGAAGAGGTGAAGGAAAAGGACAAGACAAAAACGATGGATAAGGACAAGTCGGAAGGTAACCAATGAGGCGGCTCTGGTTGATTCCAATGGCCCTGGTTGCCTTGCTGATTCCGGCAGCGGTGTTGGCAGGTGGCGGTGAAGGTGGCTACGACAGCGTGGTGCGGTCGATTGAGGGCCGCTATCACGTTCGAGCCACGCGAATACCCTTTCTGAGCCTCATCAGCCTGGTTTCAGGCAAAGCAACACATGGCGGGGTCAGCGGCTTGCATTTGGCTGAAGATGGGTATCTGCTTGACGAACCCTACCACAAGATATAGTATTCCCTTATGGTAGAGGAATATCCTCGCAGTCTTCTAGAACTCGAATCAAAGTTTTCGACAGAGCAAGCCTGCCGGGAA
>Ga0181535_10004375_pt1 | contig 15759 bp, 14 predicted proteins | sample PEATcosm2014_Bin_44_FD_119774 | JGI IMG/M metagenome (GOLD analysis project Ga0181535, IMG submission 119774) | Peatland microbial communities from MTU Mesocosm Facility, Houghton, MI, USA - PEATcosm2014_Bin17_30_metaG | ecosystem: Environmental > Terrestrial > Soil > Wetlands > Peat | place... | reverse complement strand
GTAAATCCAAGCCATAGAACAGCTTCTGGATCATAGCTCATGAAAAGCTTGTAGCTGACCGAGGGGGTAGCATTCTCTTTGGCCAGGAGCTGCTTGGCAAATCCAGCGGCCAGTGCGTCCAAGCTTTCCCACTCTTCGACGAAGCCGGGACGAAGCATCAGCTTCTTGAGCGCGGCAAGTTCCTTGGGAGCCAGTTTGGCGGTCAGCAATCGCATCTGTGCCGCGGACATGTCGGATGGAACGCCCTGCACGAGCAGTTCGACGGCCAGATCGTGCAGGGCGATCAGCTTTTCCTCGTCTGCCTTTGCCGGGGTCCATGCGGGAAATAGAACTTTCATCCAGCCCTCGGCGTCGAAGGCCTGCAGAACCTTCAGTCCCTCCTCTTCGTGACCGATCTGTTCCAGTTCCCGGCTGCGGGCAGGTGCGGAGAGGTGTTCGATCACTCCGGCTTCCTTGGCATTTTCGCAGCGGGTACGGGTCTTTTGATCCATTTCCCAACCCAGGCGCGAGATATAGCGGGTGGCGCGAATCAGCAGGGACGGCTCTTCAAGAAAGCCGTAGTTTGAGACCAGACGCAGGGTCCGGGACTCGATATCTGCCGCTCCGTTCATCGGGTCCATCAGTAACCCGAAGGAGCCCTCGTTGAGGGAAATGGCCATCGCGTTGGTGGTGAAGTCACGGCTGCGGAGGTATTCCTGGATGGTCGCAGGATGGTAGACGGGCTTGCCTGGCTTCGGATACTCGGCGCGGTAGGTACTGACGAGATCGACGCGAACGGTTCCGGGAAAACACAGGTAGAGAGCGCGAGACGCCTCATCTTCGCCCCAGACTTTGCCGCCAAGCTTCTCTATTGCTTTCTTGAGCTTGAGGGCATTTCCATGCACCGCAACTTCAAGTTCACGGACGGCGTGTCCGCTGGTCAGGTCGCGCACCGCGTCGCCCGTAAGGAACAGGATTGTCCCGGCTTCGCGGGCCACATCGCGCAAATGGCGCAAGGCGTTCTGTTGTTCAGATGAGAGCCTGTTTTCCAGAAGATAGATGTAATCCGGCATTCCGATTCCTGCTTCCGTACTCCGATTTCTCAGCCAAATAGCTCATGCTGTTGTTCTTACAGCGTGGCAAGGCAATGGTTGCAAACCAGTACATTAACACAAGTAGGTGCGGTTGGAAAGGGCACATTGCACCGATGTTGAAGCTACTTCTCTTCGCTGCCGTCCCTCGCGTCGTGCGACAATTCAGAACGATGGCATCCCAACGCAAACCGGTGATCGTACGCAAGTTCTCCAGGGACTGGTGCGCCGGCTATGCGGGCACGAGCTTTGGCCAGGAGGCGGCGGAGCTGGAGATCTTGGACCTGAACGGCAAGGTGTTGCGGATTGGCTGGGAGCAGGTGAAGTGGGTCTGCTCAGTGCGCGACTTCCCTGCCGGCGAGACCGCCAACCCGGAGCGCCTCTTGCACAAGCGCTTTGCCATCCGGCCGAGGACGCCTGGCCTTTGGCTGCGGATGACCCTCACCGACGGCGAGGAGTTGGAGGGTCTGGCGGCCAACGACCGCTCGCTGGTCGAGGGTGCAGGACTGCTGCTGACCCCGCCGGATACGCGCTCGAACACGCAGAGGATCTATGTGCCGAGGCAGGCGATTCAAACACTAGAGGTGGTGAGCCTGATCGGGACAGCAGGACGCAAGCGTAGCGAAGCGACTGGGCGGGCGACGGAGCAGCCAGAGTTATTTCCGAGGGAATTGGGAGATGGATAGTTGGATGGAATTCGTCTCCCCCAGCCATCGTGCGCAGCGGGGGCGAGCTCATTCCGGTACAATTCCATTCGATGAAACTTGGCGAGTTGGCAACGAGGTTAGGCGCGGAGCTGCGCGGTAATACGGAGTTGGAAGTTACTGGCGTGAAAGGGATTGAGGAGGCCGGACCGACGGAGGTGACCTTCGTGGCCAATCCCAAGTATGGAGGACTGGCGCGCAAGACCCGAGCCGCCGCCGTCCTGGTCGAGCCGGAATTTCCAGAGATCGAGGCGGCGACTCTGCGGATCAAGAACCCTTATCTGGCGTTTTCCCGCACGCTGGGTATGTTTTATCAACCGCCGGTTTATGCGCCCGGCATCCATCCCACCGCGGTGATCGACCCAACGGCGGTTATCGGCGAGGGAGCCCACATTGGGGCCTATGTCGTGATCGGACCTCGCGTGCGGCTGGGCGATCAGGCCACCCTGTTGCCTCACGTGGTGCTCTATCCAGGCGTTCAGGCCGGGATCCGCTTCTTTGCACACGCTCATGCCGTGGTGCGGGAGGATTGCATTCTGGGGGACGACGTATCCCTTGAGAATGGCGTCATCGTGGGCGCGGACGGCTTCGGATTCGCCAAAGATGAAGCTGGCCACTGGGAGAAGATTCCGCAGTCGGGCCCGGTGCGGCTGGGCAACCGGGTGGACGTGCAGGCCAACGCCACGATCGACCGGGCAACGGTGGGAGAGACGCGGATCGGCAACGGGACCAAGATCGACAATCTGGTGCAGGTGGGCCATGCGTCGCATGTGGGAGAGGACACCATGATCTGCGCCCAGACAGGACTGGCCGGCTCGTCGGAGGTGGGCAGCAACGTCATCCTGGCCGGACAGGCCGGGGTGGCCGGGCATTGCACGGTGGGAGACGGCGTGATTCTTACGGCGCAGAGCGGCATCTCGCACGACATTCCCGCGGGCAAGATGATCTCCGGATCGCCGGGCTTCGACAACCGCATGTGGCTCAGGGCGGTAACCGTCTTCCAGCGGTTGCCGGAGTTGTTGAAGCGGCTGGATCGGGTGGAAAAGAAACTGGCCGCGCAGGAATCGGGACCGAACCAGAGCGGTGGCCGAGAGTGATGGATCACGACGGCCGTTTTTGGACAGGCCAACCGGCCTTGAAAGGTCTGAGTGTAATTCTTCTGGCGGCGCTCACCACTTTGACGGGCTGCCACTCATACCACATTGACGCGACGGTCGAAAACCGGACCGGCGGAGCGATTCAACTGCTTGAGGTTGATTACCCCAGCGCCAGCTTTGGGGCAGACAGCCTGGCGGCTGGCGCGGTGTACCACTATCGCATCCAGCTGCGCGGCAACGGGCCTCTCAAGGTGCAATACACCAGCAGCGATAGGCGGCAGATTCAGATTGAAGGACCGGCTTTGGCGGAGCCGCAGGAGGGCCGGCTGGGAATTGTGCTGCTGCCCGGCGGCAAGGCGGAGTTTCATCCAGAGCTGCCAGACGCCCTGATTCGGACCAAGCTGAATCAGTGATCGACACAGACCCATTCGGGCGAATCTGTTGATCTCCAGCGCAACAAAAAGCGGAGCGATTCCAAGATGAAATCGCTCCGCATTCCTTGCTGATTCAATCGAATTGAAGACGGCTCAGTGCACCATGCCCTGGAAGAGCGGGGATTGGAGCAGGGCGGAGAATTGCGAATCGGTCGTGGAGAAGTGGATGGTCATGCGGCCGGAGTCGGAGGCGAATGAGGTGGCCGTCAATGCCTGTTTTTCGGCGTCGGTGCCGCTCATCTTGCGGACCGTCACCGCAGCCGTCAGGAGCGAAGAGAGAGTGGCCGAGGCAAATGAGTCGCCGGTGGAGATGGTAAGGTCGAACTTCACGCCGTGCTGGAAGTTCATCGAGTACCAGGAGCCCTGCAGCTTCTTGCGCACGGAATCAAAGTCGGCCAGCGAACCGGCCTCGCCCATGATCTGAGTCATCATGGTCTCGGTGCCTTTCTTGTCGAGGATACTCCACAATGGCTCCGAGTCGACAGACTTCATCGCATCCATCATGGTGGTGTTGTTGAGCAGGCTGGGCGAAATGCCGTCGCGGGCATCAAGAGCCTTTTCCACTGCATCGGAGTCGCCGAAGACCATGGTTGAAGCGTCGACAAAGCAAACCACCATGCCGGTCTTGGACAGCGGATAGACCTTGTTGGTGCGCACCAGCGTGGGCTTTACCTTTTGTTTTTTGAAGTTGGCAAGAATATCCTGCACCGAGAACTGACCCTGAGCGATTCCGACAGTGTCCAGTTTGTCGTCCCCTTCCTTGGGGCGAAAGAGAGCAAAGGCCAACTGTTCGACATCGTGGTTTTCGTTCAGGCCGGATTTGTCCAGCGCTTCTTCAAAACGCTTCAGCTCTGGCGGCATGACGCGGTTACGCAGATCGGTGGCCGCCGTCGAGTTCTCCATCGTGTGATAGTCGATGGTCACCAACTGCTGCACGTCATGCGGAATCGCGTTGCGGGCATCGGTGGACAACTGGGCCGCCGGCGCAGAAGCAACCGCGGCAAACAATAGAAGAACCGGAATTGAGACTCTCAGAATAGCTTTCAACGAATTCATCCTCCACAGTTGCGGCAATCTTTGGATCGAAGCGCGGGAGCCGGTCTAAAACTCCGATTTCATCCCTAAACCCGACGGCCAAAACGCCGTTTCTGTTCCGCTCTCATTTTACCTGTTAGATGTGGACCGATGCTCTTTCAAGCCACCGGAGCCGCTCCTGCCTCTCCCGGCCAGGCCAAAGGTGTTGCAAGTCGGCGCTCCAGGATCTTGCTTTGCTCATCGAACCCAGTCAATTGACGCATCCACTCGCTATCCCGCTCATAAGCCGCCTCGGGGAGCAGGCCGATGATCTCACCCTCGACGGGCGTGGCCTTGTGGCGCAGGGCCAGGGTCGTGGCCGCGCGAAAAACTTGAGAGATGGGCGTGACCTCGAAGTCGGTAATATTCATTGTGAGCTGCGCCCGGCCTTGCGCAAGCACACCCAAGGCTTTTACGCCCTTGAGGCCGCCGGAGGCAGCGCGAAGCTCGCGGGCAATGGCGCGCACCACGGCAACGTCGGCCGAGTCGAAATAGACGTTGTAGGCCACCAGAGTCTTGCGCGCGCCGACAGCGCATGCGCCGGCGGTAGGATGGACGCCGGGACCGCCAATGTCGGGGCGGCGGGAGGAGTCCTTGCCGGCGGCCTCGCGCAACCCTTCAAATTGGCCCCGGCGCACCTCGTCGAGGTTGGCGCGATCAGGCCTCGCGGCAGCCGCCTCGTAAAAGAAGACCGGCACGTTGAAGCGGCGCCAGATCTCCAGGCCAGCCTGCCGGGCGAGCAGCGCGCACTGCTCGAGCTTGATGCCTGAGATGGGAACAAACGGGATGACGTCGGCCGCGCCAATGCGTGGATAGACTCCCTGCTGACGGGTCAGGTCGATCAGTTCGGCGGCCTTGCCCGCGCCGCGCACGGCGGACTCGACCACCGCGCCGGGATCGCCTGCAATGGTGACCACCGAGCGATTATGGTCGGGGTCCATGGACCAATCGAGCAGAGACACCCCCTCGACGCGCATCGCGGCCACAATGGCCTCGACCCGCCGGGCATCTCTGCCCTCGGAGAAGTTTGGTACGCACTCGATGACCGGTCCGCTCATGATTTCTTTCGACCTTATTTCCAGAAGGAATAGCCCAACTGGAACTGAATGCTCGCGTTGACGCCGGGATTGCGGTCGCCCAGCGAGGCGGAGGAGATGTGAACGGCGTTCACCCCCAGGTCGATCGAACGCCTGGCGCGGGTGAAGTAGTGGACGCCAATGCCGCCCTGAGGCGAGAAGTTCCACACACAGGTCCCGCCGTCGATCCCCGGCTGGCCGTCGGACGGCGGTGTGCTCATCACATTCGGCGGATACTTGTGCGTTGTGTAGATGAGCCCGCCCGCGCCCTGAAACCATGGCTGAAAACGCCGTGACCTGGTAAGAAAGTTCCAGCGGAAGATGACCGGCTCAATGCTGACCCCGCGAAAGGTGCCACCGCCGGTCGGCAGAGGACATTGGTACGGCGTTCCCCCGCCAACCGGGACGCATGTGTAATCCTGCACGTGCGGCGGTGGAGTGTAGCTCTGCCAGAGAGGCATGATTTCGCCTCCTAACTCAAACTGGCCAGTCAGAATGCCCGCATGAAGAACCGGCGTCAAAGGCTTCGACAAATGAAAGCCGGCCCACAGAAACTTATAGGCCGAACGATCTCCAACGCCGTTGCCATAGTTAACGAACGGGCCGTACTCCCAGCTCTTCTCCTGGCGAACCTGGGCTACCGGGTTATCGGCTGCAGGAACAGGCGCGGTCGCTGCGTCGTTTGAAGATTCCGCTTTGGAAATGCTTGTACCGACCATGAGGGCTCCGGCCATCAAGACAAGTGCGGACAGCTTTGCAGGTTGCGTCAACGTTCATCCCTTCCCTGGTGAGATTCTTCACTCTCCGCAAAAAGGCCGCCACAATCGGGCGGCCTTTCGAGCGCCTGATGCCAATCGCTTTAGCCGGCTGCGGCTTCCATTTGCTCGGCGTCCATATCGAAGTTCGAATAGACGTTTTGCGTATCGTCGAGGTCTTCAAGCACTTCGAGCAGACGCATCATCTGGCCTGCGGTATTGCCCTCGAGCTTGGTATAAGTGGAGGCCACCATGGTCACTTCGCTCATCACTGTGGGAATGCCGGCAGCCTTGACGGCCGCTGCGACGGCCTCGTGCGCAGCCGGCTCGGTCACAATCTCCCAACTGTCGCCTTCGTCGTTCAGGTCCTCGCCGCCATGTTCGAGCACGATGTCCATCAACTGCTCTTCGGTGGCCGCGCCCTTTTCAACTGCGATCAGGCCCTTCTTCGAGAACATGAAGCGCACAGAGCCTGTTTCTCCCAGATTCCCGCCGTTCTTTGCGAAGGCGTGGCGGATCTCGCTGACCGCGCGATTGCGATTGTCGGTCAGCACATCCACGATAATGGCGACGCCGCCGGGGCCATAGCCCTCGAAGGAAATCTCTTCGTAGCTGACGCCTTCGAGTTCTCCGGTGCCGCGCAGGATCGCGCGCTTGATGTTGTCCTGCGGCATATTCTCGGCCTTTGCCGCCAGAACGGCGGTGCGAAGCCGGGCATTGGTGTCAGGGTTGCCGCCGCCCTTTGCGGCGACCGCGATTTCCTTGAGCAGGCGGGTGAATATCTTGCCGCGCTTGGCATCGAGCGCGCCCTTCTTGTGCTTGATTGTGGCCCATTTGGAATGGCCGGACATGGGAACCTCAGTGATAGTGAAAGATGGCGGTGCGGGCACGCACCTGACCTTGTGAGTATACCACCGGGGTGGGTCGTCAAGACGCCCCAACCCACGGCGAATCGCAGAGGGGACACTTCTCTTTGGGAACCCCGAGATTGGCTCTGCAAGTCGCTGTGCGCAAAGGCCAGCATCTTTTCCGCCGATTGTCGCTGGAATAAGGGATCTCGGAGCTTCGTCTCAGGCCGCTTTCCGCCGAGTTGTGAAGACCGATATGCTGCTACGATTGCCGGGATCTGCGCCGCGCTGCCGCGATCAATGCAATCAATCCAGACCCAACCAGCGAGAGGCTCGCCGGCTCTGGCGTATCAGCCGTCTCAGTCCATGTGCCGGACTCGGTTAAGTTTCGCGCTCCGTACGCACTTCCGTCTCCCGGTTCGGTTTCGCCGACATCTTCCATCGTCGTCGAACCGTCCGTTTCATCAAAATCTGCAGTGATGATAGTTCCGGCGGAAGAATTTGAATTCCAGACGAACTCGTCCTCTACCACCCACTGGCTAATCAACCCGTTCGAGTCGGTGACAAACCCGAATGCGTTCATCATCGAGTCGCCGCTGGCACTGCTATCGCTGTCGACTCCGTCTGAGATAAACCAGGAATCCGGCGTGACGTAGGCGCCGAAGCCGGCGCCTAGTGGCGCGTCCAGGGCAACCGAAACGGTGACAAAGTCACTGGCCGTATACGGACCGGGGGGATCAGAAAGATCAGTGAATGGATCTCCGGTGTAGGTGTAGGTCGTCTCCGCCACCATGGGAAGCGGCAGAAGAAGCGCGGCCAGCAAGGCCAACTTGCAAGCGTACATGCCAGTCTCCGAGTCTTACAAACTGTTGACAACTCTTGCCTTTGTCACAGTTGCTGGGGAAAGCAACAACACCTGGCCCACTCCCGACATTGTAGCGCCGAGAGCTGGGTCGGCAACTGCGAATCGCGCCGGGGCGTGGAGAATGCTGCTGCCGTCGTCTGAAGCTGATACCCTAGAAGCATGAAATTCGGGGTTCTCGTCTTTCCAGGCTCCAATTGCGACCACGATACCTACAACGTGATTGCCGAAGTGGCTCATCAGCCTGTCTGCTTTCTCTGGCACGATTCTGAAGATCTCCAGGGCGTCGATGCGGTGCTGGTTCCGGGCGGTTTTGCCTACGGCGATTACCTGCGCACCGGAGCGATTGCGCGGTTTTCGCCCGTGATGCAGGCCGTGAAGCGTTTTGCCGACGGCGGCGGCCTGGTGGCGGGCATCTGCAATGGATTCCAGATCCTGACCGAATCCGGCCTGTTGCCGGGCGCGCTGATGCGCAATGCCGGTCTGAAGTACATCTGCAAGCAGGTTCACCTTCGTGTGGAAACTGCCGATAGTCCCTTTACGAACCAGCTTGTAAAGGGCGAGGTGCTGCAGCTGCCCATTGGCCACATGGAAGGAAACTACTTCTGCGACCCGGAGCAGTTGCGGCAACTCGAAGCCGAGGACCGCATTGCATTCCGGTACGCTTCCACCAAAGGTGAGATCACCGCAGAGGCGAATCCGAATGGCTCATTGAGCAACATAGCAGGCATTCTGAACGCTGGCAGGAACGTCCTGGGGATGATGCCCCATCCAGACCGGTCGAGCGAGTTGCTCTTGGGGTCGGCCGACGGGTGGAAGATCTTTGCCTCAATGGTCGAGGCGCTGGCAACCCATTGAGATTCCTGCGGCGCAGATTGAAGCTGGCACACGAATGATCGATATCCACAATCATCTGATCTACGGAGTGGACGACGGATCGCCCGATCTGGATACCTCTCTTGCCATGGCGGCAGAGGCCGCGGCAGATGGCATTACCCATATTGTCTGTACCCCGCACTCCAGCGAGCGCTATCCCTATGACGCGCCGCTCATCGAAGAGCGCTACCAGCAGTTGCGCCAGGCGCTGAATGGCCAGATGGAGTTGAGCCTGGGGTGCGACTTCCATATGACAGCGGAAAATGTCTACGAGGCGACAGCCAACCCTTTGCGCTATTCGATCGATGGCAAAGGATACCTGCTGATCGAATTTGGCAACACGGCGATTCCGCCGCAGATCACCGACGCCATGCTGATGCTTCAATCGACAGGCTATAGGATCATCATTACCCATCCGGAGCGGTACCCTGCAGTGCTGCTGCAGCCCGAGATACTGGCTGAGTGGGTACGCAAGGGGAGCCTGATCCAAGTAACAGCCGGCTCGCTGTATGGGCGATTTGGCAAGATGGCGGAGATCTTCTCCAACGAACTGCTGGAGCGCAACTGGATTCACTTTCTGGCCACCGACGCGCACAACACCCAATGGCGCGCGCCGCACCTGAAAAAGGCCTACAACTATGTGGCCAAACGGGCCGGCGAAGAGACCGCGCGACGGCTGTGCGTGACCAATCCGCAAGCCGCAGTGGAGGGAGCGCCGTGGCCGGCGCAGCCCGAGCCCATGGGACTTTGGGATCGTGTGCCGTTGAGATTCCACGCCAAGCGGTTTGCCGCCGCAACCCGAAAGTACAACCAAAAAGAGCCCGGCAACGAGCCTCCTGAGATCCACAAATCCGGATTCCTGAAGCGTCTCTTCGCGCGATAAATCAGCACGGGCGAAACAGGCAAAAAGCAGATGCTAGAGCCCCAGCCCACCGTCAACGGTGAGTATTTGACCCGTGATGAAGTGCGGGCCGGCGGCGAAGAACAAAACCGCCTGGGCCACGTCTTCCACGCGCCCATTGAGCTGCATCGGCGTTTTAAGCGCGAAATGCTCAGCCTGGCTGGCGTTACTCTCTTCCTGTTCGATCCAGCCGGGGGCGACGCAGTTGACGCTTACCTCGGGGGCAAAGGCTTTGGCCATCGTCTGGGAGAGCATGTGCAGGGCGGCCTTCGAGGCGCAATAGTGTGCGTGCGTCGCCCAGGCCTTGATCCCTCCAAGCGAGCCGATATTGACGATCCGGCCTTGGGCGGCGCGAAGATGAGGCAGCGCCTCGCGGGCAACAAGAAAAGGTCCGCGCGCATTGGTCTCGAAGACGGCATCCCATTGTTCGATGGTGAGGGTGTCGAGCGGGGCGGATTGAAAGATTGCGGCGTTGTTGACGACCAGATCGAGCCGGCCGAATTGAGCCACTGTGGCTGAGACAGCGGCGCGGGCAGAATCCTCGGAGCGCACGTCGCATTCGACGGCCAGCGCACGGCGGCCAAGGCTCTCGATCTCGCAGGCTGTCGTAGCCGCCTCGTTCTGTGAGGTGAGGAAGGTGATGGCCACATCAGCGCCGGCATTAGCCAGGGCCAGCGCAATCCCCCGGCCAACGCGCAGTGCACCGCCGGTGACCAGTGCCGATTTGCCGAGGAGGAGTTGGTTGGTCATCGTCCGACTTTGAAAAGGCGCTGCTTTACTTTGGCGTCGCTTGGGGTTGGCTGGGCTGAGCCTCCGGCTGGGTTGCGGGTTTGTCTTTGGCTCCAGGCGCTGGCGCGGTTCCGCCGGAGGGATCGGCCGGCTTATCCGCATCCGGACTCTTGCCGCCGTCGGAGGCCTCAGGGTGATTCTTGTAGACCGAGTACTGTTCGCCGGGACGCTTCAGGCGGATCTCGCGCGCCATCTCAGACTTGTCGATCTTGAAGTCTTCTCCGTACGTCTGAAAGCCTTTGGCGATAATCTGCAACCGCACCGTGTCGCCGATCGGCAGCACATCAATCACCGTCTTGCCATCCTCGTTGGTCTTCAGTTCCATATTTCCCTTGCTCACTTCGCCCGCAATGGGGTGGAAGATGACGGCGGCATTCTCAATGGGCTTGCCGTTGACGTCACGCAGGATGGTGACCGTAATGCGCGCGGTAGGCGGAGGCAGCTTGTATTTGCGGCCGCGACTGGAGGTGCCATTTTGGCCGTCGGCAGCAAATGAACAGAGGAATAGGCCGAGCGAGGTTGCAAGGACACAAAGACGAAGTTGGAGACGGGATTGCATGGACACCATTGTAATGGCTCGGGCTCCTTCGGCGAAGAGGGCACATTGAACGGCTTACGGGCCGGTCCGGGGGACAATTCCTCACAAGCTCGGGCCAAGGCCGGAATTGTGGTACATTTTTTGTTGGCTGAAGACCAGATTGATACTGACCCCTCTAGTAGCCCACTTTATTCCCAAAGTCATACTTTCTTAGCGGAACACACTCATATTTTAACGTGGAGACCCTTGACAAACTGAGTGAGCTTGCCTATCGTTAGCAATTGGAAGGTGAGAGTGCTAGCACACCGCCTGCACAATTGCTTGACAGGGCTTCCCGCTCCAGCTTTTGGAGCCAATACCCTCAAATTTCGAGGCGCACTTTCTGAAATAACCACACAAATTCCGCGGTGGGGCAGCACTCTCGCCGCGCATCTTGAATGAAACCTCAAGGAGAAGCAAAGCAATGGCATCGACATCTGTAGCGACGACGTTCACCCCGCTTCACGATCGCATCCTCGTCCGCCGTCTGGAAGAAGGCGAAACCGTCCGTGGGGGCATCATCATCCCCGATAGCGCCAAAGAGAAGCCCCAGGAAGGCGAAGTGATTGCCGTGGGCAAGGGCAAGTCCAACGACGAAGGCAAAGTCTTCCCCCTGGATGTGAAGGCGGGCGACAAGATCCTCTTCGGCAAATACTCCGGGACCGAGATCAAGCTTGACGGCGCGGAATTTCTGATCATGCGCGAGGAAGAGGTCCTCGGCATCGTTAAGAAGTAGTCAGTGATCAGTTATCAGTTGTCAATCGAATCCGCTCGAGGAACGAATGCGGCCACTGACGACTGAATGCCGATTCTGACCACTGACCACTGACAACTGACAACTGTTTCAAGGAGAGAAGCAAAAATGGCAAAGCAGATTCTACACGGTGAAGATTCCCGTCAGGCGATCCTGCGTGGCGTCAACACGCTGGCGGACGCGGTGAAGGCGACGCTCGGACCCAAGGGCCGCAACGTCGTTATCGAAAAGAAGTTCGGTTCGCCGACCATCACCAAGGACGGCGTTACGGTAGCCAAGGAGATCGAGCTCAAGGATCCTATGGAAAACGTGGGCGCGCAACTGGTCCGCGAGGTTGCCTCGAAGACCAGCGACGTTGCCGGCGACGGGACTACGACGGCGACTGTTCTCGCGCAATCAATCTTCCGCGAGGGAGTAAAGACGGTGGCGGCCGGGGCAAACCCGACAGCCCTGAAGCGCGGCATCGACAAGGCTGTGATTACGATCATCGGCGCCCGCGACAAGGACGGCAAGTGGACCGAAGGCGGCGCACTGGGCAAGCTCTCGAAGCCAGTGGACGAGGGTTCCGTGGCCCAGGTTGGCGCGATCTCGGCCAACGGCGACCAGGAGATCGGCGACATCATCGCCGAGGCAGTGAAGGTTGTGGGCAAGGACGGCGTCATCACGATCGAAGAATCGAAGACCATGCACACCGGCCTCGAGACTGTCGATGGAATGCAGTTTGACCGCGGCTACCTCAGCCCCTACTTCGTCACCGATACCGAGCGCCTGGAAGTGGTGCAGGACGAGCCCTACATTCTGATCTACGAGAAGAAGATCAGCGCGATGAAGGACATTCTGCCCCTTCTGGAGCAGGTTGCTCGCGGCGGCAAGCCGCTCTTGATTATCGCTGAAGACGTCGAGGGCGAGGCCCTGGCAACCCTGGTCGTAAACAAGCTGCGCGGCACGCTGAACGTGGCTGCCGTCAAGGCTCCAGGCTTTGGCGATCGCCGCAAGGCAATCCTGGGCGACATCGCGATCCTGACGGGCGGCAAGGCCATCACCGAAGACCTGGGCATCAAGCTGGAAGGCGTGAAGCTCGAGGATCTGGGCAAGGCCAAGAGAATCACGATCGACAAGGACAACACGACCATCGTCGACGGCTCCGGCAAGGCCACCGACATCGAGGGTCGCGTCAAAGAGATCAGGTCTCAGATTGAGAAGACCACCTCTGACTACGACAAGGAGAAGCTGCAGGAGCGGCTGGCCAAGCTGGTCGGCGGCGTGGCCATCATCAAGGTGGGCGCAGCGACCGAGACCGAACTGAAGGAGAAGAAGGCTCGGGTCGAGGATGCTCTGCATGCAACTCGCGCCGCAGTGGAAGAAGGCATCGTCCCCGGCGGCGGCGTGGCTCTGGTTCGCGCCATTCCCGCAGTTGACGAGCTGATCAAGACGCTTGAGGGCGATGAAAAGATCGGCGCGCAGATTGTTCGCCGTTCGCTCGAAGAGCCTCTGCGGCAGATCGTTGCCAATGCCGGCGAAGAGGGCGCGGTGGTTGTGGCCAAGGTTCTGGAATCCAAGGACCCGCACTACGGCTACAACGCCCAGACATCGGTCTTCGAAGATCTAGTGAAGGCTGGCGTCATCGACCCCACCAAGGTGACGCGGACGGCGTTGCAGAATGCCGCCTCCATCGCTGGATTGCTCTTGACCACCGAAGCTCTGGTGGTCGAGATTCCGGAGCCGAAGGCCGCTCCAGCCGGCGGCGGCCACGGCGGCGGCATGGACGGAATGTACTAAAACAGGGATCAGGGGTCAGCTTGAATCTGGCCCTGCACAGAGCCCATCAACATAAAGGCCTCCAGCTTCGGCTGGGGGCCTTTCTGTATCAGCAAAGGCTATCTGTGCGCGAGAATCACCCTAGGACCTCAGTGATCTGAGGCATTAGCCCGAGGAAATCTCTGAAAAGTCTCCTACCTATTAACCAGCCATCACGACGACCTTTGATGAGGCCATCGACGCTGGCGTCGGCACCGGCTGCGGACGCATCGGGCGCAGCCATCCGGCGGAGAGCCAGGAGCGTGGGATAGAGAACTCAGACCATCCGCAATCGAGGCACACGACAACATCAGGCGACGGCGTCATCGGTGGGTGGCTGAGGGTGCGAAGGCAGTTGCGATAAAGCCGTATCTCTGCTGGAATGACGGAGACGGAGGAGGATTGGCACTTCGGGCAGTTCATACGTTCACCTCTGAAGTGAAAACATCAGGGCAACACAAGCGCAGCAATAGGGGCAGTCAACTCAATCTAATCTGGATTGAAGCAATATTCAATGACTATTGTGCAGAATCTGCATTCCGGGCACATATTTGCTGGCACTTTGGTAATTTAGTTTTCATTATATGGAAATGATTTTAACCCATAAAGAGGTGCCTGTGCCCTTCCAAAACGTCAGAACATGCTCCAGAGAGACGGTTTGGCTGCCGTCGCAGCGCTCTTCTGGAGTTGACGGCAAATTGCAACGGCGGTGAACTCCGCGAAGAGTCCACCGCCGTCTGCTTCATCAAACCCGCAATGCAAAAATCACCACAAGCCGCCTATTTGCTACTCGACTTCGTCCACTCAATACGCAAGCCGGCGCGCATGTTGAAAGGAAGACTCGGGTAGCCGATCGGCGCGATGTGCTGATTATCCATGAGGTTTTCCGCCTGACCGTAGAGATTGAGCCATGAGAGCAGCTTGTAGCTTGCGCCCAGGTCCAGCTTGGCATAGCCCCAGTCGAGATTGCGGTTGGGCAGAAGCAGGCTGTTGCCGCCGTTGATGTCATCGTATGCCAGGTAAGTTGAGTCGTCGCTGCGGCTGGCTAAGGCCGACGTGAATACTCCCGTGAGTTTCTTCGCGGAATAGCTAGCAGTGAAGAAACCCGTGTGCGGCGGACGCCGGAAGGGACGAGCGCCTACCAAGGGCGAGTAGGGCCCGATCGGAATTCCGTTGGTAAAAGTGGGAATGGGTCCGAGCAGAGCCTCATCGCTGTTGGTAAAAGAGTGCTGGACCACCGCATCCAGATAGGTATAGCCGCCGCGCAGGAAGAGATTGCGTCCGATGCCGCCTTCGACGGTTGCCTCGATGCCTTGAGCGCGAAAGGCCTCGGAGTTCGTTGTAAGCTCATAGGCAAGGTTGGTTTGAAGGAAGCTCTCCAAGGATTGCTGCTGGGGTGTAGAGAGGTTGGGCAGCAGCTGCGGAACCAGATCCAAACCAACGTATTCGATCTCTTTTCCAAATTCATTGTGGAAGTAACTCGCCCGGAAGATCAGGTGGTCGCTGATGAAGCCCTGCTCCACTCCGCCTTCATAAGTGCGCGTGGTGGGCGCGGCCAACCGCGAGATATTAAATTGCGAGATGGTCGATTGCCCGCCGTATTGCAGGAGAAAGTCGTAGAGAGAACCTGCTTCATCAGCCAGCTTAGGTTCTCGCACAGCATCGCCAAAGTTGAATATGACCCGTGTGCCGCTAAGAACGCCGTTGCGTGGGCGCAGGGCATAGTAGGAAACTCCAGTACGCGGAGAAGTCTGAACACCGAAGAGCGCATAGTGCTCCAGACTCCCGCCAAGTGTATAGAAAAACCGATTCTTGAAATCACCATGAACCGCCGCGATGTAATCGTAATTCGTTGGCGACAACGGCGGATAAGAGAGGTTGTTGTTGGGCTCCGATCCACGCTCATTCTCGAAATGGAAGCCAATCAGCGCGGTCAAATGCGGAGTGAATCGGTAATCCCCTTGATAGGTAAGCTGATCCCGGTTGTTCACATTTTGGGAAAGTTTTGGATAGCTTCCAGGGAAATCGAGTTGCGCCTGGCCGGTGGCCGAGTACCCGTTGGCGCCGGCAATGGTGACGGTATCGCCATAGTAAGCTTCGTCCCCATACGAGTCATACACAAGAAGTTCACCCGAAGGCTGCCAT
>Ga0181535_10004374_pt1 | contig 15760 bp, 10 predicted proteins | sample PEATcosm2014_Bin_44_FD_119774 | JGI IMG/M metagenome (GOLD analysis project Ga0181535, IMG submission 119774) | Peatland microbial communities from MTU Mesocosm Facility, Houghton, MI, USA - PEATcosm2014_Bin17_30_metaG | ecosystem: Environmental > Terrestrial > Soil > Wetlands > Peat | place... | reverse complement strand
CGATGCCGCCCTTCCTTTCCCGCACATCAATCCTCTTCGTCTGTCTCGATTTCTGGGTTTCGCCCGAAGCCTATCGTCGCGCCTTTCAACGACCCGCAATTCAGGCGCTGCTCGATGCCCGCCGGCAGATGGCAAGTTGCGCCTTCGAACTGGGGGCATTCGGCTTTCCCGCGGCCATGGACACAGAGACTCTGGCCCCGCCTGCTGCCGCGTGGGACTGAGGCCTCCACGGCTCGATCGCATCGATGCCGGCTCTCTTCAACCCGCCAACCATGAGGAATACCTATGCAAGAAGCCAAGACCACTTTGACCACTGAAGCCATTTCACCTTCCGGCTCCGACCTCGCGAGGAATCTCAGCCGGAGGTTGCGGTTTTTGCGCGCAAAAAACGGCATTACACAGGCCGAACTCTCGAGCAGAATGTCAACGGACAGGGCGTACGTCAGTCGAATAGAAAATGCAAAGATTCTGCCCAATCTCTTCACCCTCGCGCGGCTTGCTTCCTGCCTCGGCGTCGACCCCGCGGAACTCGTGCGTGGTGAAGCCGAACGTCCAGCCAATCGATCGCAGAATCCTGATCGCGCAACTGTACCTCGATAGGCCCAGTCGTGAGCTTCGTGCCGGTTTCGCGTCCCGTTTTCATGCCATTCTGTGATTGCCTTGGGGAGGGGGCATGAATCATGGAAGACGCAATGAACTGGGACGCGGAGGACGGAAAGGAGCAATTGCCACCGATGAACTGCGATTCCGTCGGCTGGATTTCGACCGAGCAGTTGGAAGACGAACTCTTTAATTCGATCATGGCGGATTCATCCCCGGGTTGCGATGACCAAAGCGAGGGATTCGAGGAGATCGACGACTCTTTCGACGGCGACGACGAGTACGAAGACGAAGCCGAGCAGAGGCGTTCCACTCTGAGGCTTCTCGCCACTTTGCGGCCGCAGCTTGCCGAATTGCTCGGCGGGCCGCCCGCCGAGTCGTACAACTGGTAGCCAAATGCCCCCGCGGTCAACGCTGGGGTTGGCGATTTCTATGAGGCGGGAAACATTCCTGCCTCCCGGTTCACGAGAGTGGCGTTTTCCTCAAGAAAAAGCCACTCTCCATCTTGTCAGATACACCTGGTCAACTGGAGAGCCGTGCCCGATCATCGAAAATGCCACAAGGTCTGTCGGTGAGATCACGAGCTTACGGGTCGAGCCAGGCTGACCCGTCTCAGGTCCGCGCGTCACTGCCCGGCGACCAGCAACGTGTTCGGATAATAGTGGGTGAGGATCTCACGGAAGCTTGCGCCGATCTCCGCCATGCCGGAGGCGCCATACTGGCAGTGCGAAGCAATCACCACATTCTCGAACCCATATCGTTGGGGTGAACCGTTAGTTTCTTTGCGGACAGAGGATGGGACTGGGACCAACCATACCCCTGGTCTTGCCGTCAATACACTCAGCCTCCGAGAGTATCAGGGAAGAAACAGATTAGACACGGATCAGCTGAAATATGTCGGGACCGATAAAGATGAGCTTTAACTGTAGATCAGAGAACAAAAGCCTGCGATCGGAAGGGAGTGAGCATCACGCGCCTGCGTTATACTTGAGGAGCCAGAGGGTTGCATCCTAATTCGCACATCTTCAAGGAAGAAGTTATATGGCTCGTTATCTTTTGATTGCTATCGCCCTGTTCTTTACGACGGCCACTCTGGCTGATGCGGAAAGTTCCTCCGTGGCGTGGAAGAGATTCCAGCACCTCCAGCACGGCATTGCAGTCAGCGGCTGGTTTTCTGAGAGCGGCAACTACTCCATGCAGCAGCTCAGAGCCCACACGACCCCAGCCGATCTTGAGCACATTCACCAACTCGGATTCGATCACATCCGCATTCCGGTCGCCCCGGAGGTTTTCCAGTGCGATGGCGAGTGGGATTCCTGCGAACGCATTCAGTTTTTGGACCAGGTGATCCAGAAGGCGCTTGCCTCCGATCTCTACGTCATTCTTGATTTCCATCCCAATCCGCAGTACACCCATCAGCTCGTCTCCAGCGGACAGGCCGCGGAGAAGTACCTGCGCCTGTGGTCGCAGATTGCCGAGCATTACGGCAAGCTGGACTCGGACCGCATTGTTCTCGAAGTGATGAACGAGTTCAGCTCGCCCGACCTGAATAGTTGGTTTGGTCTTCTTTCGCAGTCTATCGGAGTAATACGCCGCCAGGCTCCGAATTCAACGATCCTTGTGCAAGGCGCAGGCTACTCCGATATTTGGGATCTCGTGCACCTTCCCGCTCTTCCCGACTCCAATCTGATCTACGACTTCCATTACTACGAACCGCACGTCTATACCCATCAAGGTGCGACCTGGGGCTTGGACTATTGGCTCGACGTCAAGAATCTTCCCTTCCCGCCGACGGATAAGGGCATTGCGGCCGCCATGGAGCACGCCGATTCTCAGGAAGCCCGCTGGAGGATTCTGCAATACAAGCTCGACCACTGGGATGCCAACCACATCGCCGGCGACATCGAATTCGTGGCGCAATGGGCACATGAACGCAATGTTCCCCTGATTTGCGACGAGTTCGGCGCCTATCGCAACTTCACCGCACCGGAAGATCGAGAGCGCTGGCTGACCGCTGTTCGCACGGCTCTTGAAAAGAACCGCATCGGCTGGACGATGTGGGACTATCAAGGTGGATTCGGCGTGGTCTACAAGGAGAAAGGCGCGGTGCGCGACGATGAGATGGTTCTGCGCAGTCTGGGATTGAAGAAGTAACACCGGCGATTCCGGCACGCGGCTATGGATGCTGAGGAGAATGCTCCGGGATCGCCTTCTTCAGCTCCTTCCAGCCGACGAGAATGAAGCCTTTGTCCTTTAGAAACTTTTGGAACTCCGGGCTGCTGATCACGTCGTAATCGTTTTGACGCCACTGCGCACCCCAATCGGGATGATCCCAGGTCATGGCCTGCAACTCTTCGTCGTTATAGCCCAGATGAACACTCAACAGATAGACCCCGGCGGGCAGCGCCTCTAATGTTTTCTCGTAGGCACTCAGCCAATCCTTCTGAGTGTAGCCCGGCTTCATCTCCAGCACCTGGTCGACCGGGAAGTCTTTCAAATCGACTTCGATTCCCGCGAAATTGTAGATGTCCGGTTTTTGTGTCGCTGTTCCGCGCATCCTGATGTACTGGTTGGCAATCATCACTGGAATTCCGGACTCCTGTCCCAGCTTGCAATAGATTTGTGCGAGCGGTGGAGTCAGGATCATGGTGTTCATGTGTTTGTCGAGATGGCTGATGGAGACGCCTGCCTCCTTCGCCATCTCCAGTTGCGCTCGCACCTCACCGTCGATCGCGGCATGATCGCCGTGTACCGCGACATATTGGTCACTCGGCAGCATGTATCCGTTCTGATCGGTGATTCCCAAACCTTTTGCGATATTGGAGACCGGCCGCCAGCGAAAGCTGGACCAGTCAGAGTTCAGATCCAACTGGATGCCGAGATCGGCGGCGGGGTGATTGCGTGCCCACCGAGCAACCTCGGGAAACCACGGCACCGGCACGAGGAATCCCCCCGTCGTCACCCAACCCTTCTCGAGAGCCTCGAAGCTCGCTTTGTCGACAGAATGCGCCAGACCCAGATCTTCGGCCTGAATGACCAGCAAGCGCGCATCCGCTGGATAGCCTAGCTTCTCAGCTACGTTCTTTGGGGTGGCTGGCGACGTCTGCTGTGCCGCTGCACACGCGCAAAGTGCCATTACGCTCGCTCCGGCCCACCAGTTCCTCAATGCACTTCTCATTACAAGTCGTCTTTCTCAGTGGATTGTCAGTTTCTCTAGAGCCTGTTATTAACTTTGTGTGCGCAAGTCCTTTGAAATGAGCAGCCATTTTTTCGCCGGTAAGTCGAAAAGAGAGAATTTGTAGGACTACTGGCCATCCGAAGACTGTAGGAGGCGATTCTGCAAGGGAAATCAGCCATTTTGGATGCTCGGCAGTAAGTCAAAGTTAATAACAGGCTCTATCCCCGGTCCCCAAGTGCGAGGGACCGGGGCACCCTCAGCTTCGTTTGGAAATGCAATCGAGACCATGGCTACCGGCCATGGTTCGATCCTATCTCTGACCACAGTCTGAACAAAAGCCCTCTCATCGCAAGGAACTATAAGGCCTTGATGAGAGGGTCACCTGCCACAGCTTCTTATGGTTGATGGTAATTTCGATGACTGACCACTGCCCACCTGTCGGGTCAGGAGAAGTGTTTTTGCTTGGCTACTCCTTTTATAGAACTTGCCTTCCGCCTCTTCACAACACCCTCTATTGCCAGTAGAGTTACGCCACAAATTAGAGACACGGCAACGACTCCCAAGGCCGCAAGAAGAAAACTTGATTTGAATGGTTGCACGTCGGTTATCAGGGTCGCGCTTAGTAGCCCCGAGACCCCGCCCAAAACAATTCCTCTTGAATACTTACCCAGTGTCATCGCAGAACTCCTTTACTGGAAGAGGCAGCCCACTACTCCTTTGCCCAGACCTGCTGCGGTGCCTGTCAACGTAGCGGCAGGGATTGACACGCCTGCGGAGAGCCATGACCCGACAACGCCTGCTAGGAACCCTCCCGCAGCGCCTCCCGCGGTGTTGCCTTCAACGCACTTGAGATACGGATGTTGATTTAGATCGAAATCATCTTTATGGTTGTACCAGGCCCAACTTAACGAATCAAATGCGCCGAACGGATTATCCAGTTTACCATTTGTGGACGATGATAGAAGATCTCCATTCGAATCGTACGTAAACGCTATGTTAGGAGTAACCCAGTCAGATGCAATAGATGGATTAGCCTCACCGCTCCAGCTTCCATCTTGATTCCCTTCAACTCCTTGGAATATTTCAGGGGGAATATATGTTCCACCTTGCGCTGCGCAGCCATCTGGATTTCCTGTACTTACATCATCCGATGCATCATAACTTCCATCATCCCAAACGCATTCCAATCCACCTGAATCGGTCATGCTCATTGGATTGTTTTGTACATACGCATAGCGGTTTAGGGACTGTGGATATGCCTGACTTACCGCCTTCCATCCGAGCGGATCGGGGCTCAACCATCTTCCTGCCGCCGGATCGTATTTGCGGAAGAGGAAGTCGTAAGTGCCGGTAGCAGCGGCTCCGGTGACGGTGTCCTGGTCCTGGCCAGTGAAGCTGCGGTCGGGCGTGCCGACCTCGTTATAGGTTTCGCCGAATGGCGCGTAGCTCTCCTTGGAGTAGACGGCATGCGCCCAGGTCGTCGCCAGCCGCGACGAGCCCAGCCAATCGGTATGGCGAATGAAGTTCAATCCACTGGCATTATAGACCGCCGTCTCGCCGCCGGGAAGGTGAACCTGCCCTTTGGCCAATGAGCCTCCCTGGATTACGGCAATCTTCTCGCCCGCCGGGCTGAAGATGAACTGAGTGTACGCACCACCGCTGGCGATCTCGACCAGCCGCCCCAACGCGTCGTATGTACCGTTGTAGGCATGCCCGCTCAGATCCTGGACCTGCCACGGCTGCCCGGCGGCATTCCATGAGAGGCTTGAGAGCCCTGTACTGCTGAGCTGATTGCCGTTAGAGTCGTAGGCTGGGATGGACGGCAGCCCGCTGTTGACCTGATTGGTCAGTTTGCTATATCCCGCCGGGTAAGAAGTCGCGTTGCCACCGTTGGCCTTGCTGATGTTGCCGAAGGCGTCGTAGGCGAAGGTTTGCGCCCAGGTGCTCGCGCCGCAGTTGACCGAGGCAAGGCGGCTCAGATCGTCGGCCGTGTAGGTGCAGGTCTGGTTTTTGGACGGGTCGTTGGTATCCGTCAACTGCATCTGTTGCAAAGATGAGTTGGCGTTCCAGGTCAACGCGTTTGTGACCGTGAACGGAGCGCCGCCCGTGACGTTGTACACAATCGAGGTCGGACGGTTGGTGCTGGTGTCGTAACCGAATGCGTCTGAATCGCCATTGCCATAGGTGACACCTGTGGCAGAGCCTGCCGGGTTGTACCAGGTTGCAGTGACCAAATTGAGCTGATAGCTGTTGTCAGTAGTTGTGACAGGAAGGCCCTCACCGTTCAGCGTATAGCTTACACTGGGCATCCCGTAGGAGTTGCTCCTGGAAGTCAATGCATGGTTGGCGGCATACGAGTCGCCGGTCCACCAATAGCCTCCGGAATGTGGCGTGGATTCCCATACATTCGAGAGGGTACCGCCGTTAGAAATCGACTGGCTGAAGAAAAGGTCGGTGATCTTGGCGGAACTGGATCCCGTATAGGCCTCAGCAATGTTGCCCAGGGCGTTAAGCATGCTTGTGCCGTAGAGATTCGCTGCGTCGTATACGAAAAAGGTAGAAGGCGTTACCGAAGCGTACGCGCCCGAAACGACAGTGGAGCTGAGAGGACGGTGCAGACTATCGTAGGTATAGCAGGTGACGTTGCCCGCATTATCGGTGCTCTTGATGAGATCGCCGGTGAAACTGCCGCCGCACTTGCCCGTCGCATCGGAGTCATACACGTAGGTCGCCGTACCGGCAACTCCTGTGCCCGCGCTCCACTCGGGAATCGTCTCCGAGAGTTTGCGGCCCAGAGTGTCGTAGGTCAAGGTGCGGGTTTGAACGCCTTGATTCCCGGGCTGGACGTCTTGAGTGACAGACAAGAGCCGGCTAGCCCCATCGTAGGAATATTTGGTCAGGTAACCGCTATAAGCGGCATGCTGGCCGCAGGCTCCGCCTGCGGGCAATGTCGATTTAACCACTTCACAAACCGAGGTGAGACGGCCCGCGCCGTCGTATTCAAGATTCCGCGACTTTGCAATTTCGCCGCTCGGCGCTGGACCATTGGTCACCAGCACATCGTTGCCACTGTAGCCATAAGTGAGCATGCCTCCACCTGCGTCCGCTACCGTTGAGGTACGACTGAGCGCGTCGAATCCAGTTGTAACGCCGGGGCCACTTGTCGCGTAGGTCCCAGCAGGTGCGGAATATGGCAAAGAGGTATAGTAAGCCCGGCCAAGATTATCGAATTTGGTCGCAACCGAATCGAAGTTGGACGCACCCGGACCTTGGCGCTTCTGGGTCAGAATGGCACGCCCAAGCCCGTCGTAGGTGGTCAGCACATCGTTAGTCGAAGCGCCACCGTTGAAGTTCATGGTCACTTCGGTGGTATTCGACGATGGCGTCTGATAGGTGTAGCTGGTGGTGTTCCCGGCAGGGTCCACAATCGACGTAGGGCGCCAAAAAGGATCGCTGCCATAGTTGTAGGTTGTTGTATTGCCGTTCGCATCGACGCTGCTGAGCTGCACTCCTCCGTTGCAGTTCCACGTTGCCCCGGTAGTCAACGCTGTAACAACACTGCCGCCAGTTGTACTGCTTACCGAGGTTGGGAAGGCGTTGTCGCAACCAGCGGCGTTTCCGTTGTTGTCACCGTAGGAGTAGGTGGTCACACCGCCGTTAGCGTCTGTCGCCTGGTAAACATTGCCGGTGCTAAAGTATGTGGCAGACGACGTGAGCCTGGGGCCCGAACTGGTCGAGCCGGAGATCAGCTTCGAGACCGATGTCACGTCCATGGCGCCATCGTAGGTGTATTGCGTATCCGCGACGACATTTCCGGAACCATCGAGTACGGTCACCTCGGCGGGATACGCCGATCCGTAGCCGGTCGGCGGAGCGTACAATGTGTTCGTCGTTTGCAGCAGCGTGGATGGAAGCGAACTGGCTGCGCTGTAATCATAGACCGTGTGCGATGTCACATTTTCGTGGCTGTCGAGGGTATCGAGTGTGCCGTTAGATACGCCGGTATTGTCCGGCCACTGGAAGGTCTTTAGCGTAGTCCCCGGACCCGGTTCCCCCATAGAAGATAGGCTGCTACTTCCCGGAACCGTGGACGTGCAACTGTTCGTCGAGCTGCCAATGACGACAGAGCAGGTCAGAATGGTTTCAAGCAAGGTTCCGCTGGGGGAATAGATTTGGCGAGCATTCTCGTAGTAATTGCTCTGTTTGCCTGACCAAAAAATGGAGACCCTCGATGTCAGTCGCGTCCGGTCTCCCAGCGGATCGGTAATAGTGGTCTTCGCGTAGCCAGCATCCATCAAGCTTCCAGGGCTACCCACAGTAAGGCCTGAGGTATCACGGGTGTAAGTGGTCGGAGTGGTGCTGTCGGGAGTAGTGCGTGTCAGGGTTACCGGAGAGCCATCGATGCAGTTGATTCCATTGTTACCGCCGGAGTAGGCATAAGAGATCGTGCCACCGGTTGGCAGGGTTACAGATGCGATGCGCCCTGTGACGCTACCGGCAATACCTCCTGGCGTCGGCTCGTAGGTGAACTGATAGGAGCGGCCGTCTGGGAGCAGCAACTCGTAAGGTAGTTCCTGCATGATAGGTCCGTATTCGCTTATGCCCGAGCAGCCGAACCTCGTTTGTACGTAATAGGATTGGTAGTTGATTATCCATTGGCTGTTCCCACCGGAGGCGTTGGTTCCGGTAAGGACTACCTGTCCGCCTGCCGTGCTGCCTGTTTGTGTGAGCGGCGTTGTCCCCAGCGTGTCTGTAACGACTCCACAGGGTGATACCGTGATCGAATTACCGTTCTTATCTACCTGAATCCACTCTATACCGGTTAGATAGCTGCCGCTGCAAACGGCCGGTACGCCCACCGTACTCAGTCCGGTTTTGCTGGTAACGGTGGTGGAGAGCATGGAACTGGTCATGGTGAGGTTGAGCGTGAAACCATCGGCGCTTGTATAGTTATTCGAACTATTCGTATTCGTGGGTCCGCAGCTGTATGAACCACCAGCTATATACGAAGCCGATGCACCCGGAAATGGGTGCGATGTGTTGTTCACATCGAGATAAGCAAAGTTTGTGTACTGATACAACGTCCCGGTCCAGACGATTGGTGGGCTTCGGGGGTTGGTTGGGTTGACGCAGGCGCCACCCGTCGGATATGTCGCTGTTGCGTACGTGACTGTTCCGCCAAGTCCAGGAGCAATCGCTGGCGTGTTCGTGTTGGTGCCGAAGAGCGGCCAGCCAATTGAGCTCGACGCCACCCAGGAAGTCGTCCCATTCGATGTCATTGGTTGCCAGATTGTGGAATCGTAGCTGAGACTGTACACGAAAGGCAGGCCACGCCCAGCCTTATTCATGATCGGGAATTCCCAGTGAACATTGAGATTCCCAAGGTTCACGATATCTGGACCGCCCGTGAAGCTGCCAAAGGCGGGCGTACCCAACACTGCCGTGCTCTGTGAGGAACCGACCTGAGTGGACGCAGCCAAAAGAAGGATAATGCCAAGCGAGAAAAATATCCATTTCATTCTCAATCTCCCTATCGATTACTTGGCGCTCAGCGCGCTGTCGGTCAGTCCGCTGTTGAAGATGACTGTCTGAATTTGAATATCCTGCATCAGGCTGTTGTTGAGATACTTCTGAAGATGATGGGGCAACAGAACGCCATTTACAGTCTTGTAGTCCGAGTACTCGACGGTTACGGGAATATCGATTGCGGCATTCTGGTCGGGATGAATATTGTATTTGAGCTTGGCTGGCAGCAATGTGTTGGCATCCAGATAAAGATCCATCTGGGTTAGGTGCTGAAGATTCGGCCCGGACGCGGGAGGCGTACCGGAATCCTTCCGATATGCCTGGAGGTGCATCATGCTATCCGCTTGATCAACGAACACCACCGTGATGGCTGGATTTGTAGCCATCCTGGATATCGCAAACGCGGGGAAAAACCAGGCCGTATCGGTCATCATATTGTGCGGAACCAGCGCGTGCTGCTTGCCGTCAGAGCTGATCCAATTGCCGGTCGGTCCGGGAGTCCCCGCGATGATCGCTTCGCTTGTCGTGCCGCTGGAGAAGCCCAAATCCACTCGCGCGGACCCATCCACGAGGGCCTTCAGTGTGGCCGGCACATTATCGTCGCTCGACCCGGCGATCACGTGGGCTGTTCCGGTGAGCGTTACATCCTCAATCGCGGTTCGACTCAACAGGGCAGCCAGGGATGCGCGCAACGATGAAACTGCGGGTGTAGCCGATTCCTGAGCCACCGCTCCGCTGGAGAAGGCCAATATGCCGATCAGGACTGGTGCGATCAATTTGCGATTCATGAATTCCTCGATTCGACAATGATGTCCGTTGTTATTCAAGGTTGGGTCCGCGCGCGCCAGAGTCGGCGCACCGCGACCTGGAATACCCTTGAGTGGGGAAGCCTGCCTGTACCAATTCATGACTCGGTCACATGACCAAGAAATGGAGATACAGTTCAACCTGCTTAACTCACCTCGCGTTCTTCCGCGCCAACATGGTTCAATTACGCTGCATTTGACGTCTTAATCGGAAGTACCCAGAAAGATTAACCCGAAGTACCGAGAGATTGTCAATCGATAATCGAATAATTCTTGACCTATTACTTTTTGGGTATTTGCAGTCCACTTATCTCTCCGAATGCATTCATTGATAAGGATCGCGCATTTTTCCTACGAAAGAAGGGTTCCGCACGCGGCGAAGGAATATTCAATTCCTTAACGCGTTTACCAAATCAGAGCTTGCGCATTTGTCGCCAATGGAGGAGAGGAGGTACGAAATGTCGGTGTTTCTGTTTTTCTTCCAGGCATATCCTATGCCACTGTGGGATCGGCGTACGGGGCTAATCGATCGTCAAGTCGCCGCATACACGCGGGATCATAGGTACGACCTAAGCAACTACTTGCAGCAGTACTGGCCGGAGATTGGCGGCCTGCTGATCGACAACCTGCACATCTACTGTGGCGACACGGATGTTGAGCGATTCGAACCTCAACGTGAGTGCTGCAGCAGCCGAGGCACTTGGCAAAATCGGAGACACAAGATCGATCGGCCCGCTGATAGAGGCTTCGAAGGATCGGCGGGAAGGAGTCGAAGACCCCATCGCACTCGGAAGATTCGGATCTCAGGCCGTCAGCCCGTTGGTCAGAGCATTAGAAAGCCCCGACGTGAAAGTCAGGAGAGGCGCCGCCGAGGCTCTGAGCGAGATCACGGATCCCCTCGCTATCGAGCCCCTCATCAACGCGATGGAGGTTTCGACGTCGACGGCGGGATGGCAGGCGTCCCACGCACTGATTGATCCCGGAAGCTCGGCCTTTGAACCGCTGATTGCTGCATTGAGGAATCCGAACGATAGTATTAGACGCTTTGCCGCTGCCGCACTTGGGTCCTTCCACAATCCGGCGGCGGTGCTTCCTCTGATCGAAGCTCTGAAGGACCCTGCTCCTAACACTCGTGGTGGCGCGGCATAGTCACTTGGCGAACTCAGTGACCGGCGCGCCCTCCTCCAGCTATGCAAAGCACCGGTGGGTCTTGGTCCGAAAAGAATCTCAGGGAACGATCTCGCAACATTGGCCCAAGCATGTATGATGTCCGCATCTAGAAAACCCAGGTGAAAACCTCGTCGTACATCGGCCAGATATTTGTTTTCGCTGATTCTAAGATGAGATTCTCACGGTTAGAACTGGAGGCCCCGTGATCCATCGATTTTGCCGCCGGTGTTTAGTGTTCGCTCTCGTTTTATCGCCCTTCATTTATACCGTAGCTTGCGGTTCGGGCTCGACGCAATCCACACCTCCCGCGCCGGATTTTGCTTTAAGTGTCTCTCCGTCTTCGCTCACCGTGACGGCAGGTACTTCCAGCACATTCCAGGTCAGCCTTCAGGCGGAGCACGGATTTACCGAGAGTGCATCGGTTCAAGTGTCGAACTTGCCCGCCGGTGTTACCTTGACTCCCGTCGGAAGCTTTTCAGTTTCGGCGCCGAGCCCACAGACCGTTACGGTCAATGTAGCATCGACTGTTGCTGCGGGTACCTATTCAACGCAGATTACGGCCACCTCCGGTCCGCTGAGTCACACCGCTGCGGAATCGATAACAGTCAAGGCGCCGGTCAACCCCGATTTCACTCTCACCCTGACGCCGTCGTCGTTGTCAATGACGCCCGGAGCACAGGCGAGTTTCCAGATTGCATTGCAGCCCTCGAGGGGTTTTTCCTCACTGGCCCAGGTTCAGATTTCCAACCTGCCTTCGGGAATGACGGCTAGCCCGGCAGGAGCCTTTAATATCACTTCATCGACGCCGCAAACTGTCTCGGTTGCCACGATGAGCACGTTGGCGGCTGGCTCCTACTCACTAACGATCACTGCAACCTCCGGTTCTTTGTCCCACTCGGTCACAGAGAGTGTGACCGTAACGCCTTCCGGTCCTCCGCCTCCGAGCCGCGCGGATTTCGTGCGCACCGATGATACACCGGCGGCTGCCGTGTACGACCAAACTCACCATCGCGTCTACGAGACAAACCCCGTCGCAGGTACCGTGGATGTGATCGATTCAACTACCTATCAAATCCTTCGCCGCATTCCCGTCTCGTCGCCCGCAGGTGTCGACATCACGCCCGACGACTCGATCGTCTTCATCGGCACAAATTCGCAGATCCTCTACGCCCTCGACACCACTTCCTTGGCCATGACAGCGCAATTGGTTGTTCCTCTCTATCAAAGTGGCCCCGAGTTCGGCGACCCTTGGTTCTCTCAATCCCCGCAGGCACCCATTGCCGAGCCCGATGATACCGCGGTCATTTCCTTATACAACCAAACGGAAAAGTGGAATCCGGTTACGGGCCAGGTCACGATTGTGGTTCCCAGTCCTCCTACCAAGTTTCCCTTCGGTGTCGGCGAAGGGGTCCTATCCAGAAGCGCCAACCACTCCAGCGTCATCATGAGCAACGACGACGATGACAGCACCGTCTACCTCTACGACACCGCAACGAATACTTTCTCTTCTCCGCTCACCGTCAAAGGCTCTGCTTACGCCGTAGCCGCGAGCCCGGACGGAAAAAACTTCGTCATTGCCGCGGCTCTTGACACGGGCCAGGAAGTGCTGATGCTGCTTGATGCCAACCTCAACACCCGACTCACTATTCCCGGCGGCGGCACTCCGATTTACAGTGCTGACGGGAATTCGGTCTATCTCGTTTGCGGCTACGGCTTAAACGGCCTTCCTGCCGTAGCCATACTCAACAGCCAGACGCTCCAGCTTGTCGGTGTTGCACCGTCCTACGCGACAAACATTGCTTATTTTGAGCGAGTGCCTCCGCTCATTCAGGAATCGCCGCTGACTGTGGACGAAACCGGCCGCATCTTCGGAAGCGCCGACCATGGTCTCGCAATAGACGACGCCACCGACATCCGGCCATACACGGGCAAAGAAGTCTTCCCCATTTACGACATTATTGCCGATCCGGATGACGGCCCGGTCGATCAGGAGCAACAGATCCAAATCATGACCGAGAGTTACCCGGCGGCCCCGTCGATCTGGTTCGGCTCACAAGCCGCATTCGGTACCGTTCAAACGCCGACTTACCTCACCACAACCACTCCGGCTATCCCGCAGGTCGGCCCGGTCAACGTCCGCGTCGATGGCGCCGACCTTGTGCAGGCCTGGGTTCCACAGGCATACACCTATGGTGTTGCACTCACACCAGGCCCTGACCTAGCCGGCCCATCCACCGGTGGGAGCACCGTCCATATCTTCGGCTACGGCCTTTCCAGCGAGGATACTGGGACCGGTGAGACCATTTCTTTCGGCAACGTGTCAGCTGCAGTTTCGGGCCACATACTCTATCCGGGGGAGGAAGAATATCCGTTCCCACTTTGGGATCTCAAAGTGACGACTCCTGCCACCACCCCAGGTGAGTCCGCCATTACCGTGACCGCTCAATGGGGATCAAGTACCCAACCCAACGCCTATCACGCGCTCAATGTCTCCTCTTATCCGCTCGACTCCACGCCCTACTCGCTTGCGTTCGATCCCACAAGGAATCGCATCTACATCGCCGTCGCCACGCACATTGATGTGTTCTCACTCTCGACGAGCGCCTACCTCTCCACCATCCAGATCCCGACCCTGAACAATACTACCCAGCTGGGCAGCCTCGCGCTCACTCCAGACGGCAAGTGGCTCATCGCGGCCAACTGGGATGATGGCTCGGTTGCGGTGATCGATCCTGACAACCCCTCCTCGGCCACTGCTGTTGCCGTCGGCATTCCGCCCTCGCAATCGATTTGGGAACAGGGTCCCAATCAGCTCGGCGTTACAAACACGGGCCTCGTCTTTGTAGGCGTTGGCGGGCCCCCGGACACGATTGTTCAAACCGTTGCCGCGAGCAGACGCAAATTGCCTGCGCCCGCCACAAGCAGCACGCCCACGGGACCGGGGGCCAACGTTTGGCAACTGAATCTTTCTACATTGCAAGCGCAGCCATTTGCTCCTCTCGCGACGAGCATAGTTGCGGCGCCTCTCATTGCCTCGAGCTTTGACGGGTCAGAGGTTTGCCTTACCGGCGAATATCTCCCGCTTACCGTTTATCAAAGCTCCACAGAAGAGCTCTCGACTGGACAGGGTCTGGCGGGTCCCGATGCATGCGCAGTCAACGGGCCAATTGTCGCTGGCGCCGGCACCGGAATGGCCGTCGCACAGATGTATAACCTGTCCGCAACCGGGACTGCATTTGCCTCACTGACCGATTTCCAGGCTACGTGGCTCGTATCTTACGCCGGCGGCAACTTTGGCGTGGCAACAGATTCCACCGGCGCGCTTATCTACGTTCCCACTGCTCCGCAAAGCGTGGCTATCTTCGACTCACACACTGGCGAAGTTCGTGAGATTGTCTCTTTCGCACAACCCCTGAACGACCTGCAGGAAAGCGGCTCCATCGTCATTGATCCCGAGGGAGATCGGATCTTCGTCACGACCCCAGCCGGTCTTACCATTGTCCAAATGGATTCGCTGCCTCTTGCAATAGGAAGCGTGACCGTCGCTGGCAGTTCCTGGGCCATCGCTGGCACTGGCTTCGTCCCGGGCACGACTGTCGTCGCGGACGGCATCCCGCTTTCCGTTGAGTTTACTGATCCGCAGCATATTCAGGTTTCCGGCGCGCCTGCACTGAATAGCACCCACTTCGTAACTCTTACCAACCCCGATGGACACACTTACACTTACGATGATGCCTACCTCCAGTAGGACTTCCTCGTATAGTCAATGACACAGCATAGGTTCTTCCGACCTGCGCCAAACAATCTGTTCAAAAGTCGATCGGTCTTGAGTTCGTTGGCGCTCGCAGACAAGGCAGATTCGCCCAAATTAAGCGCAATTACGAACAAGCAGAACGCGCACCCGACTCTCCCCAAAAACTCTTGAGCCAAATCTTAGAAAGGAGACGTCATGCATAAAGAATGGTCAGACTGCCTCGCAGGCTCAGACAGAATACTTAACTGCCAATTGACCCCCGAATGCAAAGGGACCCAGCTCGACGATAGTTGGCCGATTGTCGATCCGGGCGCACCGTCACCTGAAAAGCTCCTCGGCAGAAAACATCACTACGAGACTTACGCGCAAAGACGTTTCAGTCGACATGAACACATACGTGCCGCTTCGAGGCCCGGATGTGAAATTCATAGTGAGAGACAGGAAAGGGAAAAAGCTGGCAGTGGCAAAAGGCAATTCTCGGCCCTACCCTAATGACTACATTGTCGTCATTAACGGCATAACTGAAGTACTCGCACTCGCACCATGTGCAGGACATGAATGTTATGTACAAGATGGGCATGTCGTTGCGCTGTTCTATGTCGTTATGAGCGCCGGAGTGAAAATAGGCCACAGAACGCCGCGTGAGCGGTGTTTTGCGGCGGAGTAAAAGTTTGCCACCGCCGGATCTTGTTTTCGTGAGCTATTGCCTTGATGGCATGGTTCATG
>Ga0181535_10004371_pt1 | contig 15771 bp, 12 predicted proteins | sample PEATcosm2014_Bin_44_FD_119774 | JGI IMG/M metagenome (GOLD analysis project Ga0181535, IMG submission 119774) | Peatland microbial communities from MTU Mesocosm Facility, Houghton, MI, USA - PEATcosm2014_Bin17_30_metaG | ecosystem: Environmental > Terrestrial > Soil > Wetlands > Peat | place... | reverse complement strand
GACAACATTGTTCTTCGCTGGCAAAGCGTTGCTCAAGGTCAAGCAGGGATCTTGGATAATCTTCCAACACCAGGCGACACTACAGCTTGTGCTTGGTTGCGTCAATAGGATAGCCAGACCGCATGAATCTGTGACGAGCGAGCAACGAAGCCAGCCGCCAAAAGACCAAGTCAGATTGTAAATGTTATTTTTTGACGGCTCCTAAGGCCGGCCTTACCGGATTTGCATGGAGCGGAGCAGTTCCACGGCCCGGTTTTCCAGCCATGCATCGCGCTCCGCCTCCGACGCATCATCGCTCTTGGAGAGCAATTGCACTCCGGGCAGAAGATCGGTTTCGACTAGGTAAATTCGTTTGTCATGAATCATGGCGGCGACGCCGGTTTTCGGTCCGACCGGTTTCTCATAGATGAAGGACATGGTTCCCTCCAATATCTCCGGATGGAAGTGCAGGGCAACGATGCTGCTGTAACCCTGGGTTAAATAAGCCGTCAGCGCTTTTTCCTTCCCCTCCTTTTGCAGCATGGCCTGCATGGGGCTTTGCGTGAAAATCGCGCCGGAACGAAATGCGATCCGGCTTCCCCAGTTATCCTGGAACAGCACGCTTTCGGCGTCATCGTGAATCACCCGCCCATTGACTTCCTTGCTCACCGGCACCGGCACCGAAAAGCGCCCTTTTGGCGACTGGTAAATATTCCCGACAATTTTGCCCGTCATCCGGGGCGGGCTGGGATGGCGCTGTCCGCCCATGCACCCGCCCAAAAGCAGGACGGCGCAAGCCAGGGCTGCGAATTTCAAAATCTGCGTCCGGTCTGTCATCATGTTATTTCTCATTCTTAAACCCCAAGCACACGGCAAAGTTGCACCCCGTCGCCGATGGAGAGAAGAACCGACTCCACCCGTCCGTCCCGGGCCAGTTTGCGGTTTAATTTGTCGATGGCGCGACCGCTCGGATCCAGCGCCGCGTTTTTCCGCCCCAGTCGTCCACCCCACAACATGTTGTCAAATAAAATCAATCCGCCCGGCCGCATCCGGGGCAAAACCAGCTCGTAGTAACCGTCATATTCCGGTTTGTGGGCGTCGATGAAGGCGAAGTCGAATTTCCGGGCGCGTTCCAGCCGTTTCAGGCTGTCGAGGGCGGGGGCGATGCGAAGCTCGATTTTATTTTCCACGCCGGCGCGCTTCCAGTATTTGCGCGCCATGGCCGTCCATTCCGCGCTTGCGTCCAGGCAAAGGAGTTTCCCGTTCTTGGGCAAACCGCGTGCAATGCAAATGGAGCTGTAACCGGTGAATGAACCGATCTCAATGGCGGTGCGCGCGCCGATGGCCTTGACCAGCACGGTCATAAAAGAGCCCTGATCCGGCCCGATTTGCATTGCGGACACGTCTTCCCCCAGAGCGGCCGTTTCCCGGCGCAATTGGTTCAGAACCGGGTCCGCCGCCCCGCTGCGGCAGTCGCACAAGTATTGGAACAGTCCATCATTCAGGATGGGGTATTTGTGCGGCGGCGCCAGCTTGGGTTCTTTTTTCATTATTTACCGGGGGATTTTGTACCTTTGTCCGACGCCATTATCCAGCGCAATGTTGCCGGAAAAAACGGGATGTACGGGACACATGGGCCAAAGTACAAAGCAACCCCCATCCAATGGGATGGGGGAAAACTCAAGCAGCGCCTTCTCTCCGCCCGTTTATTGGGATGGAGGATTGCCCTCCGGCACCGCCCGGTAGAATTGCTGCACGTTGTTTGGAACGTCCGCATCCACATAATCAATCGCGCCCTGAACCACTTGGTTGGTGCAAACGGACGACCAGTTCAGCAAATCAGCCGAACTCTGGACGCAGTACCAGGCGCCGTCCGGACCGGCGGCATTGAGGTGGAAGCTGCCGTCGGGCAACAGCAACGGCATCGGGCGCGGCCAGTCGCTCCGGATCACCGCCGCCGCGCGTCCCGGTATTCCGATGACATATTCCGGCGGCGTCGCGTTGTTCGTCGTCAACGTGAGAATGACCGTCTTGGGAATATACGGCGGTCCGTTATCAATCGGCATGACGGGAATCAGGCTGTAAGCCCGGTTGGCAGGGAAGGTGACATAGCCCGGCAATTCAACATAGTCCACGCCATTGCTGGCGGTGCCGCCGATGCTGTAAGTCACGGTAATGGCATTGGTCTCGCCGCCAAAACGGCGCACGGTGAAAAGCGCGCCTTTGGGACCCCAATTAGTGCATGGGAACGGTATGATCGGCGGCCATTCCAACCAACCCGGAACAGCGCTGGCCAGACCGGGCCACACCCAGGAGTTGGTGCCGACAATCGCAATCGGATCCGTGGCCACAATGTCCACCACCGACAAGCCGCCCGGCTGTGTCGTCCGGGGAAGGACGGTGATGTTGACTGGCGCGGAAGTTCTGGACGTAAAGATGTCGTCCATGGGTTCGACGATTTCAGTGCTTTCAACCACGGCTGTCAAGGCGTAGGAACCCGGGGGCACGTTGGTCCAGACCATGCAATACATCGCACCGAGGCGGGTGATGGGGTAGCCCGGCAGCACAAAATCCGGCGTGGGTGCGGCTATCGGCGGCAGGATGCCCAATCTGAAACCTGAGCCGATGTAATTTGTGCCGGCATAAAACTCCACGCTGATAATGTCGGTGTAGGGAGTATCAATCACATAGGCTAAAACGGGAATATCCACCGGCGCAAAAAAGACGGCGTGATCGGCGGGGCTGACGATTCTTACCATCGGACCGATGATCGGATTGATTGGCTCAATCGGGGCAAGGATCTGGCCAAAGCCAGAAGCGGGGATTGCCAGCAAACAGAACAGAACATACGCCCGGCAACCTCTGGCGATGCTCATCAAATGCGGCGCGCTCATAACAGCACCGAATAACTTAAATAATGCAAAAAGTCAACATCTATTTATAATTGATAATCAAACACTTGCTGAGATTATGGGTGAATTATCATTTGCCTTGGACTCAAATCTGCATGGTTATTGCGCAGGATGTTCCGCGCGGTTGGGCGGCGTTGGAATTGCCCCCGCAACCCGCCGGTTAAAAAAAGCGGGAACGAACACCTTGCCTTTCTCCTTTGATCTCCATGATGATGGCCGCCAAACGAAAGCAGATCGTGAAACAAATTATGCGAAAACTAACGTCTTCCACCAATCGCCGCCGGTTTTTGTGGACCGGCCTGACCGCATTTGTCAGCGGAATGTTGGGCCGCAACGCCGCGGCTCAAGCGGCCAAAGCCGCGCCGCGTCTGCAACAATCAGGCGAACCGCTGACCAGCCACGCGCGTTTGGGAAATCCGCCGTTCCAGCCGTTGGATACGATGGTTCTCTTTGAGCGGGGCGACAACAATAACGACCAGGCCATGACACATCAGGTGCTCTCGTTAATTCACCGGGAGAAGGGGAAAAAATCCTATCCCTGGACTCTTTACGCCAGCCTTGAGACCGAGCATGAGACGGGCGATGCCTGCGTGGTTTGTTCGCGCCTGCACAAAAACGGGCCGGGCTGGTCTTCCGGGTTGCATTCGGAAGTTTTTAACCATGGCCGGATGGTCGCCTTGGGCGTCAATGTCGAGATGAGCAACGATTACTCCGGGGCCGACCTGACCCAGGTGATCGGCGTCAATATCCAGGCTGTGGGCGGGCCTCGTCCCATGCAATATGGGGTCCAGATTCATGACGGCCAGGGGCACTTTGAGACCGGGATCGGATTGAACGGAAAAAGCGAGAAAGGCATCGATATGAACGGAAAATACGATGTCGGTCTGGACATGCACGCGAATCCCATCCGGCTCAACGAGGGGGCGTGTGTCATTCTTGACGGCAAGGGGCAGATTCGCGTGCGTTACCGCGACGGCAGCATTGAGTTCTTAAACGGGGATCGTTGTTTCGGTCACCTCGACGTGAACGGGGTTGACCACGCATTATGAGACCAAGGATGCCGGGCCCGGCCTGAAAAACGTGATATTTTGGCGTTGAACTGACCAAAAGGCGGTTTAATATGATCAAGGTTGAATTTTCGCGGTTGACGATTCCCGCGGCAAACCTCAAGGTTGAACTGCTTTATCTTAGGAATGAAGACCATTCTTTTTGTCTGCACGGGTAATATCTGTCGCAGTCCCATGGCTGAAGGCCTCTTTCGCCACGCCATGAAGGACCGGACGGATTACCAGGTCGTGTCCGCAGGGGTTGGCGCCATGGACGGCCAGCCTCCAAGCACGCATGCCGTCCGCGCTCTCAAGGAGTTGGGCATTGATATTTCCCAACAACGCAGCCGCGTGCTTACCCCCGAATTGATCGAACGGGCGGATTATATCTTCGGCATGACCCACACCCACGTCGATTCGATCAACGTGCTTTTTCCCAATGTCGCCGAAAAAACCTTTCTGCTGCGGGAGTTTGACGAGACGCTGGATGAATTTGAAAAGGACATCGCCGATCCCATCGGCGGTTCTTACGAGACCTACGCCTATTGCCGGGACCAGATAGAGCAGGGGATATTTTCCCTGATTCGTTTCGTTGAGCAGATGTCCCAGCCCCGCGCTTCCAGGCAGCCGGCAGGCAAAACCCTTTGCGCCATCGGTTGCGATCATGCGGGCTTTCGTTTGAAGGAGGCGGTCAAGGACTACTTGCTGGAAAAGGGATTTTCCCTGACGGATGCGGGCACAAACACGCCCGAACCGTGCGATTACACCGATTTCGCCAACGCCGTGGGAGAACTGGTCGCCGCGCAACGGTGTGAATTCGGCATCCTGATCTGCTCAACCGGCATCGGCATGAGCATGGCCGCCAATAAAATCTCCGGGGTGCGCGCAGCCCTCGTCTTCGACGAGCAGATGGCGGCGCTTTCCCGCCGGCATAATGACGCCAATGTCATTTGCATGGGCGCCAGCAACACGTCGCCGGAACAGGCGCGGAAAATTTTAGACACGTTCATGACTTCACAATTTGAAGGAGGACGCCACGAGCGTCGCATAAGCAAAATGGAAACAAACAGCCCCGCCCCCTATTTAAAATTAAAAACAACAGACCCCGAGGTCGCCAGCGCTATTTTCCTGGAAAGACAGCGTCAACAGGAAAACATTGAGTTGATCGCCAGTGAAAACTTCGTCAGCCCGGCCGTGATGGAAGCCCAAGGCTCCGTCCTGACCAACAAATATGCCGAGGGCTACCCCGGAAAACGCTGGTACGGCGGCTGCGAAAACATGGACACCGTCGAACGGCTGGCCATCGAACGCGCCAAGAAAATCTTCGGCGCCGAACACGCCAACGTCCAACCCCATTCCGGCAGCCAGGCCAACATGGCCGTTTATTTTGCCATGCTCAAACCCGGTGACAAAATGCTGACCATGGACTTGAGCCACGGCGGTCACCTCACCCATGGCAACAAGGCCAATTTCTCCGGCCGCTTCTTTGAAATCGTCCATTACGGCGTGCGCAAAGACACGGAGATGATCGACTACGATCAATTGCAGAAAATGGCCCGCGAACACCGGCCCCGCATGATCACGGTCGGCGCCAGCGCTTATCCGAGGATCATCGACTTCAAACGCATGGGCGAGATTGCGCGGGAAGTGGGCGCTTATTTGCTGGCCGACATCGCGCACATCGCCGGTCTGGTCGCCGCCGGACTTCATCCCAGCCCGATTGAACATGCCGATTTCGTCACCACCACCACCCACAAGACGCTGCGCGGACCGCGCGGCGGGCTGATTATGTGCCGGGAAAAATATGCCAAGGACATTGATTCCCAGATATTTCCCGGAATTCAAGGTGGCCCGCTCATGCATGTCATCGCCGCCAAGGCGGTTTGTTTCCATGAAGCCATGCAGCCGGAATTCAAGGCCTATCAGCGCCAGATCATAGCCAACGCCAAGACCTTGGCCGATGGCATGATTAGAAACCACTTCCGTTTGGTCAGCGGTGGAACGGACAATCACTTGATGCTCGTCGATGTCGGCGGGCGCGGCCTGACCGGCAAGGAATGTCAGAACGCATTGGACGTTGCCGGCATCACGGTTAACAAAAACACGATTCCCTTCGAGACCCGTTCACCCTTCCAAGCCAGCGGCATTCGCCTCGGCACACCGGCCGTGACCACTCGCGGCATGACTGAACGGGAGATGGCGGACGTGGCGGACATGATTAGCGAAGTTTTATTAGACATTAAGAATCTTGACACAGCACGCAAGGTGAGAGAACGTGTAAGAGAATTAACGGCTAAATATCCGTTGCCATATTAGCAGGAAAGTCAGGATGACTCCCCGTTCGGCGCGCAGATTTGAATTAATTCAAGTCTATTTGCATCCAATTGGCCAGATACGGCAGTCCTGACGACTCCCTCAGTTTATAATTTTATTTTACTTATGCCCAAAGCTCCCGTCAAAAGAGTGGCGAAAAGAAGCCCAAAGAACGCCGCCGCCGTTCCACGTCCGCCGAAGGGAATCCCTGTCGCGCCGCCCCCCGCTCCTTCTGAAATGGAATTGGAGCTTCCCACTCATCCCGTCGAGTCTGAGGAACCGGCTGAAGCCCGGCCCGTTGCCGCCACCACTGCCACCGGCGGACCTCCGATCAGCATGAACATCGCCGCGCTCCAGGCCACGCCCATGTCGGAGCTGAACAAGAGAGCCCGCGAAATCGGCGTCGAAAATTTCGGCACCATGCGCAAGCATGAGTTGATTTTCCAACTCCTGCAAAAAAACGCCGAACGCGCCGGCATCCTCTTTTCCGAGGGCGTCCTGGAAATATTGCCCGAAGGCTTTGGCTTCCTGCGCTCCCGCAGTTTCAATTACCTGCCTTGTCCCGAGGATATTTACGTTTCCCCTTCGCAAATCCGCCGCTTCAACCTCCAGACCGGCAACCTGATCGCGGGCCAAATCCGCCCGCCCAAGGACAAGGAACGCTTTTTCGCCCTGCTCAAAGTCGAGGCCGTTGATACCGAGGACCCGGACAAGGCCAAGGACAAAACTCTTTTCGACAACCTGACGCCCCTCTTTCCCAACAAACGCTTTCTGCTCGAAACCAACCCTGAGGAGCTTTCCACCCGCGTGCTGGACTTGGTCTGCCCCATTGGCAAAGGCACCCGCGGTTTGATCGTGGCCCCGCCGCGCACCGGCAAAACGGTGCTGATGCAAAAACTGGCCAACGCCATCCTTAAGAACAACCCGGAAGCCTATCTTTTCATCCTGCTCATCGACGAACGCCCCGAGGAAGTGACCGACATGGAACGTTCCTGCCGGGGAGCGGAAGTAATCAGTTCCACTTTTGACGAACCCCCGGAACGCCATGTCCAGGTGGCTGAAATGGTCATCGAAAAAGCCAAGCGCATGATCGAGAAAAAGCGCGACGCCGTTATTCTGCTTGACTCCATCACCCGTCTGGCCCGCGCTTACAACACCATCCAGCCGCACTCCGGCAAAATCCTTTCCGGCGGTGTTGATGCCAACGCCCTGCACAAGCCCAAACGCTTTTTTGGCGCGGCGCGCAATATTGAGGAGGGCGGTTCCCTGACCATTATCGCCACGGCGCTGGTGGATACCGGATCGCGCATGGACGAGGTTATTTTCGAGGAGTTCAAAGGCACGGGCAACATGGAAGTCCATCTGGACCGCCATCTGGTTGACCGCCGCATTTTCCCCTCCATCAATGTTGAACTGTCCGGCACCCGCAAGGAAGAGCTGCTCTATCATCCGGAGGAGTACAACAAGGTCGTCATCCTGCGCCGCGCCCTGACCGGCGTGCCGCCGGTTGAAGCCATGGAGCTACTGCTGGGCAAACTGAAGAAGACGGGCAGCAACATCGAGTTTCTGCTCGGCATGGCCGTCGGCTAAAGGCTAACGGCCCGCGAGGTGCTTGTCGGCGAAATCGAGGAAAAATTTCCAGTCGCCGCGGGTCATGGAGTGTTTCCCCGGCCGGATGAAATAGCCGAGATTGCTGTCAATTAATTGGTTTATTTCCGGCGGATGGGCCGCCGCCAGTCCCTCCGCCCCGCAAAGGCGGTAGGCCGCCCCGGCCGCTTGCAGCATGGCAAAAGCGCCGGCCGGATTCGTCCAGGTGTCCTGCGCCGCCGCCCCCAAAAGAACCGGCCGCGGCGCGCAGAGCGCAATCAAACAATTTTGATCGAACGGCAATCGTTCGGGCTGCCCGTTGAATTCCTTGAACACGCCGCAAAACCATTCCGGGAAACGGTCGTTAATCTGTTTGACAGACTCGCCCGTCACGCCCCGGCTCGGGGCGGTCCCGCCGCAACCGGACTGCAGCGGCACGATCATCGCCACCCGCTTGTCCAGCGCGCCTGCCAGTATGACCGCCTTGCCGAAACGCGAATGGCCCACCAGCGCAATCCGCTTCGGGTCGATGTCCCGTTCCCGTTCCAGATAGTCCACCACCCGTTCCATCCCCCAGGCCCAGGCGGCGATGGTCCCCCAATCGTCCGCCAGACGGGGCGCATGAATCAACTCGCGCACGCCGTCAACGGCATTGGTCCGGTCCTGTTCCACGTCGCCGCAATAATAGGTGGCCACGGCATAACCGCGGTCAATGGACTGTTCCAACGACCAAGTGTCCTTCTCCCGGCCGCGTCCTGCTTCCGTGGCGTGATTGTTTACGGTCTCAATATGCGGCAGGTTGGCCGGCATCCAGCCGTCGGGCAGGGGGATGTTGGTATCATCGACCAGGGTATGGTTGCCGCTGAAATTCATCCCCAGAAAAAGGGGCGCGCGCCTGGTGCGCTGGTTCGGGGTGACGATGAGCAAATGAACTTCCGGAGCCGGATCGGGGCCGATCTTGATCGTAACCAGTTTGAGCGTCGCCTTGCCGTCGAAAAAATGGGGGTCGGTGTAGGTGGTTTTGCCCGCGACTTTGACGCGGGGCGGAAGCCATCCGTACATGTAATGCTGAAATAGCGCCATGAGTTCGGGCCGGCGTTTTTTGCCCCAGGCTTTTTTGCTGGCGACGGGCGAGCCGTCCAGCATGACCAGGGGATCGGGCGCATCCGGACGCGGCGGCAATTCGGCCACCGGAGGAAGGGCCCCAGTTCCGCGCGCGCCAACGGCGGCGAGCAGGATGGACAATAACCAGGCGTGCCGGAGTGATAAACGGAATTTCATATTATTGACCGGGCGATTTTAGACCCAAATCCTTGTCATATACGCCCAGAACTTTTGTCGGAGTGCTTTGGGCCGTCTTGATCTCCGTCTGCACGGTGGCCAGACGGCTGGCCGCCAGCGCCGCCAAGGCGCCGCCGGGAAATCTCTCCATGATGCGGTGAAGCGCTTTTTCGGCCGCCGGCTGGTCATGGGCGTAGTTGGCGTGCAATGTGGCCAGTAAATTAAGCCAGCGCGCCACATGTTTGGGCGGTTCGGTGGGCAGGGCGATGAGCTGTTCCAATTGCTCGACGGCCAAATCCAGCCGCTGAAATTCCGCCGCGTAGAGGACGGCCAGTTCCTCCCGGGCGTCCGTGTCGGCCGGATACAATTTCAATTGTTCAACCAATTCGGCCACGCGGACGCGCGGGTCGGGCGGCGGCGCGTCCGCCCTGTGCAAGTTGTCGCCGCGTTTCCCGGGCGTCACCGTGAATACGGTCGAATAACGCGCCCGCATCGCTTCGTTGAATGAGCCAAGATGGGCGATGCGTTGCTGGGCCGCGTGGGCGAACGGTGTGCCGGGATAAAGATCAACGATGCGCTGCAAGTTTTCCCCGGCTGCCTTGGAATCGCGATTCGCCTGCAACTGCCAATCCGCCAGCAAATGCAGGGCGCCGATCACTTCGCCGGGAGAACGGCCGGGGTATCCCAAAAATTCATTCAGGGTCGCTTCCGCCGCCGCCAAATCCTTCAGGTCTTCCATCTGGATTGAAGCCAGTTTCACATGACCCTCGTAATCGCCCGGAAAGGTTTCCAACTGTTTGCGCACCCCGGCCATGGCATCGTTATAAAGGCCTTTGCGCCGTTTCATCTCGGCCCCGGAATAAACAGGTTTCGCCTCTGGTTTTTCGCGACCGCCGTCAAACATGCTGAATAACGGGCCGAACATCGCGCTAACCGCATTTGGCGTCCAGAGCAGCCCTAAAAAAGTGGCGGGGATCAGAATGTGGAGGGGCCTGTATGGGCTGTGCACATGAATCCGGTGGAGGACGTATAAAATAAAGGGCGCGGAAATGATCCAGCGAAAAATCAGGGCCGACCGGGAGTCGCTGCGCTCAATCGTCCGATAAACAATCCAGCCCAGCCCGGCAACAACAATCACCCAGGAAACAACGTCAACCGCATTGTCCCAGGCTGGTGTCATGGCTCATTTATTCAAATCAAACTTCAGTTCGGTGTGCGAACCGGTTTTTTTGTTGCTGATCTCCATCTTTTCCACCTGCCAGCGCCCGTTGACCTTTTTAAAACTGCTGGCGTGCAGGGAGTATTCCTTGACCAGACGTCCGTCCGAGTCATAGGCGTCGGCGATCAAAGGGCTGCCCGATTCCTCGTCAATATCCGATCTGATCCGCACAATCCCGTCGCCGGAACGGCTGCTTTCCAGGACATAGCAGGGTTGTCCAAGGCGCATTTCGCCTTTCATCTGCCTTTGCACGGGCCAGTGCAAAAATTCCAGCCCCAAATCCGACAGGGAAAAATCAGAGCCGGCCAGCGGAATGTCCGCGTCGGACGGCGCAAGGGTTTTGAGTTTGGGCAGCGGCGCGGACGGACTCCCGGCGCGGGCGTAAAGATATTGGCTGGGCTTGCTGGCGCAGTGAGTCACCACCAGATGCTCCGGCCCGTTCCCGGACGTCCCGCCAGTTTGATATTCCGTCACCCAGTTGGTGGCGGTGACGGCGACATTGCAGTCAATGGGAATTTCCCGGCTGGCATCGTCCAAATCAATAATCAACCGTCCGTGAATCCGGGAATTTTCCGCGGGCGCGGACGACCGCAGCCGTTCGGCCAGGGCCTGCCCGTTGGTCAATTCCTCCGGCGTGGGCGGCCCGGCGACAGGGCGGGGCGGCACAGCCCGCAACGGCAGCAACGAGGCGGCAAACCCCGCCCCCAAAAGGATCAAAAAAAAATGGCGTCTCATTTCGGCATCAGGGCCAGGGGGATCATTTTTGAAATATTCTTGACAAAATGCACATTCAATTTCCGCCGCACTTCGACGGGCACCTCCAGCCAGTCCGTCCGATTCTGGTCGGGAAGAATGACGCGTTTCAACCCGGAACGGGCCGCCGCCAGAACTTTTTCCTTGATGCCTCCGACGCGCAGGACGCGACCGCGCAAACTGATCTCGCCCGTCATGGCCAAATCCGACCGCACCCGGCGGCCAGTGAACAGGGAAGCCAGCGCGGCCACAATGGTCAGTCCCGCGCTCGGCCCGTCCTTGGGCGTGGCCCCGGCGGGCACATGGATGTGAATGTCCCACTTGTCGTAATCAGACAAATCAATCTTCAGGGACGCGGCGCGATTGCGCAAAAAGCTGAAGGCGGTATGCGCGCTTTCTTTCATGACTTCGCCCAGCGACCCGGTGAGGATCAGTCCGCCTTTCCCCAACATGCGCGTGGCTTCAATGAACAATATTTCCCCGCCCACCGGCGTCCAGGCCAGACCGATGGCAATCCCGCATTCGGTGATGCGTTCGGCCAGTTCGGAGGTGTATTGGGGCTGGCCCAGATAACCGACCAGACTCTTGGGTGTGATGGTCAAACCGCCATGGCCGTGCCGCCCCACAATTTTGCGCGCCGCCTTGCGGGTCAACGAGCCGATTTCGCGTTCCAGTTGCCGGACGCCCGCTTCGCGCGTGTAATCCTGAATCACCTGCCGCAGGGTGGCGTCGGGGAAACTCACCAGCTTTTTCTTCAAGCCGTGTTCCTCCAATTGCCGCGGCACCAGATGCCGCTTCGCAATCTGCAGCTTTTCGACCGCCGTGTAGCTGGGCAGATCAATGACTTCGAGCCGGTCCCGCAAGGCCGGCTGGATCGGGTCCAGCCAGTTCGCCGTGGTCAGGAATAAAACCCGCGACAAGTCGTAGGGAACGTCAAGATAATGGTCAATAAACGAATTGTTCTGGGCCGGGTCCAGCACCTCCAGCAAGGCCGAGGCGGGGTCCCCGTGAAAATCCGAGCCGACCTTGTCCAGTTCATCCAGCAAAATGACCGGATTGCTGGATTCGACCCGGCGCAGGGTCTGGAGTATCCGACCGGGCAACGCGCCCACATAGGTGCGGCGATGCCCCCGAATCTCTGCCTCGTCCCGCATGCCGCCGAGGGAAATGCGGGCAAACTTCCGGCCCAACGCCTCCGCCACGCTCTTGCCCAGCGATGTCTTGCCCACGCCCGGGGGTCCGACCAGACAGAGTATCGGGCCTTTCAATTGCTGCTTCAGCTTGAGCACCGCCAGAAATTCCAGCAAACGATCCTTCACCTTGCGCAACCCGAAATGTTGCTCGTCCAGCAACCGCCCGGCGGCGGCCAAGTCCAGCTTGTCCTCGGTGAATTTGGCCCAGGGAAGATTGACCAGCCAGTCCAGGTAATTGCGCGTCATGGTGTATTCGGCCATGGCCGGCGACATTTGCTGCAAACGCTCCAGTTCCTTGAGCGCGGTCGCGCGCGCTTCCTCCGGCAGCTTGTTTGCCTCGATTTGATCCCGCAAATCCTTGGCCTCCGCCGCCGCGGAATCCACTTCCCCCAACTCGCGTTGGATGGCGCGGATTTGTTCGCGCAGGAAAAAGTCGCGCTGATTTTTGGACATCGACGCGACCACCTCGTTCTGAATTTTTGAACCCAGGCGCAGCACCTCCAATTCCCGGCTGAGCAAGGGCAGCAGGCGGGTGAAGCGGTCCTTGACCGTCGGCATTTCCAGCAAATGCTGCCGCTCTTCCAAACTCAGATTCAGATTGGCCGCGATCAAATCCGCCAGCCGGGCCGGGTCTTCGGTGTTCAGGGCGGCGATCTTGATTTGTTCGGCCAGGGCGGGGGAAAGTTTCACCACCTCTTGAAATTCCCGCTCCGCCGTGCGCGCCAGGGCGGTCAATTCCAGGGAATCGTCCGCCAGATCCTTCAGCTTTTCGATCCGCGCAATCAGGTAAGGCGTTTCCGAGACAAAATCAATCACCCGAAACCGGCGCAACCCCTCCACCAGCACCCGCACCGTGCCGTCGGGAAACTTAAGCATCTTCGCCACCCGCCCCGCGCAGCCATACGACTGCAAATCAGCCGGAGTCGGATTCTCAATCTCCGCGTTGCGTTGCAGAACCAGACCCAGAAAACGATCCCCCGCCACCACATCGTCTATCAAGCGGATGCTTTGGGGCGATTCCACCAGCAACGGCATTACCGTGCCGGGGAAAACGACAATATCCGACAACCCCAAAATCGGCAGGGATTCAGGCAGGGCTTTGGACCAGACTTTGGTCCCGGAAGGGTCAGGCGTTCCGCCAGCGCCAAGAATGCTGATGAATTCAGTTTCCGGTATGCTCATGCATTGGAAATAGTCCAACTATTCGTCGCCAACCGCAATGGAATGAATAGACGTCACAGCCTTGGGCACATCCACGCGCAAGAAGCCGTTTTGATAAGCCGCCTTGGCCCGGCTCAAATCGTAGCCCGCCGGAAGCTCAATCACGCTTTCAAATCCGCCATAATTGATTTCCATGACCAAAAATTTGCATTGCGGCGGGCGGCAGCAATCGGGCCTCTGCCCGCTGATGCGCAAACGCGACCCGTCCACAGTCAACTCTAAATTCTCCCGTTTCATGCCCGCCAGCTCCACTTTGACGATGATCGCGCCGTCCGTGATATAAACATCCGCGTTTGGAACCCAATGAGTGCCCTGTTCCTTGGTGCTGCACAGCTTTGTCTTGGAAAACAGCAATGCCGAACTAATCTTTTGCATGGTATCAATGAGAGTTATTTAGGCCGGTGCATGGCTTCTGTCAACGCAATTAATATTAACATGGGTTATGAGTTTGACTTAAAGATAATCCGGCCCCGTTCCCCCTTGCGTGCGTGAAAAACAATGGATTGGCGCGTGCCCGACGGAGAGGAGCATCCGCAATGCGTATCCCGCTCAAAACTGAACTTGCGCTTGCGCAGTTTCGCCCAAACAAAAAACCCCGCTGTCCCTGCCACAATGCCGAGCGAAACAATTTTCTGCCAATCCATGTTTCTAACATAGCCGTTTATGGCCAACGCGCAACTGGATGTTTGCCCGCCCGTCCGTCGGCAGAGAGGACGGATCCGGTTAATTCATGGGGAGCCTGTCCATAAGGAAGTTAAATAGAACGCTGAACATTCTCATCCCGATCTAATCCCGATTTGGAGGACATAACCGGCCCGCCGATGTCTCCCAAATCAGTGGAAGCCCACTGACTATCAAATTGGTAACCTTTCCCTTCCAACACGTCAGGCATTGGTGGCATGATCTGTCCAGATTCTGATGACTACTGAGCCGGCACAACAGACGTCGTGCCCGCCCCCGCAGGAAGCGTCGGGCGGGGCTTTTCGCACGACGCAGTGGACACAGGTCAACCGGGCGAAAGCCGACTCTCCAGAGGGCCGCCGCGCCCTGGCCGAACTGTGCAACGCCTATTACGAACCGGTGGCGGCGTTCCTCCGCTGCGAGTTGCGAGGGAGGGATGCCGCGCGCGAACTGGCGCACGACTTCTTCGCAAACATGCTGGAGGGCGGGGCCATCGCCTGCGCAGAGCAGAAACGCGGCCGGTTCCGTTCGTATCTGCTCGGTGCTGTGAAACACTTTCTCTCGCATCACCGTGAGACGGAAAGGCGGCTCAAACGCGGCGGCGGGGTGGAAAGCATCTCGTTCAATGACACCGATGCAGGCGAGGCTCGTTCGGTTGCAGATGCCAACGTATTGTCGCCTGACGCGGCCTTCGACCGGCAATGGGCGCTGACGGTGGTGGCGCGCGCGCTGGAATCGCTCCGAAGCGAATGCGTCGCTGAGGGTCGATTGGATTTTTTCGAACAACTCAAACCATGGCTCACGGGTGATGCCACGCGCGGCGATCAGACGGCTCTGGCCGCCAGTCACGGCATGAACGCCAACGCACTGAAGGTCGCGGTTCATCGGTTGAAGCGGCGTTTCCGCCAATTATTGAAGGCGGAAGTGGCCGGCACCCTTGATGACCCCAGCCAGATCGAGGCGGAGATGCGTGATTTGTTCGCGGCGTTGGAAAGCTGAGGAAAGAAACTTGGTAACCAAACCACGCCATCACGTCAGGATAGAGGTATGAGCGATTCTATTGCGTCATCGAATTCCTGTCCAAAGTGCGGTGCGGCCCTGCCTTCGGTGGCGACGTCCGGTTTGTGCCCGCGCTGTCTGATGGCCGAGGCGATGGTGCCGACGCAGGCTGAGGCGGGGGCAACCGAGGCGCGCAAAACGCTCACGCCGGAGGAACTCGCGCCCCATTTCCCCCAGCTTGAAATCCTCGAATGCCTCGGGCGCGGCGGTATGGGCGTCGTTTACAAGGCACGGCAAAAAGCCCTGAACCGTTTCGTTGCGCTCAAACTTCTCGCGCCGGAGCGCGTGCGCGAAGCGAAATTTGCCGAACGCTTCGCCCGCGAAGCGCAGGCGCTGGCGGCCTTGAACCACCCGAACATCGTCACCATTCACGACTTCGGGCAGGCGGGCGGGTATTATTTCCTGCTCATGGAACTCGTGGACGGCGTAAATCTGCGGCAGCTTTTGCGCGCGCGAAAGTTCACGCCGGAGGAGGCTCTGGCGATTGTGCCTCCATTGTGCGATGCGCTGCAATACGCGCACGACCG